>Ga0208766_1001738_pt1 | contig 11526 bp, 5 predicted proteins | sample ETN01SmetaG_3_FD_185792 | JGI IMG/M metagenome (GOLD analysis project Ga0208766, IMG submission 185792) | Marine microbial and viral communities from oxygen minimum zone, Eastern Pacific Ocean - ETNP2014F12-01SV263 (SPAdes) (version 2) | ecosystem: Environmental > Aquatic > Marine > Oceanic ...
CCTATGCTGATGTTTACAGGGTAAAGCCAAAAGAGACTGCATTTTACATCCAAGATAAAATGGAGTTTGATGAGATGGTGATCAATGTTGGCCTGCGTTATGACCAGTTTGATCCAGAGAGTGATTACCCATCAGATAGAAGGAATCCAGCCAACCAATTGATCCTTCCTGATTCAATGACAAGTCAATATCCCCAAGCACCTATTATCGAACAGTTCAGTCCCAGATTAGGATTTGCATATCAACTTGGAAATCAGGCCGTACTTCACTTTAGTTATGGTCATTTTTTCCAAATGCCACCAATGTATGCCATGTACCAAAACCATAGTTATTTGGTTGACCCAAATGACTTTGTGACCCGGATGGGAAATACATTATTGGAGCCAGAAAAGACGATTACTTATGAGATAGGATTATGGCAGGAATTGAGTAGGCAGGCCAGTTTGGATGTTGCTCTTTTTTACCGTGACATATATAATCTGCTAACAACCAAGACCTATTCCACCTATAATCAGGTCAAATATGGTCTTTATTCGAATAAGGATTATGGTAACGCTCGTGGACTTGAGGTCAAGTTGGATCTAGGTCTTGGAGTATTGAAAGGGATGGTCAACTATACGCTACAATATACTAGAGGCAATGCAGATTCACCTGGTCAGACCTTTGATCGTGCAGGCAATAACCAAGATCCTGTGAATCGGTTCATTCCCATGAGTTGGGATCAGCGTCATACGCTTAATGGTTCATTGATGTACTTGAAAGATAACCATGGTGCCACTATCACTGGATATTATAATTCAGGATCACCCTATACATTCTCGCCACAGAGTGAGAGTGTATTATCAAGAATAAATCTCTATCCGAACAATGATTACCGGCCCGAGAAATATTCTGTTGATGGTGCTTTTTACTATCGTTTTGAAATGGTGAAGGGCCTCAAGGCTACATTGGACATAAACATATATAACATATTCGATCGTTTGAATGAGGAATGGGTCAATGGTCAAACCGGCAGAGCGTATACTGCTGTGATCAAAGAGACAGACATTGCTTCCCATCGTAGTGATTTCAATGAATATGAGGATCGCATTGAAAATCCATCAATGTATTCATCTCCACGGTCCATTAAAATAGCATTGGGAATCAACTTCTAATGCAGCGCTCGATAGTTTTTCTGTTTTCTTTTTTATTGATGTCATTTTCCTTATTGGGACAAGGTAAAGAGTATGAAGGTCCAGAAGATCCTGCCGGTGACCCAGCTGCAGAGCGGGAGGGTTACATGACCGGTAACAGAGTATTGATATATTTCAAGAACACCACTGAGATATCAGACTGGCCAGCAGTCAATGCTTCACGTTGGCCAAATAATAATGATGGTGTTAAAATGGTAGATGGAATTGGACTTTTGGTTGGTGCAAAGGTATACATACAAAATGATAGCCTTGAATCCACGGTTGATACAATTCCTCTAACTGAACTCATTGATATCTATACTGAAGATAAGCATACTCTTTACTATCTCCAGACAAGTTATAGGGAAGAGATGGATCGTGATCCAACGGGTACGGTTGAATGGGGTTTCTATCCGGTCTTTGGATATTTTAACGAGGCAGATGAGTATCCAGCTGTTTCTAACATTGAAAATTCTTGGCCTATGAGCGGATGGCCCTCAACGGGATTTGAGACCAAGTGGCCGGGTGAATGGAATGGTCGGTTTGGTCGTGGTGTGACCTATGCAGATCAAGAATGCTATTATGTGGTCAATGATGCCCAGGATCTAGAGTACTTGGGTGCTGAGGACAATGTCAAATATTATCCACGCCCTGGTAAGCACATTGGTGATCTAAAGCCTGATGTGACAAAACAAGTTGGCAAACCTTGGGGTGGACTTGGTCTTAGGGTAGATGTTCGGGGATTCCAATGGAATAATCCGCAGGCAAGAGATGCCATATTTTGGGAATATTCAATAGCAAACATATCAGACTATGACCTAAGAGACGTTGCTTTTGGCTATTGGGTTGATAATGGAATTGGAAATGATAACTCTGATGATATTGGATACTTCGATGCTGATATTGACATGTCATATTCATGGGACATAAATGGCATAGGTACTGGAGGACTTCCAACAGGCGTCATGGGGTTTGCCTATCTCGAGAGCCCTGGGCTTGCTTATGATTACCAAGATAACGATTTTGATGGTCTTACTGATGAGAAACGAGATAATGAACCAACTGCCTTGGTGGGCCCTACGGATGGGATCACTGATCTTGATGCCTTTCTTGAATTTTATAAACTAGACTTTGAAGATCTAAAAGAGCATTGGGATGCTGATGAAGACCAAGATTGGGAAGATGGTGAAGATCTCAATGGTGATGGAGTATATCAGTTGGCAGAATATTATGGTGATGACATTGGTATTGATGGAGTCGGGCCTGGTGAATTGAATTATGATGGACCTGATGCTGATGGTTCAGAATGTAATCACAGGCCAGACTTTGTTGAAGGTGTAGGCTGTGAGCCTAATTTTAATACCACAGATGTCTCAGAATCTGACATGGTTGGACTGACATCCTTTAGAATGTTTCCCATCCCAAGTCATGCCGCGTCCAATGAGACAGAATGGTTTAAGAATGATCAAGTGATGTGGGACCTTGTTGGTGGAGACACCTTAGAAGAATTTGAGGGTAACATATCTAATTTAGTGGAGGTTTTTGCCTCTGGACCCTTCCCTCTTTATCAGGGCAGGGTTGAAAGAATATCCATGTCAGAATTACATTCCTACGACCCTTTGGCAGGCCTGAACTCAGATGACCATACTGCTCCAGCGCTTTATGAGTTAAAACGCATTGTTCAAGTTATCTATGAAAAAGATTATCGTTTTGCACAGCCTCCAAAAATGCCAACTCTTACAGCTACAGCGGGAGATGGAGAGGTCATTTTAACCTGGGATGATATATCAGATACGAGGACAAGGGATCCTTTTGTTGGAAACATAAATGACTTTGAAGGTTACAAGGTCTATAGGGCAACAGATAAATACATGGCTGACCCAGAGATCATTACGGATGGCTATGGTACACCAATGTTCAAGAAACCATTATATCAATGTGACATGATAGACCAAGGCCCTCACAATCCCAATGAGACAAATGGAATGGTTCATCAATGCAGTGGCTTTACCGATTATGGAATGGTGAATGGGACTGGCTACAATCTTGGGAATGATTCAGGTATCAACCATATATTTGTTGATAATACGGTCCAAAACGGACGTACATATTATTATGCAATTGTGGCGTATGATTATGGTGCACCGGACATTGGTCCTGGTATCTCTCCTTCGGAGAACAATGCTGTTATTGAGTTAGATGAATATGAGAACATACGATCCATTGGAAAGAATGTGGCCATTGTCACGCCTCGCCAAACTGCATCGGGCTATGTCCCTCCAAGTTTGGAAATGGAAGAAGTGGATATCCTAGGATCTGGAACGGTCACTCCGATCATTAGGGCTCAGGGAAGTCTGAAGGAAGGTCATGAATATGCAGTTACATTTGGAGTGGACACGATTGCCATGGTAAGTGGATATGACCACGGTTTCCAATATGTCACAGATGAGATTCTTGTCTATGATGTCACATATCACAAAGGAATAGATCTTGTCATCTTCAATGGAATGAGTACTCCTCCTGCTTGGGGAAGTCCATTCTCATGGGGTGGGGCTCAGATGTATGTCAATGAAGGTGGTGGATACGATGCATGGACCAATACTCTTACCTATGTTCAAGAAGATGCGTGGTCAGGAGGTGGATTCAACATGACACCACCAGTTGATTTTTCGAGTGGTGGAGAATGGAAATATGATTCTCTATCATTTCACATGTGGTCAGAAGCAGACGCACCTACACTAAGGTTACAGTTTGAGGATGGTACGGACAAGACTGGTTTCAACTTTACACCAGAGGCAGCAGGTGGGTGGCATCATTACAAATTTGCATTGGCCGATTTTTCTTACTGGGATGGTTCTATTGCTTTTGATACAAGTGCCGTGACCGTATTTCAGGTGCTTTCTGAAGGAAATGGTGCCTCAGGAAGAACATTTCATTTTGATAACGTATGGACTGGCAGTTCCCAACTTGCATACAAGGAGAACTCCACAAAATACATTGGTACAAATCTTGTATTGAATGATGAGGATGACGGAATTCCTAATTATTGGACCTTGAATCCTGTCGGTACGATCGAGACGGATGTTTTCGATGGTCTCCAAATAGAGATAGATGATTATCTAGAGATCCCAGAGTACAGATATGGAAACTCTGGCTGGGTAAATGGAAATGGTATTATGAGGGTCACTCCGTCAGAAGCTGAAGGCATGAAAATGGCTTGGAAATATCAAGTCGTGTTTACTGATGACGATTCAGCATATGTTGGCATTGCAACATCTGGAACGGTTCGGGATGAACTCGGACAGTCCATTGGATCACAAAAGATCACAAATCCAGCGCTTAGTTTTTATGTTCAGAACACATCCTTTGTTGATTCAGCAGGTCAATACGAACTCATGGACATGATCATATATGATTTGGATGACAATGATACATTTAATATCTTCATTGATAAGGTCTTTGTGGGAGCGACTGGTAGTAATCGTTGGAGAGGAACAGCCTTTGTACTTGATTTTCAACTTGCCACTGAAGAGACCTTTCCCCAACCTGGAGATGTATATCAATTGGATTGGAAACGCCCATTCTATCAGACTGATACCATTAGATTTACATTAAATGAAAATCAAGGCCTGGACATGAATGCCTTGACAAGTGGCATGGAGAATATCAAAGTGGTCCCTAATCCATATGTAATGACAAACATGATGGAAGAGGCGGTCACCAATCCATACCTCAATCAAAGAAGAAAATTATTATTCACACATATTCCTGCAGAATGCACAATAAAGATATTTACAGTAAGCGGAGTTTTAGTTGATGAGATCAAAGTACAGAATGCACCTGATCAAGGTATTGTGCACTGGGACATGCTTACCAGAGAAAGTCTTGAGATCGCTGCAGGAATGTACATATATCATGTGGAGTCCACTGTGACAGGTGATTCGAAGTTAGGAAAGTTTGCGGTGATCAAATGATGCGCATTTTACAAAAAGCACTGCTCCTTTATTCCATCTTATCCATGCCAATAGATGCGCAGATGATCAACCGATATGGGACCACAACTGCAAATTTTCTTGAGATAGGCGTTGGCAGTGATGGAAGTGCCATGGGTGAGGCATTTGTTGCAGTGACCAGCGGCATATCTTCCATTTACTGGAACCCGGCAGGTCTTGCCAACTTAGAAAAATCCACAGTCGCCTTCATGATGCATCCTTGGATCGTTGATATCAACATGCTTTTCACGGGTGGTGCGTTCATTGTACCAGGTGTTGGAAACATAGGTTTTGGTATTACCCAGATGGATTATGGTGAGATGCCTGTCACGACCCTCGAGTATCAAGAGGGTACGGGTGAGAATTTTACTGCAAGCGACATGGCTGCTTCTTTGACCTTCTCACGTAAGATCGTATCCTGGTTTGCCTTTGGCTCATCTTTAAAATACATCAGGTCAAATATTTGGCACAGTTCTGCAAATTCCTTTGCGGTGGACCTTGGAGTATTGGTAAATACAAAATTCTTTTCCTTTACAGGAAATGATAAGGATGGAATGAACATTGGAATGAGCATATCCAATTATGGAACTAGGATGAAATTTGATGGCATTGACATCTATCAACCTGTTGACATATCAGAATTTGAAGAAGGAAACTATGGTGATGTTGCTGGGCAGTTCAGACCCTCGGAGTGGGAATTACCCTTGATCTTCAGGATTGGTATTGCACTTAAACCAATTGTCAATAATTTTTCTAAGGTCACCATTGCTGTGGATGCGTTACACCCAAATAATAATTCTGAATCCATCAATCTAGGTTGTTCGATGGATAACACTATTCCAGGATTCGGAATTTTTAGTTTAAGGGGAGGTATGAAGGCACTTTACATGGACAGCCCTCAATATGGATATACAGGAGGACTGGGCCTTGAGATGTTCTATGTTGGCAATCGCTCACTATCGATAGATTACGCATACAAGAGTATGGGCATATTGGGAGATGTTCATGCATACACGGTGGGTTTTTCTTTCTAATCAACTATGATACGGGCTCTGTCCTGCATCACGTTTGCTATAATAGTATCTAACTGTTCTAGCTCTAATGAACAAATCAAAAAGGAACAGATTCTTGCCTTTGTAGGAGATAGGACCATTACCATTCAAGATTTTTTTCGAAGGGCTGAATACTCCATAAGACCTACTTATTGTCGCCAATCAAATTACGTGCACAAAAAAATTGTTTTGAACTCATTGATCGCTGAAAAGATGACAGCACTTGAGATGGATAAAAAAAACGATGAAATATTGGAAAGTACCAATTTTCAAAAATTCCTAAGGGGAAGAAGAGAACAGGCAATGCGACAGGTATTCTATAATGATTCTTTTTATGATTCTGTATCATTATCAAAAGATGACATCATGGATCGTTATGAACTGGCAGGTAGAAGCATTCAGATCGAATATTTAAGTCTTCCAGATTTGGATATGGTTCAAAAATTCAAAGAACTACTCAATGATGACATGTCCTTAGATGCCATCTATTCATATCTTTGGCAGGGAGATGTACCTTCGCGCACTATCAATTGGTTTGATCGTGAGCCAGAAATGATACATGACGGTCTCTTTAGGGAAGATCTTGAAAAGGGCGAGGTGATTGGACCATTCATGACAGATGATAACAGTTATCTTGTCATCCAAGTCAAAGGTTGGGTCGATCAACCAGTCATTACAGAGGAGGAACAAGGACTACGTTGGAACGATGTTAGTGTAAGATTGACTGAGAAGATCGCCACTGCAAAATATAAGAGTTATGTGAGTGATCTAATGTCAGATAAAAAGATGGAGTTGGAACCAGAGACCTTTAATTCATATGCTACGATCGCAGGTGATTATTATCTGAAGGATGAAAAAGACAAAAAGATAGCACTAAACCAAGCCATGTGGGACAATGTCAAGCAAGTCGATCTAGAACCTTTTAATGATCCTGGTTATCTCGATCCATCAGCAACTTTATTTCGATATGATGGCAGATCTTATAGTGTAGGCGATCTTAATGAAATGTTAAGATCACATCCTCTTGTATTTCGAAAGAGGAAGATGGGCAAGGGAGAGTTCCGATCGCAATTGAAATTTGCAATAGCAGATCTATTGAGGGATATTGAACTAACTCGGATATGTTATGAATTAGGATTAGATAATGATTGGAGAGTCGAATCCAATAAATTCCTGTGGAATGATGCCTATGCCAGCAAAAGATACATGGAGATACATGGATTGAATGATAGTTCGACAGATGAAGAATTACTCGGTCATTTTGATCCGATCATTGATTCCTTGCAGCAAGCATATACCAAACAGATCAAGATAAACATGAATGCCTTTGAAAAAATTGAACTTTCTTCCACGGATATGTTGGTCACTCAAAGGGGCTTACCCTATCCAATTGTTGTTCCATCATTCCCTATCATAACATCTGATAACCGCTTAGATTATGGATCGATAATAAAATAAAACATGCGAAATATTATTTTAATAAATCTTTTCTTAGGCCTATGTCAGGCACAACTATATAGAGGAGCAGAACTAAGAACATTGGAACCGGTTCTCTATGGTAAATTTGAAGCAAGATATAAGCCTGCCCAAGGGGATGGTATCCTATCATCATTTTTCACGTATAATGACAGTTGTTGTTCTGAATCACCATGGAACGAGATAGACATTGAACTTCTTGGAAGATATGATCATGTTATGGATTTTAACACGATTACTTGGGGTCAGAGTTCACATGTTCGTCAACACTATGTAGAGTTCAATCCTCATCTGAATTTTCATACCTATGGTTTTGAATGGACTCCTGATTATGTTGCGTGGTTCATTGATGGAGAGGAGGTCTACAGGCAGACGGATGATCACATAGATGAGTTGCATTATTCACAGAAGATCATGATGAATATTTGGAACCCAACCTATGATGACTGGGTTGGTATTTGGGATGAAAGAGTTCTACCAAGATTTGCATTCTATGATCATGTCAGTTATGCATCGTATACCCCCGGTGAGGGCAATGTAGGTACTGATTCCAATTTTACATTGATGTGGCAAGATGATTTTGATTCCTTTGATTCCACTCGGTGGGAAAAAAGCGATGACCATACATGGGGCGGGAACCAATCATTGTTCATAGAGGAGAATATTGTTTACCAGGATGGATACATGATCCTTTGCTTGACCAATATCACTGAAACAGGATTTGTAGATAATACTGTGCCTTCTGCACTTTGGGCCTTGCATCATGAGAATACGATCGATGTTCGTTTCTCCGAAGAGTTAAGTCTCAATAGTGCAGAACAGATCAGCAATTATAGTTTGGCAGAGGTTACTTTTGATCTTGCAGAGTTAATGGAAGACCAGCGCACTGTTAAACTCACAATGAATACGGACCAATTTGATGCAGCGACCATGGGAGTATTTAATATTGAAGATGATAGTTCTCCTCCTAATACTATCGATTGGCAGGTCCTGTGGATCGAATCGCCAGAGCCCATGAGTTACGCACTGATAAATGCTGGAGGAGATAGTATATCGAATTATGCAAATGATCAAGTCTGGGGTCCAAACAGACAATATGGCCATGAGGGTGGTAATTATCAGGTAATTGATGAGTCAATTGATATTGAAGGTACCACAGATGATATCATTTATAGATCATCATTGAACCGGGTTGCTGGTTATAAGATTCGACTAGTACCTGGGTTTTATGATTTGAACTTGATGTTTTCTGAAAATCATTATTTTTCACCTGGCGATCGCATATTCGATATCACGGTCGAGGATAGTTTATGGCTAGATGATCTAGATGTGATACAAGAAGTTGGTAGCATGACGGCATACAAAGTACTTTTTGAAAGAATATTGGTTACAGATGGCATACTAGATATTTATTTTTCATCTGAGGTATACGGAGAGGGGTATAACCATGCAGGGCCTTTTTTAAATGGCTTGGAGATTGAACTGGACGAAGCATTATCAATTACCAATCCTGTTCCAGTAAAGTTTCACTTGAATAAGCCATATCCAAATCCATTTAATAATAATCTAAAAATACCGATTGAATTGATGGGAGATTCTCAGGTGAGGATCGATGTCATGGATGTTTCTGGTCGAATGATCGATATGGTTTTTGATGGAAAATTGACATCTGGTAGTCATCTATTAGAATGGAATAGCAAGACACATTCGAGCGGCATGTACGTTCTGAAAATTAACATTGATCAAACACATCATTATGAAAAAACGATCTTACTTAAATAAAGTATTCATATCATTAATGATGATATCCTGCATTTATTCTAGACCTTATAAGGGTGGAGAGTTAAGGACCTTAGATACCTTCCGCTATGGAAGATATGAGGTTAGCATGAGGTCTGCCTCTGGTAGTGGTATTGTGAGTTCTTTTTTCACTTATAGAGATTACTGGGCAGAAGGGCTAAGTGGTGGTCAACATTGGAATGAGATCGATTGGGAATTCTTAGGGCAACATAATGATAAGGCCTCCACCAATATCATCATTCAAAACCAATGGGATTATGTTCAGGAATTGGATATCGATTTTGATCCACATGAAGATCTTCATACTTATGCAATTGAATGGACTCCAAATAATGTACTCTTTTTCATTGATGATCAACTGGTACGCACCGTGGACAATTTTTATGCAGATTCCTTGTATCACTATCACAAGATCATGATGAACCTTTGGCAACCTACCGCATCAAGTTGGGTAGGGCAGTTCGATCCCGACATACTACCCGTATATGCATTTTATGATTGGGTAAAGTATTATGCCTATGTTCCAGGTTCAGGTAATGCAGGAACAAATAATGATTTCATTCTTCTTTGGACCGATGAATTTGATCACATGGACCCCACACGCTGGGAGCGTGCAACCCACACTTTTGATGGAAATAATGTAGACTTCATTGAGGAGAATGTTGTGTTTCAAGGAGGTTACATGATATTATGCTTAACAACTTCTGGGAATACAGGATATAATGGTGATCCCTTGGAAAACATGTTAGATGATCTCCCGCACTCCATGTCGATCGGTAGAGCCTATCCAAATCCATTCAATAGTTACATAAAAATTCCAATTGCCATCAGTAATTCAGTGTTGATCGATTATACGATATATGATATGAAGGGAAGAGTTGTCAAGGTCGTTAATAATGGACATGCATCAGGTGTGAGTTCCATTGAATGGAATGGTAGAGACCAAAACGGTATCCCCGTGCCATCAGGGACCTACTTTTTCAAATTTAATGATATTGACAATGCACCAATCCAAAAGATTCTTTATCTAAAGTAAGAATGAAAATAAAACTTCGATCAAGAGTAGTTCTATTGGTTCTTTTTTTTGGATGTTCTGATTCTGAAAAAGATAATGCTGTTGTAGAGATTGCACCTGAAGTATCAGAGTGGGTCGAGGCATGGTCAGATGAGTTTGATGATGAGAACCTTGACATGTCCAAATGGAATATCCTACGCTGGAGACCAGGATGGGTCAATAATGAGCAACAGGCTTATACAAATAGAGATACGAATATTTATTTGGAAGATGGTAACCTGGTCATACAGGGTTTGATAGAACCAGGCTATTATGATGTGGATGACAACGGTAACCACTACAATGCAGATTATACTTCTGGTAGGATAAATACAGATGACAAATTTTCATGGACATATGGGCGCTTTGACATAAAAGCAAAGCTACCTAAGGGGAATGGTTCTTGGCCAGCAATTTGGATGCTGGGAGAGAGCATATCGAGTGTAGGATGGCCAGATTGTGGAGAGATAGATATCATGGAACATGTTGGTTTTGATGATGGAAACATCCATGGTTCGATACATACTGAGGACTACAATCACATGATCAATACTCAACGATCGGGTTCAACATTGATAAGCACTGCCACTGAATCCTTTCATGTCTATTCATTGGAGTGGAGTCCAACATATATTCGTTATCTTGTAGATGATCTACCTTTCTTTTTTGTTTACAATGATAGTAATGGTGATATTTCAAAATGGCCATTTGATGCACCGCATTACATGATCTTGAATCTTGCAATTGGGGGGGATTGGGGAGGAATACAAGGAATTGACCCAAGTTCTTTCCCCATGAGAATGCTTGTTGATCATGTTCGAGTTTTTGAACGATCAGAAGAATTTGGAGATTTGAATGTTACTTTTCAGGTTGACATGGAAAACATGAATGTAAGTGGAACAGGAGTATGGGTCTCAGGAGGAAGCATAAGTTCTGGAAGTCCTGGAGGATTGAACATGCAACCCGTTGAAGGTAGCGAT
>Ga0208766_1001747_pt1 | contig 11497 bp, 5 predicted proteins | sample ETN01SmetaG_3_FD_185792 | JGI IMG/M metagenome (GOLD analysis project Ga0208766, IMG submission 185792) | Marine microbial and viral communities from oxygen minimum zone, Eastern Pacific Ocean - ETNP2014F12-01SV263 (SPAdes) (version 2) | ecosystem: Environmental > Aquatic > Marine > Oceanic ...
ATATGATAAATAGATAGATAATTACAATGATATAAAAAATATGTTACACGTTGTAAAATATCAAAATATCTACTAAATTATTTCAGGTAATAAATCTTTTGATCATGCGGAGTTCATATTGATAACAGAAAAAGCCCTTACCACATACCAGGGAACTAAACTGATTAGTCATTATATTATATTTTCTTATCAGACGTCTCAATCATGAAAAAACGTCTTAAAATTCTCTATATCTCTGATAAGAAAATTCAAAAGGCTATATCCAAGCCTATCCCTAAAAAAATTATAGACTGTTTTTATGAAACCCCGCTAACCGCGTCTCAGATTGCAGATGCGGTCTCATTTCCTAAAGATAAAATTTATTATCATATTAAAAAGTTAGTTGCATTAGACATCTTATATGTTTCCGAGACTAAAGAAATAAAAGGGATCATACAAAAAAAGTTCCTCCCCCAATCTCAAAAAATTGTGTTTGGTGAAGCTCCTGATGAGACTCTAGAGCCTATTGAAAAAGAGACCATTGAAAAGAAGACCTCAGAAAACATATCCAGAAAACAGGACAAGACCCAAATCTCTCAGACTGAGACACCCTCCGAAAAATCTGATAATATATCAAGCGTCCCTACAGCGGATATTAAAGATGTACCCACTATCAAGACTATACAAAAACCTACTGTTTCTAATGTCTCTTTTAATCGATCCATCAACGATAGAAGAAAAAGCAGGGACCGAAGAAACAGCTTCATTCGTCGCTCAAACATAGACCGAAGGATAAAACAGTCATTCGATTATTCCTCACCAGACAGGCGAACCCAATCGGCTCGAAGATCTCTAGATGATAGAAGGGTCCATAGCACTCGAAGAGATAAAAATGACAGGAGACTTGAGGGTGAAATAAGCACAATCAAACGCACACACCAAAAAATACTATCAAAAAAGTCACAAGCATTTATCAGTTCATCATTTTTATTCAGTTCTCTTGCTCACCTGCAGGGAATGAAAAAAGCGATAACCTTCGTCCATTCAGGCGACACGGTAACCTGCATGCAGGCTCAGATGGGGCTAGATGATTTTATCGTTAAAGATGTCAAAAATTATTCACTTCCCATGCGAATTGAAGAACATATCATCCAAACGTTGCCAGAATTGATTCGCCATGTCTACTACCAGACCGTAGACACGGCCAACAGCGGAGATTATTATTTAGCTCTTAGCTCTAGTGACTATGACTACCAAATGGTCTATCTAGACACTGAAAATCTTGAAGAAGATATTGAAGGATTTATTCAAAAGACTATTGAGAAGTCTTTTGCTATTCGGTATGACAAAACGGTAATCGATTGGACAATGAACGACACCATTGAGAATAGTGCAGTGGTCTGTTATTCGACCAAGATTGATTCTATTCAAAACGATTACAGCTCTCTAACAAGTTTTGGAATACAGCCCAGGTATAACACTTCAATACCTCAGATCATTTATAATATTTATAAATACTCACACTATGGAATTGGTGGGGGCAATGCGCTCATCGTATATATTGAAAACCATAGAACTAATTTAGTTTTAATACAAAATGCACAGCTTGTCGATTCACAGTTTTTCACCATAGGCTTTGGATCGTTTGTAAGTACTATTATCCATCTTTTCAAAAATGTGGACAAGTATCATATGGGCTCTAAACTATCGGCGACTAGGTTTTTACAGGACCACGGTGTCATAGACGAGCAGACTATAAGCGGCAATGCTATTCTATCTCCCGCAAAAATGAAAAATGCTTTTGAAGACTTGAGCCCTATTATAGAGTCTTTTAAGTCAGAGATACTCTCTTCCTATAGGTTTTTCAGCGGAGTAAGAAATAAAATTTCTGGAAGAGGATTAGTCATCGACAATATCTTTATCGGCGGATCGGGGTCGCATATAAAAAATATGAAAGACATTGTACACGAGCTACTCAACTATCCTGTGCACAGCCTGGATGATCTTTATCTTGGTCATACAAAAAAATTAACGCTGCCAAAACAACAGAAAAAATTAGCACGTAATCAGAAAAACTTATTAAAGCAGCAACGCAGATCAAGCCGGGAGATAGCAAAAGTAAAAGATAAAATAGAATCGAACGAAAAAGAATTAATTGTCTATAGCGACTTGTCTAGGCTGGAGTTGGAAAGAGACAAACTAATTCTTGATAAGGCTGAGACAATAAAGAATCTAAAAAATATAGAAAAATCATTGTTATTGGCGAAGATGAAAAAAACCAAGCTTGATGATCATTATAAAACCGATAGAAACAGGCTCGTTCAGGATCTGGAGAAAATGTCAGACGATCTGGAGGCTGCTGAGAAAGATAACCTAGACAGATATAAGAAGGCGGACCTTATCTCTCAGTATTTGACAAGTTCAACAGGCCAGGATAAATCCAGATTAGTTAATGATGAACAATCTGTCGCTGACATTGAAATTTTAATTCGAGATCTTCAAAATGAGAAAGGGGACGCAGAAAAATATATAAATTCCCTTGAATCGGATATTGACATCATAAACACAAAAATCGTTCAACAGGAAAAGGCGATAGAGCTAAATGTGAAAGAGCATGTATATATCTCATCTGAGCTAGAACAAAAAAGAAAACAGGCCGATCATTTCATTAATAATCCTTGGCGACGGCCAAAGACTACGATGGATCTGAGAAGTGTATTAGACAAAGAGAATAATAATCTATCGGGAAAAATAAAAGAATTGGACATTAGCCTTATTACAAAAAAATCTGATCTGGATAAGTATGAAGGAAAAAGAACAGAGTTGATTAAAACACTTTCTCCATTAAACACTGAGCTAGAAGAGTCAGTCGCCAGGCATGATGAGCTTAACTCAAAATTTATCGATGTACGTCTTGATCATGAGAAAAATTTGAACCGTCTTAAGGTTATGGCGGATGATTATGATAAAACAAATGCAATCTACCTTGAGAATCTTTCTGAATTAGAGAGCGTAATAAATAGGCTTGATGAGGAGTCGATTGTTAACAGCATTAACAAATCTAAAACAGATCTGATAGGCCTGGACAAAGAGGAAGAAAAGATTTCACGGACCCTAGTCTCAATCGAGAAACAGTTTGAGCTGGACATTGACTATGATAAATCAGAACAAAAGAATCTAAATAAGAAGAGGAAACTAGCTGAAAAATCATTGGCCTCTGTTCAAAGAAAAATACTGTCTGCTAAAACAAAGCTAGAGCAAAACTTTCGAGATATAGACCGCGGAAAAAATGAGTTAACCATCCTAACCTATTTAGATAATGCAATCAAGACGGCTCATGAGCTAATAGGACTGAGATTTAGTGATGATCTGATGGACTTAAATAATTCAGACCGATCTGTTGAGACTGCATTGGCAACCGCCGAGAAGTCTATATCATGGTCTCTGTCACAGCTAGACAGCCGCAGAGAGCAGTTTGGATCACAAAACGCGGATATTTTAAAACTTAAAAAAAGGCGCAGCCAACATGAAAAAAATGAACTGGCATTTGTGGAAAATATTCTGTCTATCATGGACACACTTCTTAATACCCCAGGAGATTTACGTAGGCTAAAGGACAACCTGCGTTCGCTCAAATTGGTCACGGATAGTAGAGCCAGTTATCAGAATAAGTTAAGTGATAATGATGCAATGATCGATGATATTCAACAAAAAAAAGCAGACCTAATAAAACAAAAATCAAACACGGATAGACGAACAAATCGTAATGAAAAAATTGTCAAACAAAACCAGACTGAGATAAAAAATAAGCAGCTCACACTTGAAGAGATTATCTCTAGCTCAAACGATAAAACGAAGGAGCTAGAGTCGCTACGATTGTTGAACGCTAAGGATAACGATTTAAATAATGAGGCCATAAAATCTAGGATAATAGAAATAGATAAAATAGAGATTGATATTGAGCAGCTCTATGCCCATAAAAAGAATAAAAATGAATTAGCCTCAGAAAAAAGAATTCAAGAGGCTGACCTGGTAAACATAGTAAAAGATACTGAGGAACAATTAAAACATATAGTCAGGATTGAAGAGACACTCCTTGATAGCAGCGCTCGTCATTCTACAAAGATAGATGGTTTTAAAAATAAATCTCAAGATATAGAAAAAAATATAGAACATTTATACAATGATATATCATCAGAAGAAGAGTGGACCAAAAAATCAAAAAATAGAATTCAAGAAATACAAACTGAGAAAAGAGCGTGGCAAGAAGAGACAATAATTCTAAAGGATGAAGAAAAAGCCCTAAGCGAACAAGCCTCAAAAATGAAAAAAGAGACAATCCGAAAAAAAGAAACTCTCCAAAAAGATTTTTCGGCTAATATCGAAAAAATAGAGACTGAACAGTCTTCAACTATTCAAAAGTCAAATGAGGTAAAAGAGAAAATAAAACAAAATTTATTCGTGGAGCTAGACGCACTACAAAAGCAAGAGGAAGGCATCCAGGACCAGCTTGATAGAGAAGTGGCCAAGCTGGACACTCTCAGTAATCAATCACAGGACATAAAAAATCAAATTAAAATAGAAAAAGATAGAATTAATTCCGATGTATCAGTGATGATCAGTCAGTCTAGTGAGCACCAAGATGCAAGAGATGGTTTACAGTCAGACATATATAAACTCCAGAACGAATTGAAAAAAATCACCACAAAAAGGGACAGTCTCAGGAGTCAGTTATCAGATAAAGTAGTAAACACAGCAGAGCGAGTTTCACAGCTAGAGGAAAGAATAATATATAAAAACACAGACGACTACCTGTCTTTTGTTATTGAAGGACTAGAAAGAGTTGGCCCTGAATCAGATCAAAATATTATCGCACAAGAGATTATAGCAGAGTCAATTGAAATAGATACGAATGAGGTGGTCTATTTAAAAAAGTCTCTTAAAAAATTTAGACAGGGCGCAAAAGAGAAGCTGTCTGAATCTTCTAAGGAAATCAAAAGAATTGAAAAAGAGCTTGAACCATATCAGAGGAAAAGAAACAGCCTCACTCGCAAGATTAGAGCATTAAATAAAAAAATTGAAACTTTGAATAAACCACTTCACAGGCTCGAGAAGAAGTATGAAAAAATATCTGATCAAAAAAAGATTGAGGAGAAAAACTTTCTAGCCTTTCAGAATACAGCAGAAAATGAGCTAAAACAGATTAATCAAAAAAGAGGTGAGATCGAGGACACTGGTTCGAAAGAAATCAAAACAATTGAGGCTAGTCTTGACGAGGCGATAGAGAAAATACATTTGAGAATAGATGATAACTCCAAGACTTACAAGATAGAACTACATCTGGCTGATGAGAAACTATCAAGTATCCTAGAAAAGATAAATAATAGACTAGAAAAAATAAAAATAATTACATCAGCAGGTAAGAAAATTCAAGAAGAGAATAAAGCTGAAACCGCGTCTATTTTATCAAGAAGGAAAACCGCTGCTGAGACAATAAAAAAACATAGAAAAAGCATCAAAATCAAACAGGATGGTTTAAAAAAGAATGAATCAAAAATAAAAATCGAGTTAGACAGATATGAAAAATATAGAGATAAAGTATTAAACCAGCTAAAACGCTTAGAAGAGGAGCTGATTGCTCTGACCTCAAAAAAAGATACGCAGGATCAGGACCTGTCTGTCACTAATAGTAGAATAGATAAGTATGATGAGATGAACCCCGATATAGATAATGATATAAAAGGCCTCAAGACACAAATACAAAATTTGAAAAATAAGAACAAATCAGATTTGAAAGATCAGTCCTCTTTTAATAATAAGTTTTTGATGAAACAATCCACGATTGTTGATGCACTAGAATCCTTAAACAAAAAAAGAGAGAACATAGAGTCAAACATATCAAGATTAAATATACTTTTGTTAAGTAAAAAAGATGAGCTAGCCAGCCTGTATGATGAAATTAAAAAAACAGACAATAGTCTAAACGAGCTAGATGCGAGCCACAAAATATGTGCCGACCAAAAAATTGATTTTATCCATCAGATTGATCGTCAAACAAAAGATGGAAACAGGACTCGGTCTCTTATTAGCAGTATCATTTTAGAGCTAAGAGAAAATAAAGCGGTCAGAGAAAATGTTGTTCCATTGATAACAAATAGGATAGAAGGAGTAAATGGTTTTATAAAAGAGTATAATGCCGACCAAAAAATTATTAAAGACTCACTTAAACAATTCAGAATAAATCAGAAAACTAAGGCAGCCAATCTGGTAACCGTAGAGCAAGAGATAATCGCAATAGGAAAGAAAATTAATTCTGCAGAAAAATATTACAAGAATAATAAAAGTGTAATTGAGAGTGAGCTAACGAATAAAAAGATATCAGTCGATCGTTTGCAATCTGATATTATAAGTCTAGAGGATAAGCTTGAAGCAGCTAGGCTGCAGCTAGTAACATTATCTGATCAAAAAATAATGACAGAAAAGGCCATCAAAAAGTCCGATAAAGATTTTCATAAACAAAGACTAAGTCAGGAGCAATTATGTGATGGTGTTGAAAAAGAATTAGCGGAGCTAGGCAACGCTCTATTAGTGCTTAATGCTTCGGTGAAAGATTTAAAAACGCGTATAGAACCAATAAATATAGAAAAAAGAAAAACAGATGATATAATTGAAAATATCAAAATAGAAATAGATCAAATAAGTGTAGAAGTAAAAAAACTGAAAATGAACTACAGAGACAATCAAAAGAGTGTAAAAAAAGCAGACAAAATAATATCATCTGAACATCTAAAACTGAGAGATGAAGAGAAAGCGATTAAAAGTTCTATACAAGAGCTAGAGACAATGCTTGAAAATGCAAGCAGCTATAATAAAGAGCAGCGCAACCTTTTAGAGCGTTCAATAAATAAGAAAATTGAGTTAGAGGATATAGTATCTGATAAAAAAGAAAAAAAACAGAATCTAGAGGCCAGAATAGATAGCACGGAGTCACTGATTATAAACAAAAAGAAATTTCAGAAGCTCAAGAATGAAGAAATAGAAGTAACCAAAGAAATAAAAATAGCGGAGAACAAGATTAATCATTTACGAGAAAATTTTAAATCGATTAACGAGGTTATACTTGAGAATGAGCGAACCTATCATCGTGATCTAACACCCTTGAGCTCAAAAATTTCAGCTGCTGAGCTTTCTATTGTTGATGTTAAAACGATTATCAGGAAGTCTGAAAGAAGGATTTTAGAGTTAAACAGGCAAATCAGAATTGCACCGACGAAGTCTAAAAAATTAAAGGCACTAAATCAAAAATATGTAAACCTTAGAGACGACTATGAGTTACGCTTGAAAGAGGCCGATAGGGGGCTCTATTTAATTAAGAAAAAGATCAAAATATTGGAAAAACAGAAAACCGACAAAGAAAATAAAGACTATGAGATGACTAAAGATATTGACTATATCGCTAATATAGGGCTATTGCTTGACCCTACAGAGACACTTAATCTTCTACCAGACCAACATAAAAAAGATTATTGGTTCTATATGCCAAATCGTTTGATGCAGGTAGCGACGATATTATTTTTATTTCTATCCACGATGGTAAATGTATTTCAAACCAGCGACCTTCATATAAAAGAGAATACTATACCTGATAAGATTCAAAATTTTTCAGTGGTCACTTCAGAAAAAAAAGTTTATGAGGATCTGCTGAATGACATCAACATCCTAGACCATTATAGATATAAAATGGATGTTGATGAGACAAATTCAAAAAATATTATATCATTATTAAAATACGTGAGTAACACAGTGCCAAAAGAGTTCAAGGTGACTGAGCTCAGGGTGAACGATCCTAAATATATTGACAGTCCCAAAAGCAGCACCTCAGCAGATGCCTCTTTAAGTATTTATGTTGGTGGATTTGTTAAAATGAACTCATCTAGATCAAAAAAAATATTAAATAATTTTCAGGATCAGATAGAAATGAGCCAACAGTTTAGAGAGATACAAATCAGCGAGCAATCAGGGGGAAAGAAATCTAGGACAGTGTATGAGATTAATCTCTTGCTATGAAAGTTTATAATCAAAGGATAAAGTTTTCGATCATATTGGGGGTATTGTTTCTCAGTATTGTGTGCGTTATCTGGTATAATAATAATATATCCTCTAGGCTGAATTCTGCTGAAAAGAGGATCACTTATTTAGACGATCAAATTATTAAAGGATCTACTCTGCCAATAAAAATTGAGAATGCTTTTTCAAAGTATAACAGCAAAAAGTTTGAACTAGATTTTTTTAGTAATCCTGATAAAGACAAAGAGGACTTGAAAGATAAAATTAAAACACTGGCAAAGAATAACAGGATAAAGGTCAGGGATATTGTTATCAAAGAAACAAATTATTTTAAAGAAATAAAAAGCGTTCCCCGCATTGATAGAATACCATTTATCAGAGAGAATATTGAGCTTAGTGTTGTAGGGAATTTTTTAGACATTGGGCTGTTTCTCGAACGAATGATCAAGGATTCAGAGAACTTAAATCTTAATAAATGTAATTTTGATCTAGACCAGAATAGTGACAGACAAGTACAAGCTTCAATAGAATTCTACACTTATTATATGGAGAAAATTTGAAGCATAGTATACAGATTATATTTATTGTATGTGTTTGCACTATTTTACTTTGGTTTCTTATTGATGTGTTCCCCAAAAAGAATTCTGTGGAACCTTTTCCTGAGCAGTCTGATGTTGCTAAAAAAACTAAAAGCCAGTTGGCGATTAAAAAAATCCCTAAACCGTTGTCATTAGGGGAGATAGAATGGGAAAAAGATATTTTTTATGACAAAAGTGAATCCTATAAAAAGCTGTTTAGGCTTACTGGAATATCAAAAATGCGAGATGGTTATAAGGCTTTTATTAATAATGAAATTATGATGGAGGGGGACCGTATTAGAGGGTTTACAGTTCAAATAATTACAGAAAAAAAAGTAGTCCTAAAGAAAAATAATAGTAGTGTTACATTAAGGCTATAGAATCGATGCATCGTTACATATTTAACATAATATTTTTATTGATTATAGTGTCTCCAGGTTTTTCTGAAGAAAGCTACGTAGTCAGCGATATCTATACTGTCGAGGACGACTCATCTTATAGTTTAATACTGGATCATAACCATGTTAACATAGACTACATGGTTCAAGAAATTTTTGATCCGCCCACAGTGATAATTGAGATCAAAAATATAATCTGGAATAGAGGAAATTTTACAAGAAAAAGCGCCCACAGCCCTCTATATCAGTTTGACGTGAGAGCGCAAAATTCCAAGAGCCAATCAAAGCAAGGTCCAACGGGAGTCAGAGTCCGAATGAGTTTTAATAGTATTCCTCGGTACACTGTCTCTGATTCTTCAGTCGGTGATAATAAAAATCTTATAATAAAGTGGACTAAACAGAAAAGCAGAGAAAAAGATATCTATTTGTCTTCTTTTCTTAGGCTACCAGATTCCAAGGTGAGTTTTAATTTTAAAGATGCAGACTTATTAACCGTGGTACGTTTAATGGCCTCTCAAGAAAATCTTAATCTTGTACTCGGAGGAGATCTTAATGGGAGCGTTACGCTAAAGCTCAATGACGTAACCCTTGAGACTGCAATGGACGCTATTTTGCATGTGAACGGTTATGAATGGTTTCTTCAGGAGAATATAATTATAATCAAACCCTCAAGCGGGGAGTCGCAATTAAGTGGGGAACTAGACACACAAATATACAGACTCAGATATGTACACGGTTCTATTATAACAGAAGCCTTAGAAGAAGTGCTCACTCAAAGAGGAAAGGTCAAGTCACTATCATCTTCTCAGTCTCTTGACTATGAGTTTGAGGTAGATGATATTGTTATGGTCACAGATGTTCCCTCAAATTTTGCATTGATAGACCGTGTTATAGGGACAATCGACCAAGAAGGTGCTCAGATTAATATTGCGGTTAAGTTTATCGAGACAACCCTCAAACATGGTGAAACGATTGGAATTGACTGGAGCCTGAGACAGTCTCTGCAATTACCTGGAGATAAAAAAGGCGTCATATCGGATAACATAAACCTTGGTGAAATGGTACTAGATATGGATACGATGAGTTTTGCTACGCTTACGGCCCCGATTGTAAGCGCGATGCTTGATCTCCTTGCGAACGATGATGATACGAAACTATTACAAGAGCCTCAGGTCACTACCATGAATAATTCTCCCGCAAACATAGTTGTTGGCACTACAGTGCCTATTCTGGTACCTCAGGGCGAGGGAAGTGTTTTTGGTACGAATCCTTATACATATGAGAATCAAGATGTAAACATAGCGCTTGATGTTTTACCGAGGCTTAATGCGCACAATGCAATCTCACTAGCTATTAATGCTTCTGTTCAGTCTATTATTGGATATATTGGGGAAGAAAGTCGTCCGATTATATCAAACAAAGAGACAAACACAAATGTTAGAGTAAAAAATGGAGAAACATTGCTCATAGGTGGAATGATATTTGATACAGAGGAAGAGAAGGTTAGCAAATTACCTATCCTTGGTGACCTGCCTCTTATTAAAAATCTATTTAGATATAGCTCTTCGAAAAAGGAACAGAAAGAGCTTCTGATTTTTATTACACCGACTATCATATCGCAGCTTTAGAATGGATAACAGAAAGGTGGAAATTTTTACGGATGGGGCATGCAAAGGTAATCCAGGGCCTGGAGGCTGGGGCGCAATATTAAGATACGGTAATAAAGAAAAAGAGATAAACGGATATAATTCTTCTACTACAAATAATATAATGGAGTTGACCGCTGTGATTGAGGCTCTAAAACAAATCAAAAAACCCTATGCAATTAATATTACTACTGACTCAACCTATGTCAAGAATGGTATCACAGATTGGATCCATAATTGGAAAAATAATGGATGGAAAACTGCAGCCAAAAAGAACGTAAAAAATAAAGAACTATGGATTGAGCTTGACAGCCTGATCCAGTCACACAAAATAAATTGGATCTGGGTTAAAGGCCACTCTGGGCATCCTGAGAATGAAAGGGCAGATGAGCTAGCAAATAATGCAATTGTTGAACTTACTTAGTTATTATCTATACCAAAAATAATGTTTAATAAGATAGCCTAATTATTTATTTTGGATTTAAAATTATTATCAGGCCATAATAATATTGACCTAAGATCAGAAAAAGAATTTCAAAAGGGCACAATACCAGGTAGTGTCAATCTCCCTATACTGTCAAATGATGAATTTGAAAATGTTGGCAAGGAGTATAAAAAGAAAGGCCAAGAAGCCGCAATAAACCTTGGGCTTCAATTAGTCAAAGGTGATTTGAAAAAAAAAAGAATCGATGCATGGAAGCATCACCTTAATAACAATCCTAGTTGTTTTATATTTTGCTATAGAGACGGCCTTAGATCTAAGATTGCTCAAAAATGGCTACAAAAAGAAAATATAAAAGTTCAAAGAATTTTTGGTGGCTATAAAAAT
>Ga0208766_1001749_pt1 | contig 11496 bp, 11 predicted proteins | sample ETN01SmetaG_3_FD_185792 | JGI IMG/M metagenome (GOLD analysis project Ga0208766, IMG submission 185792) | Marine microbial and viral communities from oxygen minimum zone, Eastern Pacific Ocean - ETNP2014F12-01SV263 (SPAdes) (version 2) | ecosystem: Environmental > Aquatic > Marine > Oceanic ...
TTTTGATCCGGTAGCTCAGTTGGTAGAGCAGTGGCCTTTTAAGCCATTGGCCGTGAGTTCGAGTCTCACCCGGATCACTTGAGGAAAATACCACTTACCTCTCACAAAGCCCTCGGTAACTACTGGGGGCTTTTAGTTTCAATTCTAATCATCCTTATTCATTACTTATCAAAAGTGGGAAACGCTTTTGTGGGAAACACCATATAGGCGTATGAGTAATTAGGTGCGTTACTTAATCCGTGTTCCCCATAAAGTATTTGAAAAGAAAGTCCGTTTTTAACCCTCACCATCATAGTATTCATACTTTAAAAACTGATAGATTTTAGTATGAGCAATTATGCAACATCATTGTTATTAATGGGATTCCTATTATCACAGGACTATCCTGATTTTGAGATAATCTCCCTAAGCGATCCTTATCCAAGTTCCTTATTCTTATATACAATGTCAGAGGAAGAAAGGTTCATGGCAATCATTGATTCAAATTTAAATGTTCAATGGAATGTAAATAGTAGCTACATGGGATTAGACTTCAAGGTCAATCAAGAGTTATTAACATATTTCCATAGACCAGAAAGATCTTGGATATTGCTTAATAGCCATATGGTAGAGATGGATACTTTAAAATGCGAAGGGTCGTATATCACAGATTATCATGACCTACAGATCATGGATAATGGTAACTACATATTACAAGCATATGATTCGATCTTCGTAGACATGAGTTCAATTGTAGATGGTGGCCAATCAGTTGCCTGGGTCACGGGCATATTGATCATTCAAGAATTTGACTCAGATCATGAACTTTTATTTGAATGGAATGCGTGGGAAAAATTAAATATTGCAGACTATACCAATCTAGATCTTTTGACCGATAATATAGAATGGATGCATGGGAACAGCATAGAGATCGATCACGACGATCATCTTTTAATCTCAAATAGAACAAGCAATGAAATATTAAAGATCAATAGACAAAATGGCGATGTCATATGGCATTTAGGCGGACCATTGAATGAGTTTACATTCATAAATGACCCTAAAAATGGTTTCAAAATGCAACATGATGTTCGCAGACTAGACAATGGGAATATCTCAGTCTACGATAATGGAGTCACACATGATCCTCCACTATCTAGAGTAATAGAATATCATGTTGATGAAGAAGAAAAGACTGCTGAACTAATATGGGAATACACTCATCCTGATAGCATATTGGGACTTGCCATGGGTAGCGCACAGAGATTACCTAATGGAAATACATTGATCAATTGGGGTACCATAAGTGATCGAGGTGCACTAATAACAGAGGTTACAGGTGAAAAAAATATTGTTTTAGAGATTCAATTTTCTGATCAACATAGAACTTACAAGGTGAGAAAAAATGATTGGGAATTTGAGGTCAACCTTCTTGCTGGTGATACTAATCTTGATAATGTCATTGACATCATCGATATAAATTATGTTATTGATTATTATGATCAGCCTGATCCTACCCTAGACATGTATCATCTATATAGATATGATAAAAATAAAGATGGGGAGATCAACATCGGAGACATAGAAATTCTAGTTGATCAAATACTTTATTAGAAACATCAATTAAATAAATATCCATGAGGCTCTGATGTGTGTCTTGGCTCACTAAAACTTCAAGATCTATTTATTAATTTATCCCTTGAACTTGGGTAGGTAGAGGGGTTTGTTTCTCCTTACCTCTGTCAATCAGCCACATTCCCCTCTACCTAATTATGGCTTGATTGATAAATGGCATGTCTCGGTAATGATACTTTTTGAATAGCCATTAATAATTTGAATTTCTATCATCCTCATAGGATTGTTGATAGTCTTCCCAAGTATCGCTTCTCCAAATAGAAAGATCCGGACGAAAATGCCTTCTTTCAATTCGTTCCCCATTAACCCATTTGATATCAACCTGTTCACCGCCAGGAGTGAATTGCTTGTGATAAACAATACCCGTGGCCGTATCGAAGATTCGGGAATAATGTTTTTGGGTAATATCATCGCTGCTTATATAATAGTCATATCGTCCAACTTCTAGTGTGTTACTGCTAGCACCAATGAATAGCATGACCGCAATACATAGTAAGGTACCTGTTAAAAGCCCTTCTAAATATGTTCTCATCTTAGATTCCTTTATGTGGGTTTTATTTGCTCTCAAAATCCTTATCGCTGCTCCTTTTTCGTGAAAACCATTTCAAATTAGGTAATGTGAACACACCTTTTCTAACAAGAAATGCAATGAGTGCAATAATCAAGAGTTTCATTGAAAAAAATTAAGAATTGTTTACCAGACATAATACCAATGGATCATTGCATCATGAAAAATTGACCACTTCACATGGATTTAAAGGTGCTGGTTTTATTAATGCTGATGCATTTGTAGATTATGGAATACAAAACACATACTTAATGCATAAAAATCTAATTCCTTTATTATTGTTTTTATCAATTGCCCTAGGTAGTGACACATCTAGGACCGTGGAAACCTATAATAATGGTAACATCAGTAGTATTTCTTATCATAAAGATACTGAAAATGGTCTAGAATTATTCAAACAAGAGGTCTTCCATTTCACTGGAGAAAAATCAATGATAGGTACTTTTGAAAATGGACTTAGAGAAGGAATTTGGACTTTTTTCTATGCAAGTGGTATTAAAAGGCTCGAAGGTGCTTACCGGAATGGACAGAAAGATAGTCTCTGGACATATTGGTATGATAATGGGATCAAAGCAACAGAGTATTTTTATGATAATAAAACACTCGATGGCAAGATCATGGAATGGCATATTGACAAGGAATGTTGGGATCAAGATGGTAATGAATGCGAATGTGGTGAAAGTTGGTGGAGTGAATGTGAAACACATTGAAATGGTCGAACTATTAAAACTTTTTAGGTTAACTACCCCGATCATGATCGGGGATTTTTTTATGATGGATTCAAACCTCTAGGAACAGCCCACATGGATGAAAATAAGAAATCAATAATCATTCACTATCTGACAGAATTTATTCTTATTGGGATTGGTATTGGAATTCTAGTTGTCCTTCTTTTCATCAAAGATTTCCAATTTTCATGGAATATTGCATCTTTATGGGTATTCCTATATAATGGAATCTTATTCACTTATTGGCTTTGGAAAAATGATTCAAAGATATGGGAAAAAGCAATAATCGGATCCTATTTTGTACTCATTGAGATCATAATTGCGAGTTCTTTTGTTTCATTTTAAAAAATAGAGATCACATGAAAGCGATTTATACAAATTATTTTAAGAAAAAAGACAATATTGATCCAGTGTTAAAGGCATTGGAGAATGTACCTATCTTTGAACATCTAACGGAAAAAGAACTATCAGAAATTGCTCGATTGACACATGAAAGGACCTATAAAAAAGATGAGCATGTCTTTAAGAAACAGGCACCTGCGGAAGGAATGTATGTCATTTTAGATGGTGGGGTTGAGATATTTGATCCTGATTCAGAGACCATATTTGCTACTTTGAAATCAGGAGATTTTTTTGGGGAATTGGCCTTGCTGGATGAAGAACCAAGATCTGCTGCTGCAATTGCAACCCTACCTGCAAGATTGATCGGATTTTTTAGGACCGACCTTTTAACCCTCATAAAAAGATCTCCAGAATTGGGAAACAAGGTATTATTGAATTTATCTAGAGTATTGGGAGAGCGTCTTCGTAAAACCAACCAAGAATTAGCAAGACCAACTCAATAATGGATCCCATTCAAAAGATCTATAGATTATTATTATTCATAATAATTGGAATTCTCGCTATGGAAATACTGCCTTTTTTATCTTCCATAATTGGAATGTTAGTGTTCTCCTTTTTATTTACCACAATATTTTTACAGGCTGTCGATAGCATTGAGAGATTCACCCGGTCTAGGGCTCTTGGTGTATTCCTTATCATTTCTTTTACGATCATGGTTGGTGTCACATTTATGGGTAGTTTCATATCCAATCTGGGCTCTCAAATAAAATTATTTACTCAAAAAATTCAACGAGATGACTTTACAACTAGCATAGAGAATCTTTCTATTAGTATAAAAAATTCCTTGCCTGATTCGGTGGCAAACATGATTCCTGAGAGTGAAAAAATAATTCTACTTGCCAAAAATTCGCTAGTTGGAATATTCCAAAGTGTATTATCTCTATTAGGTTCAGCGGGTAGCCTTTTCTTCATTTCATTCATGGTTCTCATATTTACAATAATTCTTTTGATAGAATATCATGATTTCAAACGATCATTGGTAAAATTCGTGCCAAATAAATATCTGGAAGTTGGTCTCCGAATGATCTATAACATCGAACTTCAAATATCAAAATATCTCAGAGGTCAGATATTAGCAGCAAGTAGTGTGGCTATTCTATCGATCATTGGATTATTCATTTTAAATCAATTAGGAGCGAACATCACATTGATCGTATTCATTGGTATTATTGCAGGGCTTGCAAACTTAATTCCCATGGTCGGTCCATTCATTGGAATGATTCCTGCGATACTGATCGCTCTAATGAATAATGTTGGAAGTGAGGTCGCTTTTAATCACCAGGTATTTGGTACAATACCCTCTCCATTTTACATATTGGATATCATCATCATGTTCATTGTAGTTCAACAGATTGATAATAACTTTATCACACCGCTTGTTGTTGGAGAAAGCGTAGGACTTCACCCAATGGCAGTGATGCTTGTTCTTCTCATAGGTGGAACATTGATCGGTCCCTTGGGAATGCTATTTGCCATTCCTGTGGCTGGAGTCTTAAAGGTTGTAATAACTGAGGTTGTTTTTATAACAAAAAATTCACACTTATTATGATCAGGTCAATTATCAATTCCTGCCAAGTTCAATAAAAAAGCATACTGCAAGGCATACTCTTTATATCGTTTGAACCTACCTGATGTACCGCCATGGCCTGCATCCATGTTAGTATGCAAATAAAGTTTGTTATCTCCAGCCCAATATTCCCTTAGCTTGGCTACCCATTTTAATGGCTCCCAATACTGCACTTGTGAATCAAAAAATCCAGCCGTTATGAATAAATTGGGATAATGCTGATCTTTGATCTGATCATAGGGCGAATAGGATAACATGTATTCATAGTAATCTTTTTCTCGTGGATCTCCCCATTCATCCCATTCATTTGATGTGAGCGGAATGGATGGATCAAGCATCGTCGTAATGACATCTACAAAAGGCACTCCTGCTATGGCTCCCTTCCAAATATTTGGTTCCATGTTAACTACGGCACCGATCAATAATCCACCAGCGCTAGCGCCAGAACAAAATAGATGATCTGAATTCGTATAATTCTCGTCGATCAAGTACTTTCCTACATCAATAAAATCATTGAATGTATTCATCTTTTTAAAGAGTTTCCCATCATCATATGACATGCGACCGTAGATCTGACTACCTCTTATGTGCGCAATACCAAAAATAAATCCTCGATCTAATAAACTAAGACGAGTACTACTAAAATACGGGTCTTCGGTACTCCCGTAAGCTCCATAACCATACAATAAAAGGTTCTGTGGACCATTTTTCCTCATCTTTTTATTATATACAATTGAAACTGGAATTTTGAAACCATCTCTAGCCGTCACATATATTCTTTCCGCCTCATAATCAGATGGGTCATGATCACCCATGACCTCTTGTTGTTTCAATAAGGTCTTTTCTCCATCATTCATGTCATAGTCATATGTGCATCTTGGTGAGGTCAATGAATTATAAACAAATCTTAGGGTATTAGTATCATATTCCTTGTTGGTTGATATGTATGTGTAATATATGTCATCCTTAAATTCAATATGCCTATCGTCACCTGATGCCTGATCGATGATCCTTAATTTTGATGTTCCACCAATTCGCTCATTAACAACAAGATGCTCTTTAAAAACATCGATCTCCATGATATGTACATCATTTTCATGAGGCAATACTTCTACCCAGTTGGATCGATCTGTTTTGTCTTCTGAAACCTCCATCAAACGATTGTTCTTTGCTTCCCAGTTAGTAATGATATAAAATTTATCTCCCAAATGCTCAATCGTATATTCATGCTCCATGCCTCTAGGGGTAAAATTGATAAATTCACCTTCTGGATCATCGGCTTTGAGAATATGGTAATCACTTACCAGCGTACTACTGCTCCAAATGATGATATACTCACCTGACTTCGAACGATATACACCCGTATAATATTCAATATCATTTTCGTGATATATTAATATGTCATCTTGAGGCATTGTACCCATCTTATGACGATAGATCTTTTCTGACAAAAGCGTGGTCTTGTTTTTTGTAGTATAAAAGATAGTTTTATTGTCATTAGCCCAAGCGATGTCCCCTTCTGTATTCTGGATCGGATTATCCAAGACCTCCCCTGTTTCCAAATTCTTGAAATAAATATCATAAAACCTTCTACTTAATGTATCAACAGCAAATGCAAGCCAATTATTATTTGGACTTACATATTTACCCCCAAGAGAAAAGTATTCATGACCTTCAGCGAGTTTATTTTCATCCAAAATTATTTCTTCATTATTATTGAGATTATCTTTTTTACGACAATGTATTGCATATTCCTTACCTTTCTCAAAACGGTGGTAATAATAATAGCCATTTTGTAAATAGGGCACTGTCTGATCATCCTTTTTGATCCTTCCTACCATCTCATTATATAATTCATCTTGGAGATCTGTGGTATGAGAAAGATCCTTTTTCAGATAATCATTCTCTGCATTAATATAATCAACAACCTCTTGCGTGTGCTCATCATATGGTTCTTTTGATTTTTGCTCATCACTTAGTCGCATCCAATAATAATCATCAACTCGATCATGCCCATGCATGATCATCTCATGAGGTTTCTTGTTTGCTTTAGGAGGTTGAACAGTTTGGGTACACGCATTCATTATAAGAAATCCTAGTAAAATATAAATTTTCATTGAGTAATCTATATTAATTGTAGTTGAAACAAAAACTTTATATAAAAAAACTAATTTATATTTAACCTAAATCTCTTTATTTGTTTATTTAAGAAATTCAAGTTATGCCTTGCTTTAAATGAATTTTATGCTTTAAACTTTTTCAAGCCATAAAATGGCTTACAAATGCGGAGTTCTACTTGAATCATACATTCATCAAATGTTTCTTGGTGCGGTGTATCTGTTTCACAACAATTATGCTCGTTAATTGAAGCAGATATTACTTATACCATATATCATCATGATTCTTTCTGGCTGTGGATCTATCTTGAATAAAGAGAGTCCAAAACCAGATCGTTCAATCAAATTTTCCACGATCAAAAAGGTTGTGATAAAAAAGATGAGTTTTCTACCCTACATTAATTACATCCCTGATGTAGATCCAACAGAATCTGGAAAGGTCTTATTAGACGTATTATTCATCTATGAAAATATAGTTAATGACCATGTCCAATTTGACCTCACCAAAGAAGACCAATTAAACACAGGTGGGGAAAAACAAGTTAAAGGACGTCTAAGAAAGTTATTCAATAGAAAGAATTCTGATGATAGCATAGAAGAAAAGGTATCAGACATAAATGAAATACGTAAACTGACAGCACGATATGAGAAATGGTCATTGGCGTGGGATGAAAAAGCAAATCTAGTTGGTGAAGAACTGTCGCTTGATGAGATCGATCTCATCAAAAGTGAAATAAGAAGAATTTCAAGAAAATTATAATGTAATATCAATTTTTTATGGCATGATCATTCATTTTATTTTGACTTATATAGGTATTTCACTTTAAAATTTTCAAGTGGAATTATCCTTTAACCAAACTAGAGAAAGGGGGTGATCAGTTGTCTAATTCAAATAGTTTGCTGACCTCCAATAAATCAGCAAAATAGATCCACGTTTCTGGCATTGTGAGGTCAGTTACAATAAATAAAAAACGCGCTCTTCAAAGGGCGCGTTTTTTATTATAAAACATGATCTTTGTATTTTATGAAAGCAAATACGATCATGGCAATTGATAAGAATAGACCAATGGCTCCAGGTATTTTCAAGTCTCTTTCGAAACAAGGTCTAGATGCAATGCCCGGGAGGATCATGAATAAGATTCCCGGGGAATATCGAAATAGTAGGCTTAATTCTTTATCAGCGATAATTGGGACATGTAAAATTGAAAATAACCATAGTATGATAAAAACTGTTATGAACCATCCACTAAAATTCAATGGAGGAACCTCATAATAAGAACCTGGCTTTTCCCATCCCCATCGCTTTTCATCAACAGCGATTGGATCCAATACAAGATCCAACAACAACATTAGAACACTTGGTAATACCAATAAGACCAATGGCTCATGGGACTTAACATAAAAATCATGTCCTGTCACAAACATTGAATAATTCAGACTCATATATGTTAAACCTGCCCAAGATAGAGGAATGACCAATGGAATACCAGCATATATCGGCCCTGGAGATTTATGTGCATCAAATTTATATTTTCCTCCAAACATGAAGCCTGATTGCGAGCCAATAATCTCCATGCTGATGCTAAAAACAAAAGCAATGAACATGAATAAAACAATATTTGTCCAACCCCATAATGTTAACCCGTGAAAAATAAAGTAACACAATCCTAGAATGATCTGTATAAATCTTAGATTTTCTGCTTTATCATAATTTGGATTGGGTTCAAGTTGGTCTTTTTTTACAAACCATGAAATATTCCCTAACCTAATAAAGCGATATAAAAATGGAGTCGTTATTACCAAGACAATAAATAAAAAAAATAATATTTTTTCCATGAATCTAGGGTCTTATCCTTTTTTCATGAATTACCTCATAGTGCCCCATGCATTTTTCATATATTTCACTAAAATCTTCATCTAGTACTATTTCACGTTCAACATGGGACTGAAAACCTGTTGAGCGTTGGACTTTCCCATACCAATAGGGTGCCCAAACACCATCAGAGTCTCTAGGCCCCTTTGGCCATGAAAGCATACTCAAAGAAAAATCAATCCCTATCTGCTCACATAGTTCTTTCAATATAAATTCAGGAAATTGCAACAGATCATCTGCATCAATGATCGGGGGCGTCTTACCATTTTCTTTTTCAATATATTCAAGAATTTCAATCTGCTGCACATAGCCCAATAAACGTTCATCTTTGAAAGGAAATTTTTCACTGTAACTCGCGATGACATACTTTGGATCTCTTATCAATAAACAATTTTGAACTTCTTTGACCCAACTAATATCAAAGCCCTCAAGATTATGTTGTGCCATGTGTTTTTGATACCATATTGGCTTTCCATGAGGATTTGATCTTGTGCATTTTGCCACCACTTCATCCCAATTAGTCATTTGAGAATTAATGATCATGTCACGACCAGGATGGTTAAGACCTGTTGTCTTGAGATAATGAGCATAGAATGGTTCATCCAGAACCTCGGTATCTTCTCGATTTTCAAAAGCCCTCATCATCGCAGTAGATAGGTTACGAGGGCCTGACCACATGGCAATAACGGTTTTATTCATTACTAACTGGCTATCTTTTCTAGTTCTAGTTCATACCATTCTTGTAATTGCTTTGTCAAGGGTCCCCTAACTCCATCACCGATCATTATTCCATCCACTGATAATACAGGTATCACTCCAGCAAATGTTCCTGTAACAAATACCTCACATGCCCCATGAACATTCTCTAGTAAAAAATCTTTTTCAATGATCGGGACATTATTTTCTTTGCAAAGATTGATAATGCTAGACCTCGTGATACCATTCAAACAATATTCACCACTTGAGGTCCACACCTCTTGATTCAAGACAATAAAAAAATTAGTTGAATTACAGGTTGCAACATTACCATTCGGATCTAACATCAATCCCTCATCGACACCCATCTTCTCCGCTTCAATACAAGCAGCAATACAATTATGTTTGCTCAAAGAATTGATTCTGGGATCCTGAATCCGATTATCTCTAATGGTCTTTACCGTACCTAATGTAATGCCCTCTGTCTTTAATGCAGGGTTTGCTTTTTTATATTCTGGTATGATCACTATGGTTGGTTCTCCAATAGTGACCTTTGGATGTTGATAGGGTGTTGCTTTGATGCCACGAGAGACTATCAAACGTATATGTACGTCTGATTCCATTTGGTTTTTTTCTAATGTTTGTTTGATGGCCGTTTTCATTTCATCTTTTGATATCCCGATCTCCATTTCAATGGCCTTTGCTCCATCATATAACCTTTCTAGATGCTTATCTAGGTGAACCAAGTGTTCTTTATGCAAACGAATCCCTTCCCAAACTCCATCTCCTAAAAGATAACCACTATCCATGACAGAGACCTTTGCTTCTGACCGATGGAAAAAATCACCATTTAGATATATTTGTATGTCTTTGTTTCTCGAATCGATCTTGTAGTCATGGGTTGATGCCATGGTTCAATCCTTTTGTAATTGCCTCTGTCTCTCAAAGAGAATAGCAGATACTGCAGCGCTCACATTCAAAGATGACGTCTTTCCTTGCATTGGTATGGTGGCAATAAAATCACAGGACCCCATGGTCTTTTTTCTCATGCCCTTTCCCTCGCTACCCACTACAATAACGGCTTTCCCCGAATAATCAATCTCATGCCATGAAGCTGCATCAATGCTATTTTCTATGCCAATGATCCAGAAATCATTCTTTTTTAATTCCGCTAATCCTTGGCTCAAATTTGTAATTTCAAAAAGCGGCATATTTACAAAGGCACCTTGGCTAACCTGAAGACTCGCTTGTGTGATTGGGGCAGAATGATGTTTTGGAAAAATGATACCATCAATCCCCGCACAATCTGCTGTTCTTATTATCTGGCCAAAGTTTTGTGGGTCTTCTATCTGATCCAAGGCTAACAGACAAACGTTATCAGCACCTTTATAAGTAGGGAAAGTAGACCGAGTTATATTACCAGTAAATTCAATCACAATACCTTGCGTTCTTCCCTCAGAAAACCTTTTATAATATTCATCTTTATTAAAAAAAGACACATGATGATCTCTGATGAGATTTATGACCCTACCTTCTTTATCAGCTCGACCTCCCTTCAATATATTAATGGAATTCACAATAAAGCGGTCTGATTCCAATAAGGCAAGCGCACTATTAATGCCTCTACAGGAATAAATTTGATTATTTGATTTTTTCAAGTGTATTCGCCTTCAACAATTTCAAAATACATATTTAAAACATCAATAATAAAAAAAAGTTAATGTTAATGTTGTTTGTAAAGATCAAATTGTATTTGATTAATTTATTTTTGGGTGAACTCTGGGGTGAACTGGTTGCGATACAATAAATTGAGAAGTACATTTGCAGCCGTTTCTTGACGACAAATCAAATTATTGGGCCCATAGCTCAACGGTTAGAGCAGCAGACTCATAATCTGTTGGTTCGGGGTTCGAATCCCTGTGGGCCCACTT
>Ga0208766_1001756_pt1 | contig 11468 bp, 7 predicted proteins | sample ETN01SmetaG_3_FD_185792 | JGI IMG/M metagenome (GOLD analysis project Ga0208766, IMG submission 185792) | Marine microbial and viral communities from oxygen minimum zone, Eastern Pacific Ocean - ETNP2014F12-01SV263 (SPAdes) (version 2) | ecosystem: Environmental > Aquatic > Marine > Oceanic ...
TAAAGGTTGGCTATCCCAATTCCTGCGGTTCCTGCTCCATAAAACAGAATTTTTTCTTCGGCCAATTTCTTTTTAGTAATTCTCTGACTTGAAAGCAGACCAGCAAGAGTAACAGCAGCTGTGCCCTGTATATCGTCATTAAACATCCGGTAATCATTTTTATATTTTTCTAGAAGTCTTCTAGCGTTACGGTTTCCAAAATCTTCAAACTGGATAATAGCATCAGGAAAGGCTAAACCAGCCTCTTCCATAAACTCATCAATAAAACTATCATAGTCATCGCCTCTTATGCGTCCATCTGTGAGACCAATATATAGCGGATCGCTTTTTAGGTTTTCATTTTCCGTTCCAACGTCCAGCATGATTGGCAGGCATCTTGCAGGATCTATACCAGCGCATGCAGTGTATAGTGATAGTTTACCTACGGGTATGCCCATACCATTAGAACCAAGGTCTCCCAGGCCAAGTATTCTTTCACCATCGGTGACGACAATAACATCAACCTTTTTATTTGGCCAATTTTTTAAAATATTTTTTATGTTTCCCTGGTCATTCTTGGAAATATATAGGCCCCTTGGTCTCCGAAAAATATGTCCATATTTTTGACAGGCCTCTCCAACTACCGGGGTATATATAATTGGCATCATGGTCTCAATCTCGTCGGTGACTGTCTTGTAAAACAGGGTTTCATTTCTGTCCTGTAGTGCAATTAAAAAAATATATTTTTCAAGGTCATCATGCTTATTATTAAAATTCTCCATGATCCTTTTCTTTTGCTCATCAATAGTCAAGACCCTTGGTGGGAGCAGCCCATTCAGATTAAGCGCATCTCTCTCTTTTAGGCTAAAGGCAGAGCCTTTGTTTAACAGTGGCTCATGTAATATCTGAGACCCTTTCGGAAGCTCATCAATGCGACGCTTATAGTCAAACATGTTTCGTGGATAGTTTTATTAATGTAAATAAAACCAAGAACTAGAACCGTCTTAATTGGGATCTGTATATGTTAAACGCGCTGGTTAATTCTGCGACGAAATTCTTTGACAGAGCGGTGGCTTGATTGACTCCAACAATACTATCAAAATGCATTTTTCTATTTTGTAAAATTTCTAAAGAAGGCTGCTGCAATGATACCTTGATATTCTCCCGTGCACCCTCTTTCCAGTCAACCTCAAACTCATCAAATATTTGCTGGACCAGGCTAATCTGATCTTTTTGCGACATACCAATTTGATTCAGTCTCATAAAAAACTCTCCCATAGAAACCTGGAGACCAGACAGATAACCAGCTCTGGGAATATTTTCCCAATACGATTTTTCAAGTTCAAGGCCAGACTCAATACACCCTAATACCTCAATTATCTCGGTCAATATTTCAGGCTGTTCTGACTCTTTATCTGACGGATATGGTGAAACCAAGAGCGGGTCATCTATAAAAATTTTAATCCTCTTTAGCTGAACCTCGACAAGATCATTTGCAAATGATCGCATTTTTTGTGTCACAAGAGTACGATCTTTTTTTGATAAGGTCATAAAATAGATTGAATCGTGAAGCTTTTCGGTTATTTCTTTGATAAGCTCTTCATCGTCAGGCCCTTTTGTATCCAAAAAAGACATCTGTCTTTCTTGCTTATACTTAGAAAGTGGACAAGATTCAATCGAGAATAGATTGATAAGTGTAAACTTATGTATTACAAAATTTTCTTCTATTGCGCTTATGACCTTATCTGGCTCATACTTTGACTTAAGCTCTTCTAGTGTATATAGCTTTCTCATTTTCTTCTAAAGATAATTATATTTATAACATTATTTAACAAAAACCATTTTATATGTTTTTGAGTAATTAGAGGCCTCAATCCTATAAAAATATAACCCTGAACTAACATCTATACCACCAGCGTCCGTGCCGCTCCATTCTACATTATGAACGCCTGGCTCTAGATAACCATTTACAATTTCATTTACTAACTTTCCGGTTATATCATAAACAATTAGCCTGACAAAAGAATTATTAGGGATAGCAAATCTAATAGTTGTACTAGGGTTAAACGGATTCGGATAGTTTTGCATTAGGGTGAATTCTGTGGGTAGGGCAATACTATGTAAAATACTGTCGCCTTTGCTAATTAGCCTAAAATCTTTATCAAAAAATGAATAGCTTACCTTAATCTCTGATGATGTTTGATCCTTATTATTGATATCAAAGGACACAGCACTTCTATTATTTTTGTGTAGTGCATATTCAATGAAAGAAATACCCTTTTGGTCATTATTATTCCCTAAGAGAATACCATTATTTTTTAGTTCGTTATTTTCTCCAGAATAAATCTGATAATCTGTCACATCATAATTGATCATTACTTGTCCGCTAAGCGCACTATCTGGGGGCATTATACTAATGGTGTTATCACTGTATAGGATTGATGAAGGTAGATTTACTAGCTGCTCTTGTACAACCAAAGAGGGCCCAAATTTCTGAAGTGACCATAGCCACATCTGGGTAAATGCCATTCCATCATCTATACCAAAAACACCATCAGCGTTGATCTTAAAATTTGGAGCAGTACCTGAAGTCGGGCCCAGTTCTTTTGTCAAATCACCCGAATCCCATCCATCAAGAAAAATATCAAGATCTTTTACATTGATTGTATCATTAGGTGGCACACTAAAGTCGGCTACCGCTTTGGTAAAAAACCTTCTCTCAATCAGGCTCTCTCTTATGTTTCCGGAAGTATCTTCTAGGTGGATAATACTCAGGTCCAGAGTGTCATAGGACATCACAGGAGTATTAAGGAATATTGTCAGTAAGTCAGGTGTTAAACTCGTATCATGAACAAAGCTTATGGTATCTAATTTAGATAGAAAACTATACTCAAACGAGTCCGGCTTAATTGGCTCAGAAAAATAAACCAGGATTGTGGAATCAGAGTAGAGGTCTACATAACTATCGTGCTCAATACTTGTTGAGTCAATCGTTGGAAATCTAAGGTCATAGAGAGAAAGAGTGTCACTAGTACTGTCTGGGCTCATAGGATTAAAGCCATTGTCAAAAACTGCATTGTCTGCAGCATGGACAAATAAGCTTTCACTTCCGAAAGGAACCGTGTCAAACTTGATCTTAAACCGGAGAAAGTCTTTTCCTATTATATCCGTTTCTGATAGTTCTATGTTTTCTACATTGCCAGATGACACGCTTCCACCGTTTTGGATAATACCAACTGAAAAATCGCTGGCCTGAACCGGTAAAGAGGCTATAGAATCTGTAAAAACATCATCATTTATTGATAGATCAATATAACAAACGCTTCGTCTTCCTTCTGAAGTACCTCTTGCATCCTCTATTTCTTCAACATCAATAACCGCCGATCCAGGAACAAATCCCGGAGAAACATTATCCCGCACTGTGAAAAATATGGTACTACCATTCAGTACCTGATTCCCTGAAAAGTCTTCAAAATTATTTTCTACAGTCAAGGAAATAACATGCTCACTACCAAAAGGCTGGTTCATAATCACCCAGACACTATCTGGTGATGGTGCGTTCACAATAGTAGAATAATTTTCAAGAGTATCATTGTCAGTTGTATCCAATATAACAAAATTCTCTTTTGCTATTTCATCGGTTAGCGGCTGCCCTCCTGAGATTCTTACGGGCTCATTAAAGGAAACTATAATCGTATCGTTGTTCTCAATATTCAAAGCTCCATCTTGGATACTTAGACTATAAAAAGGATGAAGCTGATCATTGAGTGTAAACGATCCAATAAATTCTGAACCATCCATATTTACTCCTTCATCATTATAAATTGCGCTAGATGACTCAGGAGATATTATAATACTTTCACTTCCATCAGGGATAAAATCTAGATATATACCAAGCCTAACAATATCAGCGCCAGCGGCAGGTAAGATGATCGGAATATCGTTTTCATCTACTATAAGTAAATATAGTGGCATAATTTCGCTGATAACACCATCTGAGTTAGTGAGTTGTACCATGAAATCTTGTGTTATAATACTTAAGCTATTACTCGCATTAGTAAACACCGGTCCATTGTCAAAGAACAATGTCACATAACTATTGTCATCATTTAAAATACTGTTTTCGTTAAACACTGGTGCTGCCCAAAGATTAAACTCATTGGTAGACTCATTTGGGCTCATTGAATTTCCAGAACCATCAAATATTTCTCCAGAGACTGCATGGACCATAAGCTTCTCTGTTCCATTTGTTGAGCCAATAATATCCAGGTTCACTAATATCGCATCTTCTCCGCCAGATAATGCTCCTCCATTTATGTCAGACAAGTAGTCTATCGATATCAACTGTGCACCATTTTGATTCCCATAGTCTCTCCATAGATTTAAATCATCGGCAATCAAGGCTCCCGTACCACTAGAGTCTGTGTACACCCCCTCACTCATATTTATCTGCACATATTGGTTACCTGACCCTAAACTATAACTCTGAAAACTAGGTGGAAAAATATCATCAACAGTATACTGGGTAAGGCCGGGTGACACACTATTCGCAAATTCATCTGAAAAAACCTCACCAAATGAAAGCTCTATGGATTCTGCTTCTGTTAGGATTTGTGATGGATTTAGAGTGAGTATAGATGTATCAGCATTAAAACTGGTTTCATAATCAATTACATCGCCATTTATATATCTAAGGGTAATCATACTGCTAATGTCACTGGTATCGAGATCATCAATAACATCACTCTCAGAGTCATATTTTTTAATTGTCTCACTAAAAGTAAGAATAAAATCTGTGTTTGGAAAGATAAGGGTGTCCGGTGGAGGAGAAAATGAGACCGTCGGCGATAGCATATCATAGAGGGTAACGGTTTTTTGGTTTAAAAATACGGATACCTCATTCCCGGCACGGTCATAGATTGGTCTCTCTGATGGTGACACCGTTATGATCTCTGAGCCAGAGGCATCAGCACGGCTTAGGATAATCTCAATCCTGATAGTGGTTTCTTCACCTTGTAGAGGCGCTCCATCTGGGTCTGTTACATTTTCTATTGCTACATTCTGAACATTGTTCAGCTCATTCGGGACAATTAAAAGTTCAAAATGACTTTCACTCAGACCGCCTACTCCTCCTGTTTCATCATAACCATTATAGACTGACTCACTAGTGGTAAGGGTGATATATGTATTTGTTTCATCGATAGTAGCATTATCAATCGTTGGCGCTGTGACATCGTCTACACGTATAATAGCTCCAGTTGTGTCGATTGAATTATCGACTGAATCTGTTAAACTGACACCATCATCATTCTGACTATTAATTATTAAGTATACCTCTTGCCACTCAGTCAGGATACTATCCGGTATTATCTTAATCTCGGTTTTAGTCTGATTAACCTCTGCTTCAAAATCAATTTCCACCAAATTAGATAAGTATTGTAGAGTGATATAGTCTCTTATATTGTCGTCTGTTATTGGAGAAGCATCGGTCCTTTGAAGTGGATCGGTGGAGGTAACCACAAAGCTAGCATTAGGATGAATAAATCCTGTATCATCAGAGCTATTGTTACTTTTTATGTTTATTGATGGAGGTAACTGGTCAAAAAGGTCAAATTGAATACTGCTTGTAGATAGGGGAATATTCACGTGGTCAAAAATTGCATTACTATCCGGAGAAATAGTTATTGACTCTGCACCTGATGGTGTAGGATAAAATTCTAGAAAAAGCCTCACGGCATCAATACCATATATGTCTACGGTATTATCCAAAGTATCCGCTACTTCCTCTATAGTCGCTTCGCTAGTATTACTGTTTTCATCATCAGAATTAAGTGTAATCACAAAGTCTGTTGTATTAATACTGCCACTTTGGCCAGTCTCGGACCAAATATCCTCACTAAATGTAAGCAACACATACTTATTATTTGGTGCCAGGCTGTAAGAGGTTATCTTAGGAGGTGTTACATCTGCGACTGTAAAAGTCGTATTTTTTTCCTCTGACATAATATTACCACTAGTGTCTACGATTACATTTCCAGCTATTATTACTAGAACCTGGCTTTGCTCTATTAAGGAATCAGTTGGAGTAATTATTATAGAATTTATTTCTGTGGCACCACCAATATCTCCTGTTGCATCAAAAGGGATAGGTTCACCCTCAGGAATACCAAGCTCATTTACATAGTATAGCAAACATAATGTTGCTATTGTTACAGGGGTAAATGCTGATCCATCTTGAAATCTTACAGGGTTATCAAATTCAATTATAATATCTGTGTCTGGATGCACACCACTGCTTGATTCTTCAGAAAACGAATATTCAGCAACATATGGCGGCAAAAGGTCATTCAGTTCAATCTCCATCTCTTCACCATGAGTAAAGGAAACACCTGATAGATTTACAGGATGTGGAGCAATTGCACCATTAAAGTCATACTCCTTTGGAGCTAGAAAAATAGTAGAACCGTCAGCAGGTGGATTTATAAGAGGAAAACGAAGCTCAGTATATCCAGGATATGGATTGTTTTCTAGTGGTTGACCATTCACCTGTGTAACAGTACCAGTTTGAATTGGTTGGCCGTCTTCTTCTGTAAACTCAAAATAATCGTTATTATCCATAGGCCAGCCAAGATCCCATGTCGCATCATTACTAACTCCATAAACTGGAGAGGTAAAGGTTATGTCCACATACTGGTTTTGTTCTTGAAGGCTGTAGTCATCAAACTCCAGCATCTCACCGATAACCATTGTAAAATCACCTACAGCCCCGTCATTGTCACCATCGACCACGATATAATAGGTTCCTGGCTCTAAATATACGTCTCTAGCAAGAGGAACAAATCCATCATTTCCGGGCGCTATTTCCCCATAATCAGAATCAGGACAAAGTCCATTAGAATCTCTCCATTCACCAAAAAATTCATAATCTCCAAATCCTACAATATCTTCGTCTGTTGCATTTGCACAGTCAGTGATATCTTCTCTATGGATAATTCCGATAGATGCATCAAAGTTTGTGCTCGGACAAAGATCGATGAAAATGTTAAAGGTGTCTCCCACTTCAATAACCATCTCATAGATTATATCAGGCGCAGGAAACTGTAATCCATCCACTGTCCCTTCAGGAATGGCGAATGTATTCACCGCGCCCTCTGTAGAACCGGTAAGCGTTAAAACACTATTCGGCTGACTGTCAAGGTCATAGATATCGATGTTACCATTTATAGGAAAACACTGTGCAGTGACCCTGCTAAAGGCAAAAAAGAAAATTGTGATAAGAAGAGGGATTATTCTATTGGCTTGCATTGACAGATCCCTCTCCAAAGGTATTTAGACTGATAGTCTTATTATCCGCATTTCTAAATACTGTCTGCTGGGTATAAACTAAAGGAGCTGACCCCTCATCTTTAGCCGTAAAAATAACCCTGGCCATTGCCTCTGTTCCAGAGGCAGACGTGCTTGTTAAACTGGGCTCATAAAAAAGATATACATTTAGAAAACCCTCTTCCTGTCCTTCATCGGTTAGCATAATAGGCGCACTATTACCATTCATGAAAAACTCACCATACTTCACCGTGTCTATTCTTATCACCTCGGAGTCAAACGCAATCTGGAGGTGAGCACCAGCTACGCTGTCCACCTCATAACAATAAAGCTCGAGAGAGTCTGTGTCTCCTACCGTTAGGTTAAGCTCAGCAGGGTGAAAAAAGATTGTCGGGGGATCGAGCCCAAGATTCTCAGGGTCAAATTCGTTGTCAAGTTCATACCTTGCATCATTACAAGAAACTATAAGAACAACGACAAGCCCAATGATATGGAATAAACGTTTATGGAATATCAAGCCCAAGATTGACCCCTAGTGTGACCCACATACTACTACCAAGATTTGCTGTACTAACTAAATTTGCCCTACTTATTAGAGCAAAAGAAAGAGGAAAAGATCCAACATCATAGATCATGTCTCCGCCAACAACATAGCCCTTGCCATCCTCATACTTAGACCTACCAACAAATACATATTTTCTTAGGTCTTTACCACCAAAAGATATTTTCTCAGTGATATCAAAACTAAATGCAGTAGTAAAGCTAGTACCCGTGATACTCTGGTCAAACTCCTCTGTGTAAAATGAATAGTTAGATGATTCAAATGTTAAGGATGTAAACACCGAACCAAAATACAGGCCAATGGGCGTGACTATAGAGTAGCCTGCGTCCGTGTATGTAGAATACGCAGACAGCGATGAACCTCTAAAAAGCGGTCTCAGTATTGCCCCTTTTACTCCAAACCCTGATAGAACATCCCATGCAGTCATTCTTGGTTTTGCTCCAATCTTAGTAAACGAACCGGAATCACCAGTGTGAACAAAAATATCATCAGGGCCCACGATATAGGCATGCACCATATTCAGGCCCCATACAGAGGCGCCAACAATGCGGAGACCTTTTAGAAAGGAATTATACCTTTTTGTGTCGCTAGCATATTGCAAAATTTTTGGTCTGAGTTTAATCAGTGTGCCAGGATCTGTCTCATTCTGATAGTTATCATAAGTAGTCTCAAACCCACCCCAGGATTTTTGATAGCTTGAGTGAGCCAAAAGTGCTAAACCACCGATAACAATCTCCGCTCCCATAAAACCCAGACCCGAGTAAGTACGCTTTGAATACATCTGTCCGGTGCCGGGTACCGCCGTAGAATAGACTAAAGATTTAATCTTACTCGGCACTTTTGGAAGCGTGATCCACTTTCTTTTTTTCTGGTCTTTTTTTATGACGTTAGAGCTTAACGTTGTACTGGATGCGCCAAGTGTTAGTGTGTCTGGAACCTCAAGGCCACTAACATTATAGGCTAGTTTTTTCATCTCAAGTCTTATGCTATCGACCGCGCTAATATTTTCCATTGAAAAACCATGAACCTCTTGCTCCATGTCAATCGAATAAAGCCGGCCTTTAACAAAATACTCACTCTTTTTTTCAACGATAGTACCCGAGATTATATAGTTAACATTGAGCATTTTACCAAGCTCCATGATGCACCCCTTAGACTTACACTCACCATAGATCTCTTCTCCCGGATAAAAGATTTCTACCTGATTGGTCATACTCGCATCTAACACCTCATACATCTTGAGCTTTTTAATATTTAAACGAAACTGCTCTGTCAGCAGGTTCTGTAAAGGCGCTGATATACCCTCAGAGCTAAACTCCAGGACAGCCAATCGATTACCCATTTGGGGCTGACTACCTTTCAAGTCTAATTTTTCTGCGGGGAATGCTCTCTGGTTTGGAATAATTCCCAAGAGCACCATCGCAAAAAAAAGTAGACAAATTTTTCTAGTGTTATATTGTACCATATTTTATGAAAACTAACGAATTTACACTGAACAAAGGAGATGTCAAATAAAGGTGAAAACTGAGGTCTGGATCAGAATTGTTTGAGCGGATTGTCTTGGTACCACTGATCAATGAAATTATCCAGCAAACGGATTAGAGTATTCTCCATGTCTGCCCTCATCATCTCATTAGAAGACTGGCCTAAGATGTTTTGTTGATATATTTTACTCGTCTTGAATTTTTTTATTATTTTTTTTTTCGAATAGTTTTTCGTGTAGTCATCCTTTGAAACAAAAAAATCATATAGCGAGAGATCTATATTATATGATACCAAAGGATTATCATCGGGCTCAATCACGCTTATCCTAATATCCATCGCAGGTGAAAATCTGTCTGGATTTATTTTAAGCTTATACCTATCAAGAAATAACAGCGATATCTGCTCCACTTTTTTTTCCCACATTGGGTCCTCGAGCCCGTCAACACTAATATCAAGCAAGACCTCACTTATTTTACTTAGATTTCCTCCAGACCAATTACTCTGGGCTGTTAAACCCGGACAAATAATAAACATAATGGCGAGCCACAATTGTATTATGCTTAACCGCATTATACTACTTGGTCACCATTGGCACAAAACGAACCGGAAGTATCTTATCCTTTTTTATTGACCCGCCTATCTCTTTTGTAATTACCCATAGATATTGTATGTCAAACTGCTTTCCTACAGGAATAACCATGATCCCTCCTTCAGCCAACTGTTCAACAAGCATGTCAGGGATTTCCTCTGGCGCGGCCGTGACCATAATCCTATCAAAAGGCGCCTCCTCGGGCCAACCCTTGTACCCGTCACCGCTACGCACTGAAACATTCTTAAACCCAAGTTTTTTCAAGCGTGAGGATGATTCTTTTGCCAGTTCATCAACAATCTCAATCGTATATACATGGTTCACAAGCCTACTTAGGATTGCAGCCTGGTAGCCAGAGCCTGTGCCAATCTCAAGAATCTTATGGCTAGAATTTACTTTTAGGTTTTCAGTCATAAAGGCAACAATAAAAGGCTGGCTGATAGTCTGACCGTGCCCTATAGGCAGTGGCCCATCCTTGTAGGCTGATTCAGCATATTTCTCTGGCACAAACTTGTGCCTTTCTACAGATTCCATTATATCCAGCACACGCTGATCTTCTATTCCTCTTTTGATGATCTGGTCTTCAATCATGATCAACCGCTGGTCTGGATAATTGTTGATTGACTGAGACGATAGACTTGCTGCTAAAAAGAAGACCCATAAAAGCCATTTTATGTTTGAATGACACACTGGATATAGTGTAAATGATTCAGAGAATTTATCATTGATATTAAAAATAAATATCTAGATTAAGTTTTGCTTTACTCGCAAAAGGATCAAAAGAGGGGCGCACCGAATATTGTAACTTTTTTCCGTATTTGAAGCGCACAGCTTCCCTCTTATCATGAATCATTTTTAGTCCATGGAACACATCATAGTAGTACGAGCCAAATACAGCGACAATACCAATAAAACCTAGCAAAGGATTACCCCCAACATGGTTAACCCTCTTGTATATCTGGTTCAGTTTATATGTTACTGAGTCATTTCCGGTTATTTCTACCGGTATCTTTTCATACCTTATCTCATTATCGAGGCCCTCATTCATAATAAAAAGCTCATAGTCTGACTCTGGCCATTTTCTCTCCTCGCTGCCTGAGGCTGCAGCAAATGCTAAAAGGCCACCAATAGTAATATAGGAAAGTTTTTTTGCTGTACTTTTTTCACCAGCATAACGATGGACAATGCCAGGAACAGGAATAAAAGCGAGCCCGACTCCTATGTTTATCCTTCGATTCATATCCTGGTATTCCTCGTATGTCATCTCCTCAGGAATTGGATGAAGCGGTGTCTCACTCATTATTTCAGCTTGTTGGTTATTCTGCGTAAATACGACACAAAACAAAAAGAAATATATGATAATATTTTTCATATAAAGATTCCCTATTTAATAAAACAATTCAAAATCAGAATATAACCAAACTAATATCCTTATAATCTACCGATTATGATCAAAGGACGTCAACTCAGGAAATATTCTATCTGGTCAAATCTCCTTTTGCAAAAACAAATAATAAAATTAATAGTTAC
>Ga0208766_1001757_pt1 | contig 11468 bp, 12 predicted proteins | sample ETN01SmetaG_3_FD_185792 | JGI IMG/M metagenome (GOLD analysis project Ga0208766, IMG submission 185792) | Marine microbial and viral communities from oxygen minimum zone, Eastern Pacific Ocean - ETNP2014F12-01SV263 (SPAdes) (version 2) | ecosystem: Environmental > Aquatic > Marine > Oceanic ...
GAGGCCGCTGCCGAAATGGAGTTGGCCCTTCCCTCCGCTCAACTGAACCAACCGGCCTCATATTACCGGCTGCAATTGACTCCCAAAGAATGAAACACACAAACAAACTTGGCCAAGTGCTTGGGCTCGCCGCCCTGCTGTTGGCCACCAGTTGCGAGAAGGAAAAAACCGCCATGCCCCCGAGTGCCCCAACGCCTGCTCCGCCCGCCAACCCCGTGACCGACCCGGCACAGCCCCGGCTCGAGACGATCAAGCTCTACCTCGGCTCGGCCGAGTTGACCGTCGAGATCGCCGACGAAAACCTCGAGCGCCAGGCCGGCATGATGCACCGCACGACGATGCCGAAGAACGAGGGCATGCTCTTCGTTTTCCCACGCCCGCATCAGACCGGTTTTTGGATGAAAAATACCACCGTGCCGCTGTCGATCGCCTACATCGACCGCGCAAGTCGGGTGGTCGAAATTCACGATCTGCTACCCGGCGATACCAAGCCGGTTGAATCCCGCTCCGACCGAATCCAGTACGCACTCGAAGTCAACCAAGGCTGGTTCGACAGACACGGCATCAAGCCTGGCAGTGTCATCGCCACCGACCAGGGTTCGCTGGCCGTTTCAGTCAAGGGAAAGTGAACTCGCGGCATTGACTCTAAGCCTTTTTTTGGCAGAATCTCGTCCGGATGATTGACGACATCACAAAAGTCCTTGAAAATTGGGACTACCGCCTTGGCCGCGTGGACGCACGCCGGGTCAAAGGTGAGGATGGCGGAGAGAAACTGCAGCTGCGAATAGACCTCGGCCTGCTGCAGATGAATGCCCAGTTCCGTCCCGACGGCAAGCGCCCGTTCGGACATCCCACCTTGCTCGACCACTTTCTGTCTCGCCTTGAAAAACACCGCACCAAACACGGCGAGGATGATGACAACTTCAGCATCAACCCCGACGAATGCGCCAAACTCCAGCAGGAAGCCATCCAGTACCACCACCGCAGCATCTGCAACTTTGAGTTGGAAGACTTCGAAGCTGTCGAGCGCGACACCGAGCATATCCTCGAGTTGCTCGACTTTGTGCAGGACTACGCCGAGAAGGAGGAAATCGGCCAGAGCTTCCAGCAATTCAGACCTCAAACAATCATGATGCAGATTCGGGCCGTCGGCACCGAGTTGATCGCCGAGAACAACTATGATGCTGCCATCGACGAGATCAGTTCCGCGATAGAGGAACTAAACCTCTTCTACACCGAAATGGGTAGGGAGGAACTGGTGGACAGCAGCATGGAAGTTCACTCCCTGCGCGAATGGCTCGGTGACGTCGAGACTGAAGCTGCTGAAAAAAAACCGATTACCCCGCGCGAAAAACTTCAGCACAAACTCAGCAAAGCCATCGATCAGGAAGAATACGAAACCGCCGCCAAGCTGCGCGATCAACTCGGCAAACTGAAGGACTGATCCCATACACAAGGGTTTTGGCCAAGCCGAACCGCGAAGAGGCAACACCGCCAAAAACAAGCCTGTTCATCCTTCCCTTTTTTGTTTCATTTCAACCTCTCCAACCGTGTTCTTCCGTGTAGAGGTTTCTCTTTTTAGCAGTCCTTCTTAGTTAAAAGAACTTGCCCGCTCGTGGCACTTCCCCGAAGCTCCTCTCCACCTCGGAATCACAATGAGCGCAGACGTAAAACTAGAGGAACTTGGCCTTGAATTGCCACCTGCCCCGGCACCGATGGGTGTTTACAAACCGATCGTCATCACCGGGGACCTCGCTTATCTCTCCGGCCACGGGCCGGTTCAGTCCGACGGCACACTGATGGTCGGCCGGGTCGGTGCCGACCTCGATCTTGACGCCGGCTACCGATCCGCCCGGCAGGTCGGTCTCACGATGCTTGCCACGCTCCGGGCCAATCTCGGCAGCCTCGACCGCGTCAAGCGCGTCATTAAGGTCCTCGGCATGGTGAACTCGACGCCCGACTTCCCCGACCACCCTAAAGTCATCAACGGCTGCAGCGAGTTGTTTGCCCAAATTTGGGGCGAGGAAAACGGCGTCGGCGCACGCAGCGCCATCGGCATGGGGTCGTTGCCTGGCAACATCCCAACCGAGATAGAGGCCATCTTCGAGATCGACTAATCCCCGGCATGGCGGACGACTGGCACACACTCGGCAACCCGGGCGAAATCTCCTCGCCCGCGCTCCTTGTTTACCCCAAGCGCATCGAGGAAAACATACGCCGCACAATCGCCACCGTTGGCGAAGCAGAGCGGTTGCGTCCGCACGTCAAGACGCACAAGATGGCCGAGCTCGTGCAAATGCAGCTCAAGGCCGGCATTACCAAGTTCAAGTGCGCGACCATCGCCGAGGCGGAGATGCTTGGCCAAGCGGGCGCCAAAGACGTGCTGCTGGCCAACCAGCCGGTCGGCCCAGGCATCGACCGCTTGCTCAACTTGGCCGGCTGGTTTCGCGACATTCGTTTTTCCACCATCAGTGATGACGCCGAGACCGTCGGCAATCTGGCCGCAGCCGCCCAGACGGCCGGCATCACCCTGCCTGTCTGGCTCGACATCGACGGTGGGATGGGCCGCACCGGCATTGCGCCCGGCCAGGCCGCCATCACGTTATACAAACTCATCGACCAACTGCCCGGCATCGAACCGGCGGGGCTGCATCTTTACGACGGGCACCTGCACGACAGCGACCCAGTCAAACGCTTGGCCAAGTGGCAATCTATGATGGACGAAGTGCGATCATTCCGCAAAAGCGTGGAGACCTCCGGACTACCGGTACCAAGCGTGGTCGGAGGCGGCACGCCGACGTTTCCCTTTCACGCACTGCACACCGACCATGAATGCAGCCCAGGCACAACAGCGTTGTGGGACTTCGGCTATCGAGACAACTACGCTGATCTCGATTATCAGAATGCCGCGGTTCTGCTGACGCGTGTGACCAGCAAACCGGGCAACAACAGCATCACGCTCGACCTCGGCTACAAAGCCGTTGCTTCGGAACAACCCCAGCCGCGTTTGCAGTTCATCGGCCTCGATGATGCCGAAGCCATTTTGCACAGCGAGGAGCACCTGACCCTGCGCACGACGGAGGCGGGGCGCTACAAAGTCGGCGACTGCCTTTACTGCATTCCTAGGCACATTTGCCCGACCGTCGCACTCTACGAACGAGCGCACGTGATCCGCAGCGGAAAACTTGCCGCCCAGTGGCAGGTCGCTGCCCGTGCCCGCAAACTCACCTACTAAAAACCGATGAACGAGCCTTCCAGCGCCGAGTCTCGTAGCCTGCGCCAAAGCCGCCGTGAGCTGTGGCTCATCCTGCTGGCCTTGCTGGGATGCGCGCTCTGGGTGATCGGGTACTGCGCAGCCAATGGCTATGACCTCGCACCGGAGAATGTATCCACCGTGCTAGGCTTTCCAGGGTGGGTGTTTTGGGGCGTCGTGACACCGTGGATGGTGGCCAACTTATTCTCGTTTTGGTTCTGCTTACGCTTCCTGAAAAATGACGAGGACGAGGAATCCTCGCCGTGAACGAAACCACTGCCAACTCGGCTCTCATCAGCTTCGGGATGTATCTGCTAGGTGTCTTTATACTCGCCTGGCTCTCGAGTCGTGTCCGACAGAAGAAGGAGTTCGTTGGGGAATACTTCCTCGGCAGTCGCAGTCTTGGTCTCTGGGCATTCGCGCTGACGTTCGCGGCGACGAGCTCGTCGGGCGGCAGTTTCATGGGCTTCCCTTCACTGATTTACACACACGGCTGGGTGTTGGCTCTATGGATCGCCAGTTACATGCTGGTGCCAATCGTTGGCATGGGACTGCTCGGCAAGCGCATCAACAGGCTCGCCCGCCAATCCGGTGCAATAACGGTTCCCGACCTCATCAAGACGCGTTTCCGCTCCGAGTCGGTTGGCCTGATCGCAACGCTGCTGATCCTCTTCTTCATGTTTTTTTATCTGCTCGCCCAATTCAAGGCCGGCAGCAAAATCATGACCACCCTTCTGCAGGACGTTGCCATCTACCAAACAGCCGTCAACGCCGTCGCTGGTGCGATCGATGGCGTACCGTGGGTTGGTAGTGCGGAACCGGACTACGTGCTGTGCCTGCTGGTGTTTGCGTTCTCAGTAATCGTTTACACCGCGTTTGGCGGATTTCGCGCGGTAGTGTGGACCGATGTGATGCAGGGCATAGTCATGTGCATCGGCGTGATCATTCTGCTGTTCCTCACGCTTAGCCAAGTCGGCGGACTCACGAATGCCACCGAACAACTCAAAGAAATGACGCCACCCGAGAAGGGCTCTGGCATCATCACGCTTGGCAAAGAGCAAGCTAAGCCGGTGACGCTGCGTAAGGGCAGTTGGCTCCGCCTGACCGATGGCGGCATCGTCCGTCTGGCCGAACAGGTCGCCTTGGCTAGGGGCGAAACCCACGTTGAGGCCAAGCTGCTCCGGATCACCACCCCGGCGGAGATTGAGCAGATCGCGCCGACCCAGTTTGGTTTCCCCGTGAGCGCCACGTTCACGGCAGAGAAAACGAATGGCTACGGCAGCGGAAGCAAGGGTGTTTATGTCAGCGCGCCGGGGCCCCATCCGGAGAAGAAGGACGGCTTCCTCAACGTCTGGATCGCGATCAGCTTCTTTTTCTTCTGGGCATTTGGTGTAGCGGGGCAGCCAAGCAACATGGTTCGCCTGATGGCATTTAACGGCACGAATGTCCTACGCAACGCCATCCTCGCGGTCTCGATATATTACACGGTCATTTATTTGCTGCTCGTGGTGATTTTCTGTTGTGGCCGGATTCTGCTGCCCGGGATGGAGGTAGACTCGGACCGCATCATGCCGGAGCTTGCGGCCAAGGTCACCGGTGATGCCGGCGTGCCTTGGCTGGCTGGCCTCCTGCTCGCCGCGCCGTTTGCCGCGGTGATGTCCAGTGTGGACAGCTTTTTGTTGATGGTTTCCTCAGCCGTGGTGCGAGATATTTACCAAAACCGAATCAACCCGAGCGCCAGTGAAAGTCAGCTGAAACGGCTTTCCTACCTAGTCACGGCTGTGGTCGGAACACTGGCCATGCTCGCCGTACTCAATCCGCCACAATACCTGCAGGACCTAATCGTGTTTGCTACCAGCGGCTTGGCAGGCTGCTTCCTAATGCCGATGCTGCTGGGATTGTATTGGCCCCGGATGAACGCGAAAGGCGCAGTTACCGGGATGTTGAGTGGTCTAGGCTGCCACTTATCACTCTACATCGCCGGTTACGCGGTAAACGGCAAATTTGAAGCCTACAAGTTTCCGGTTTTGGAATTCGACCCCTTTATCTGGTCGCTGACCGTCTCTGGCCTGCTTGGCTGGCTGGTCTCGCTCTATTCAGGGCGCGAGCCAAAAAAAAGCTAAAAAAGTTGACATCCCATCTCATCAATGGCCCAATTTTTTAACACATTGTTAGGGGCTGACAACTGTCATGAACGCGAAACGAAAAAACGGATTTACTCTCATAGAACTGTTAGTGGTTATTGCAATTATCGCCATCTTAGCCGGCATGCTTTTGCCCGCCTTGGCTAAAGCCAAGAGCAAGGCAACCGGCATCTCATGTCTCAGCAACAGCAAGCAATTGATGCTGGCATGGATCTCCTACTCCGGCGACTTTAATGGTGAATTGGTACACAACACTCACGGTGGGGAAGCGCAAAGCAACAATGCCCGCTCCCGATATGCTCAATGGATCATGGGCTGGCTGGACTGGGGCCTGCGTCCTGACAATACCAATGTACTCCACGTCACGGATACACGTTATGCCAAGCTTGCAGCCTATCAGGGAAACAGCAAAAACCTGGTCTACTGCCCGGCAGACAAGTACGTAAGTTCGGCACAAAAAAAGAAGGGATGGTCAAAGCGAATCCGAACCTTCTCGATGAACTCAAACATGGGAGATGGCAATGGCAAGCTCTGGTATGGCGATCGTTATCATCAAATCTACCTCAAGGAGGGTGATATTACTGATCCATCCAACAAATGGGTGGTGGTGGATGAGCATCCGGACAGCATGAACGATGGCTGCTTTTTCACCAACATGACGACCCCCAGCCCGAGTTACGTGGATCTACCCGGCACAATGCACAACAACGCCTGCGGGTACGGCTTTGCAGATGGCCATTCCGAAATCAAGAAATGGAATCACGAAATGAAGAGCAACATAACCTTCAGTCGCAGTTGGGCCCCCAAGGGCCCCGGAGCCAAAGCAGATTGGTTGTGGCATCAGGAACGTTCGGGCGCACCAAGAAAATAGAGATTTTAGTTACTTAGCTTCAACGCTTTAGAATAAACCCCTGAAATTAAGGTGGTTTTTTATTTGATATGGACCGCAAATCGAAACATTATGTCGCGTCTTGCGCCGATCAACGATTTTGGCCATAACCCTAAACTGATGAGAACTTCGACTAAGAAAGCATTCACCCTTATCGAACTGCTGGTGGTAATCGCGATTATCGCCATCCTAGCCGGCCTTCTCCTGCCTGCCCTGGCCAAAGCCAAGAGCAAGGCAACAGGCATCTCATGCATGAGCAACAACAAACAACTTGGGTTGGCTTGGCTAATGTACGCAGAGGACAACCAGGATCAAGTACCTCCCAATGGAGATGGAGGAAGTGCGCGCGGTTGGGTCAATGGCTGGCTTAACTTTGCACCGAACAACCGCCAAAACACCAACATTATTTATCTGATTGGCACCAAGAACCGGTACACAAAGGCTCAGGTCGGAGGCTCTTATCCCTCATTAGGGCCCTACACGACATCTGCAGGCATTTACAGATGCCCAGCGGACAAATACACCTGCAAAATTGGATCGAAAGAATTGCCAAGAGCTCGGAGTAATTCAATGAATGGGTTCATTCATGGCGGAAATTCGGGTCCATGGAAGACTGGAACCAGAAGTCGATGGTTTGGAGGAGCGTACAGGCAATACAACACATTAAGCAGTATTTCACAGGGAAAAGATCAAGCAGGCCCCATAGGTGGTGGCGTTACATCACCAACAGAGCTTTGGGTTTTTGTGGATGAGCATCCGGACAGCATTAACGACGGATGGAACATTATGGATCCAAATAATGATTCGCGCTGGGTTGACCTTCCAGCCAACTACCACAATGGCGGGTGCGGCTACGCCTTTGCCGACAACCATGCTGAAATCAAGAAATGGACTGATAGGGTGCCTAAAGATTACCCCGTTAGTAAACGGCAACACAACGGCATGTCCAACGTAGGCAAACGTAAAGGTTACAACGATTATTGGTGGGTTATCGAACGATCAACTTCAAAATACTGATCAGCTAAAGTGGATTATATTGTATTATTAATTGCACTATTTTTTGTGTCGGGTTGTTTGTCGGCCTCCTCATATTTCCCTAATGAAAACTTCGACTAATAAAGCTTTCACCCTTATCGAACTGCTGGTGGTAATCGCCATCATAGCCATCCTGGCTGGCATGCTTCTGCCGGCCTTGGCCAAGGCCAAAGCCAAGGCCCACGGCATCAGTTGCATGAATAACAACAAACAAATGATGATGGCTTGGTTGTTTTTTGCGGAGGATAACGAAGACAATCTAGTTGGCGCCGGAGCGTGGCGATACAAGAAAAGGGATATCCCCAATTGGACCGGGGGAAGTTGGCTGACGCTCAACAACAAAAGAGACCCAAGTAACTGGAATCATGAAATCTACACCTACAGGAGCCCACTCTGGCCTCACTGCGGCAAAAGCACCGCCATCTGGAAGTGCCCCGCCGACTTCACAACCGCCATCAACAACAAGGGTAAAACCGTCCCACGCATTCGCAGCATGTCGATGAGCAACTGGGTGGGTGGCCCAGGCTGGAATAACTCCGGTGCGTGGTATCCCAATTCTTCGACCGGCTGGAAAGTGTTCACCAACCTCTCGTCCTTCAACAATCCCGGTCCTTCAGATACTTTTGTTTTCATCGACGAGCGTGAGGATAGTATAAACGATGGGTATTTCGTGGTGGACATGGCCGGATATCCCGACCGTACCGTTAAACTGGTGGACTACCCCGCCAGCTACCACAACAGGGCGGCTGGTTTCTCGTTTGCGGATGGGCACGCCGAAATCCACAAGTGGCTCGACAAGCGAACAACGCCAGAAATGAGCAAACGAGATCGTGCGTTAGACGTCTCGATGGCCAACAGCAAGGATGTGATGTGGATGATGGAGCACAGCACGCGAAAATTCGGCAGCCGCTGACACTCTCTTTTTCTCTCAACCAAAAAAGACCACCCGAAACGGTGGTCTTTTTTTGTCCATTAGCTTTCAAATCTTCGGGTGAAACGGCCCGACCTCGATACTGAACCCGCAAATATAGACGTTTTTACCGCCCAACCCGCTCAACACCTCGCTCAAACTAAAAAACCATTGCGCGGAATGCTGGTTTTTATTACGGTCTCTTCCCCCTTTAAGGGATTTCCCCTTTATATTTTCACAACATGAGCGATACAGAAAAACCTGCACCCACAAAAGGCTTGGAAGGCGTTGTCGCCGCAACCACGAAACTCAGCAGTGTGCGTGGCTTAGATGGAGAGCTGATTTACAGGGGATACAACATCAACGAGTTGGCCAGCAATGCAACCTACGAGGAGGTGGTGCACCTGCTTCATCGGGGCAAACTGCCGAACCAATCCGAACTCGACGCCCTCAAGGCTGAACTGGCCGGAGCTCGCGAGCTTCCCGGCGGAGTGGTGGACCTGATAAAAAACCTCCCGAAGGAAGCCTCGCCAATGAGGGCCATCCGCACTGTAGTCTCGGCCCTCGCCTGCTACGAACCCCCCGAGGCACAAGATTCTATAGAGGATCAAACCGCTCGCGCCATCAAACTTATCGCACAGGTTCCGGTCATCACTGCCTACTTCCATCTAGCCCGCCAAGGCAAGCCACTACCCGACTCCGATCCCTCTCTCGGCGAGGCGGCGAACTTCCTTTACCTCATAGACGGCGAAAAAGCGATTGAAGAAAAGGAAAAGACCATCGACATGTGCTACATTCTGCACGCTGACCACGGCATGAACGCATCAACCTTCTCGGCACGTGTCACCATTGCCACACTCAGCGGCATGTACTCGGCGATCACCTCCGCCATCGGCACGCTCAAGGGCCCGCTGCACGGCGGTGCCAACGAGGGCGTCATCAAAATGCTTCAGGAGATAGGCAGTGTCGACAAGGTGGACGCCTTCGTCGCCGACTGCCTGGAAAACAAAAAGAAAATCATGGGCATCGGGCACCGTGTTTATAAGGTTCTCGATCCACGCGCACCACACTTGCAGCGCATGGCTCAGAAACTCAGCGGCAAACTAGGCGAAACCAAGTGGCTCGACATGAGTGAGCGCATCGCAGAAATCATGCTCCGTGAGAAGGATCTCTACCCAAACGTCGATTTCTACTCTGCCACTGTGTACTACTCGCTCGGCCTCCCGACCGATCTCTTCACGCCGATCTTCGCCATCGCTCGCACATCCGGCTGGACCGCACATGTGCTTGAGCAACTGGCAGACAACCGCCTAATCCGTCCAAGTGGCGTTTACGACGGCCCGGACGACCTCAGGTTCAAGCCCATCGGCGAACGCTAAACACCTGACACCCAATCGGGTCTACTCACGCTGTTGTCTGCCGAAGTACAGCAGCAGATTCGTATGCCTGCTAGGCATTTGGGAGTGCAGTTGATCAGATAAACTGCCAAGCTCGCCGCTTCCAGCAGCCATACAAAATGAATCTGCACAAAAAACAAAACTTGGCGAAGTGGAAGCCTACCGGCCAAGCGAAAATTTCCCGGCGGCACTTCCTTAAGACAACAACTGCGGGGCTGACCGCAGTCGGCATCTCCAGCGCCTTGGCCAAGGCGGGCTTCCGTCTCAACTACATCCTGTCGTCATCAATGTACGGCACGTTGCCGCTGGGCGAGATCGTCCCCGAGGTACAAAAAATCGGCGCTAAAACGATCGACATCTGGCCGCGCATCCACGGAAACCAGCGCGAACAGATGGAGAAAATAGGACACGAAAAATTCGTGGCGATACTCAAGCAACACAACGTCCGGCTTGGCTGCATCACGCGCTACGACCTTGGCCCGTTCAAGCTGCAGCCGGAAATGAACGTATGCGCAAAACTAGGCGGCAACCTGCTCGTCTGCGGTGGCAACGGCCCGAAAGGGTTGCAAGGTAACGGACTCAAGACGGCGATCAAAACGTTCGCGGAGAAAATGAAACCACACATCGCCGCCGCCGAGGCGGCCGGGGTCACCCTGGGGATCGAGAATCACAGCAGCAACCTCATCAACACTCCCGATTCGATCAAGTGGCTCGCCGAGTTGGCGCCCTCGAGAAATATTGGCATTGCGCTGGCTCCCTACCATCTCGAGTCGCTTGGACAAAGTGCCACAGACCTGGCCGCCCTAATTCATTCGCTCGGCAATCGCATGGTCATGTTTTACGCCTGGCAACACGGCATGGGCTGCCACAAAAAACTGCCCAAGCAACAGGAACTCCTCCAGATGCCCGGCCGTGGCAAGCTTGATTTCACTCCGATCCTTCAATCACTCAAGGTCGTCAACTACATCGGCTACACTTCTATCTTCATGCATCCAGTCCCCCGTGGCATCCCCATCCTCCCCACCGCCGCCGAAACCACTGTCGAAATCAACCGCGCCCGCACTTACCTTCAAGCCCGACTGCCCTAGATTTAACGATAAAATTCAAGAACACACATACCAGCCCGGTACAAGAGTTCGGTTGAAGGAGTTCGACACGCATGAAACGAGTGACTTGGCGAAGGAGGAAGCCAATCGCATCGCTGATGGATTGGCTTGGAAAAATGATTAGCCAAGGGTTAACTAGTGCCAGCCATGAGCGACGAGTCCAGACGCAGGGTGTTGATTATTTTCGGTGATGCCGCCGAGACGGTGGATACAATGTATCCCTATTTTCGGCTGATTGAGGGCGGTTACGAACCGGTGCTCGCTGCGCCGGAAAAGCGCGAGTACCAGTTGGTGATGCATCAAAACAAACCGGGCTGGACGATTACCAAGGAATGGGAGGGCTACACAATGCCGGCTGCGATCGCGTTCAAGGATGTGATGCCGAAAGACTACCTCGGTATTTTTTTTAGCGGAGGGAGAGCACCGGAATATATTCGCGAAGACGAGGATTTGCTTCGCATTACAAAATATTTTTTTGAGAAAAACGCCCCCATTGCCAGCGTGTGCCACGGTGTCGAGATTCCCGCGCGCGCGGACTGCGTTCGCAACCGGCGCATGGCCACTGTGCCAAAGGCGAAGTTTGATCTCGAAGTCTGCGGCGGCACGTTTGTCGATGAACCGTGCGTGATCGACGGCAATCTTGTCAGCGGGCGTACCTTCTGGGATCACGGCCACTACATGGGCGCGTGGATGAAACTACTCGACGAAGCCCGCGATGCTGCCGGGTAATGAGT
>Ga0208766_1001759_pt1 | contig 11458 bp, 8 predicted proteins | sample ETN01SmetaG_3_FD_185792 | JGI IMG/M metagenome (GOLD analysis project Ga0208766, IMG submission 185792) | Marine microbial and viral communities from oxygen minimum zone, Eastern Pacific Ocean - ETNP2014F12-01SV263 (SPAdes) (version 2) | ecosystem: Environmental > Aquatic > Marine > Oceanic ...
TAACACTTTTTAGAGGTCTGTTATCGAACTGTTAGAGAACAAGAAATTCGGGTCCTACCGTCTGTTGGAGCGAATTGCCAAGGGAGGATTGGCCACAATTTGGATGGCCAGCGACTCCGACGGTCAAGTTGTTGCGTTGAGGGTGATGCATGATAGCTTTCGCGTCGGTTCCTCAGGCCCCAAGCTCTTCCGACGGGGCTGTGAGGTTATGGAATCTTTGCCAGATCATCCTAATATCGTTCGTTACTATTCAAAGGGGAAGGAGAAGGGGCGTGAATATGCAGTTATAGAATATATCGAAGGACGTTGCCTTAGAGAGATGATGGTCCGCAAGGATTCACGACTGGATGAAATTCTTTCTGACATTGTTGTGGAATTGGCGGCGGCATTAGAACACTTGCATGATAATGGTTTTATGCATTTGGATATTAAGCCTGAGAATCTTATTGTGAGCCGGAGTGGGGCCTCCTTTCTGTGTGACTTTGATACGGCTCATTTAATTCCAGATAAGCCGGCTAAACTAGAAAAAAAATCGGGGACGCCCTTCTATATGTCGCCCGAATTAATGAACGGCTGGAAATTTGATCACCGGGCCGATATATATGCTTTCGGGGTCACGGTTTATGAGCTTTTGACTGGCGTGAAACCTTTCGAAGGGCAAACGCAAAAAGCGATGCTGGCTAATCAGCTGAATCAACGTTATCGGATACGTGAATTGAGAAATTTTAATTCGAATATTCCCATAATGCTTGATGAGTTAATCATCAAGTGTCTTGACTTTGTTCCTGAGAAGCGTCCTCCGAATATGACTATATTAGCTCGTGAGATACACCGTATCATGGGAGTAAGATGAGTCGGGATTTTCCTGGCCGACACTGGTTTCTTATAGCTCTCATTTTATTGATTCCGGTGGGCATGTTGGCTCCGGGTTTTGGCATAGCGATAAAGCAGAATGGATGGACGGTTCCGTTATTTGTAGGGATCATGCTCGGCATTGCAGGCTTCACTATGGATACCTCCCAACTGGTGAAGCAATCTGTCAATTTACGCGCAATAGTACCGGTGCTTTTTTGCACCTATATTCTAGCGCCTTCTGCGGCCTATGGATTGGGGCGGTTGTTTGCCCCCCACGGAGATGTAAATTTCATCACCGCCATGATGATTATGGCCGCCCAGGCAGGCAGCCTTGCTTCGGCAATTGCGCTTACCATGATGGCGGGAGGGAACCGGGAGCTTGCTTTAGTCTGCACCCTGTTATCCAACTGTTTAACCGTATTTCTTACTCCATTTATCCTAAGGGTATCGATTGGCGCTAATGTTGAGTTTCAGGTTTCTGAGATGATTTCACGCATGGGGATGGTGGTGTTATTCCCGATTTTTATAGGACAGTTATTGCGCAAGTTTATCTGGGGGAAAACTGAATCTATTCGACCTCTAATCAAGATGGTTCCGCAGTTTATAGTCCTGTTATTTGTATATACAGGGTTCGCTTCTGGCGCGGGTCAGTTGATGAAGGATGGCACCCTGGTTATTCGTTTTTTGGGAGCGTGCATACTGCTGCATCTATTGCTTTTATCCTTTATGACATTGATCTCGGGACTATTACGGCTTGAGTGGCCTGAAAGGACGGCGGTTATCTTATGTGGCTCCCAAAAAACGCTGCCTAATGGAATATATGTGTGGAACAATTTCTTTCAGGCAAATCCGTATGGTGCCGTTCCTTTGGTTTTATATCATCTATTTCAGTTGGTGGTGGATACGCTTTTGGTTCCAAAGTTTAAAAAACGTAACCCTGATCTGGATGATTCAGCTAAAGGGGCTGATATGGCGCCTGCAGGATGCCACGGATCTGTTAAGCAAAAATAATTGCTCTTTTTATGCGGATGGGTAAATTGCCCGCACCCAACGCTTCTGGAGAAAATTCATGAGTGAAAATAAATCGGACGGTCACGGTAATCTGACCTATTATATCATCGGCGCAATTATTGCGGCAATCGCAACGGGCTATTTTGCGCCCCAAATTGCAGTTAAATTTGAAATTGGCGGCGAAGTTTTCTTGAGCCTGCTTATGATGATGGTTGTACCCCTAGTAGTATTGTCAGTAATGAGTGGCATTCTGGGGCTGGGTGATGTTCGCAAACTGGGAAAACCGGGTGCCTATGCGATTGGTTATTATATGTGCACCACTGTTTTGGCCGTAGTGGTAGGACTGATTGTTGTGAATATCATTAAACCCGGGGTAAACAAGGATCTTGAAGGACTACAGGTAAAGATAAAGAAGGTTGAAAAGGGTTCCGCAGAGTATGACGAGCTAAAAGTCGAGATCGAAAAAAAGAAGAAGGAAATACAAGAAAAGATAAATAAGGCGGCGGCCAAAGACGAAAAAGCACGCAAAGCTCTGGAAGAAAGAAAAAGGCTTCAAGGAGAAGGTTTGAAAAAACTTGAGGTCGAATTGAAGTATGCTCAAATAATTTATGATCGAGCTGAGTCAGGCCTGAAGGAAAAATCTGACAGTGCAATCTTAAAACAAGATTTCCAAATTGCTTCTCATAATCTTCAAGAGGCAAAAGATGCTATTGTTCTGGAAAAAGAATTTCTCGGCGTAAATAAGGAGCCAACAATATGGGATATTATTCAGAATATGTTCAAGATGCTTGTGACGAAAAATCTTTTTAAGGCTGCGGCCACCATGAATTTACTCCCTCTAATTGTTTTCAGCATCATTTTTGCCGCCATGTTGACCACGATGGGCGATAAGGTTTTTGCAATTAATAGAATGATAGGGCAGGGCAACGACGCATTAATGTCCTTTGTAATGTTGCTGATGAACATTGCTCCCATCGGTATATTCTGTCTTGTAGCGGGTAAGTTTGGTCATGCAAATTTAGAGGGGAAACTAGGAGAGATGGTTGGTCAACAAGGTTATTATATCCTGACCATATTATTGGGCTTAGGGTTTCATGCATTTATAACTCTATTTGCTATATACTGGCTATTCACAAAAAAGAATCCCTTCACATTTTTTAAGAATATGTCACAAGCAGTTCTTACCGCTTTTTCCACAGCCAGTTCTTCTGCAACATTGCCAGTAACCATGGAGTGTGCGGTCGATAAAGCTGGCATCTCAAAAAAATCGACAAAATTCGTACTGCCTTTGGGGGCAACGATTAATATGGATGGCACAGCACTGTATGAAGCAGCGGCTGCTATTTTCATCGCCCAGATTTATGTGGCATTCGACCCAAGTATCGACATCACTCTAAAAGGCCAGATGATCATCGCCTTGACCGCAACTTTAGCAGCCATTGGAGCAGCAGGAATCCCTGAAGCAGGGTTGGTGACCATGATGATAGTATTAACGGCAGCAAAACTTCCGGTTGAGGCTATTGGATTGATTCTGATGGTTGATTGGCTTTTGGACCGGTTCCGTACTGCAGTTAATTGTTTCGGCGACTCTGTGGGTGCGGCCATCGTTGATGGCGTCATGAAGGAAGCCGATGGGGCTGAAGAGGAGCCTGATGATGAGGCACTCGTCCCTGAAGGAGCTGGTTCCTAAGGGCTAGGCAATCAGTTGAGGAATCACCTTCGGGTCCTCCACGCCGGTAAGTCGCTGGTCGAGTCCCAGGAACCGGTAGGTAAGGCGTTCGTGATCAATACCCATTTGGCGCAGCAGGGTGGCATTCATATCGTTGATGTGGACTGGATCACTCACGATATTATAACTGTGATCATCGGTCTGGCCGTGTTCATAGCCGCCCTTAAACCCGCCTCCAGCCACCCAGGTTGTAAAGCAGCGGCTGTGGTGATCTCGGCCGTGGTTGGTTTTGGTGAGCTTGCCCTGTGAGTAAATGGTCCGGCCAAATTCGCCCCCGCAAATAACCAATGTTTCATCGAGCATGCCGCGTTGTTTCAAATCCTTGATTAATGCGGCTGTGGGCTGGTCGATGTCCTTGCACTGTTTGGGCAATTTGCCGGGCAGTCCTCCGTGGTGATCCCAGCCACGGTGGAAGAGATGTATAAAGGGAACTCCACGTTCAGCCATGCGGCGGGCCAGAATGCAGTTGCGGGCGTAGGAACCAGGCCGCTCGGCGTCCTTGCCGTAAAGATCCATGATTCCCTTGGGCTCCTTGGAAAGATCCATGAGGTCAGGCACGCTCGCTTGCATACGGAAAGCCATTTCGTATTGTGAAATTCGGGTTTGGGTTTCGGGGTCACCGAATTCATTGAACTGTTCCTGGTTGATTTTGGATATACCATCAAGCATCCGGCGACGCAGACTGCGGTCAATCCCTTCAGGATCCTTGAGGTAGAGTACCGGTTCCTTACCGCTGCGCAGATTTACACCCTGATGTTTGCTGGGCAGAAAACCGCTGCTCCAAAGCCGGGAATAGAGGGCTTGATTGGAGGCACCGGATCCTCTGGAAATCATTACGATATAGGAAGGCAGATTCTTGTTGGGGCTGCCCAGGCCATAGCTTATCCAGGATCCGAAACTGGGTTTGCCGAGTTGCTGGGTGCCTGTGAGAATATAGGTGATGGCCGGATCGTGGTTGATGGCCTCTGAATGCATCGATTTAACAATCGTGATTTCATCAACGATTTCCCCGATCTTTGGCAGGACTTCACTTACCCACGTTCCGTGTGCGCCCATTCGTTTGAATTTGAACATTGGAGCCACACACGGGAACGATTTTTGGCCACTGGTCATGGTGGTAAGCCTTTGGCCGTTACGGACTGATTCAGGCAGTTCCTTGCCGTGAAAATCGTGCATGACCGGTTTATAGTCAAAGGTATCGATATGACTGGGGCCGCCTGAATTAAAGAGCATGATAATCCGTTTGGCTTTGGGCGCAAAATGGGGCACGCCGGGGAGCCCGCCGTTAGGATTGGTTTTCGGCGCGGAAATGGCATCAGGGGCCATTAGAGAACCCAGAGCGGCACCTCCCAGGCACTTGGCACTGTTAAAGATCAGTTCGCGTCTCGTTTGCAGCAGACCGTTTTCGTAAATGGGATCCATGGTGTTTTAGAGTCTCGTGATTACTTCATCCAAATTGAGCAGCATGCTGGCGACTATCGTCCAGGCTGCGTGTTCGGCGTTGTTGATCGATTCATCGCGCTTGGATTCGCCGGTTGCGATGAGTTTGCTGGCAGCTTCGGTGTTCTTGCTGTAATTATCAAATTCCTCGTTAAAGGCACTTTCGAGTATCCGCGAAACAATGGGCTTGGGTGTGCGTGCGGTAACCAGACGGTAGCCAAATGCTACACGTTCTTTCGGAGTTTTTCCTCCCTCCCTGATCATACGCTCTGCAAGGTTGCGGGCTGCCTCGACAAACTGCGGATCATTCATGGTGACCAGTGCCTGCAAGGGGGTGTTGGTGCGGGGCCGTTGTATCGTGCATTTCTCGCGGGTCGGGGCATCAAAAATGGTCATTGATGGAGCCGGAGCAGAACGTTTCCAGTAGGTGTACATGCTTTTGCGGTAAAGGTTTTCACCTGTATCCTGCTTGAACCTCACATTGCCCGACAGGCTCACTTCATTCCATAAGCCCGGCGGTTGGTAGGGTTTGACTCCGGGTCCGCCCACCTTGTTGACGAGGAGTCCGCTGACAAAGAGAGCATTATCACGGACAAATTCTCCCTGCAGGCGAAAGCGTGGCCCGTGAGCGAGCAGTCTATTTTTCGGATCCTTTCCGTAGGATTCTTTTCCAAACCTTGATGATTGGCGGTAGGTCGCGCTCATCACCATTTGTTTCAGTGTTCGCTTGATGTTCCATCCGTTCTGCTGGAAATCCACGGCCATCCAGTCGATTAATCCCTGATGGCTCGGTAAATCGCCTTGAGTTCCGAAATCAGACACGGTCGTTACGATTCCTTTTCCAAAGAGCAGTGACCAGTAGCGGTTGACCGCTACCCGGGCAGTGAGTGGATGATCCGGGCGCATAATCCACTGGGCAAGGCCCAAGCGATTTTCTGGGGCACCCTTGGGAAGAGGCGGAAGAAAATCAGGGACGCCGGGTTTTATCTCGCGGTCTTTCTTGGGGTGTTCATAGCTGCCTCTTTGCAGTATGTAGGTTTGGCGCATTTTGCCCTGATCACCCATGATCATGGTGGTAACCTTATTTTTGCTGGCTGCGCTCACTTCCTTTTCTGCGGCACGCTTTTCAGTTAACAGTTTCTGGTAAGTTTTATCGATGCTGTTGAGATAGTGATTGAGTAGGGTTTGTTTTTGCTTGTCGGTTCTTTTCTCGGGGGTAATCGCCAGTAATGGAGCGATGGGATCATTGCCGGCCAATGCCGCTACTTCTGCATCACTGAGTGCCCGGCTATAGAGCCTTACATCATCAATTTCGATATTGTTGGCTTGGGATGAGTTGAACCGGCGGCCGATGCGGAATTCTTTTGGTGTCTGGATGGTTCCATTCAGGCCGTCTGCCTCTATGTTATGACCGAGTTTTTTGCCGTTAAGATAGACGCGGGTGCCAGCCGCCTTGCCGGTTCCATCATAGCAGACAAAGATATGGGACCACTGTTTTGGCTTGGCCTTTTCCTTGCCGACAACCTTCACTGCATTGTTTTGCCACTTGTGGACCAGGTGAGTGCCGGGTGCGCCTCCTTGAAGCCACAGGTCAAAACCCCGGAAAGCATTGCCTTCATTCATTTTGCTGAAGATGGCCCCACTGGCATTGGCTGCATCAGGTTTAACCCAGCATCCGTAACTAAAGGGTTTATTCCACTCCGGTGGCTTGACGCCCTTTACATTCACATACCCGTTACCTTCAACCCGAAATGCGCTGCCAAATTTCCCGCCTACAGTGCGGCCTGCGCCTTCCCATTTCACCTCGTTCTTATCGTTTAAAAGGTCAACTGACTTGCGGTTGCTGAATTCGTCTAATGGCAGGTGTGCAAAAAGGCCTGCTGGTTCCTTGGGCTGTTTACCTGTTTTTTTAGCCGTTTCCTCAGCCCATTTGGAGAAAGCGGGGTCTACAGTTTTCTTGTAATCGGCTATTTTCTTTTCTGCTCCCTTGATTTTTGCCTCGGCAGCTTTCCTTCTCTGCAGATTTTCCTTACTGACCACATCAACCATGGGAGGCGCGTTGCCGCCACGTGTTTGTTTGCCGCTGTCGGCGTTGTTGTTGAAGAAGGCAAAGAGCCGGTAGTATTCCTCCTGTGACATGGGGTCATATTTATGTTCATGGCACTGACCGCACTCGACACTTAGACCCAGCCAGGCGTTTCCGGTTGTCTTTACGCGGTCCACTACATATTCCACCCGGTACTCTTCTACAATCAAACCTCCCTCATCAGTTGTGCCGTGGTTGCGATTGAAACCGGTTGCGATTTTTTGTGCCGGGGTCGCCTCTGGCAGGAGATCTCCGGCGAGCTGTTCAATGGTGAAATCCTTGAACGATTTATTATCGTTATAGGCCTTTATGACCCAGTCGCGCCAGGGCCACATGGTCCGGGGGCCATCGGCGTGATGCACACTGCTGTCCCCATAACGGGCGACATCCATCCAGTGCAGGGTCATGCGTTCCCCATAGGAACTGGAGGCCAGAAGCCGGTCCACGACCTTCTCGTATGCTTTGGGGCTCTTGTCATTAACAAACTGGTCGAGTTCCTTGAGGGTCGGGGGGAGTCCGGTGAGATCAAAGCTTACCCGGCGGATGAGAATTTCTTTTGCGGCCTCAGGTGATGGCTTAAGGCCGCTTGCCTCGAGGCGTGCGAGGATAAATTGATCGATGGGGTTGTGGCCCCATTTGGTTTTGTTTTTGGGTAGGGCAGGGGTTTGGGGTGAGATAAAAGCCCAGTGGCTCTGGTATTGGGCTCCTTGTTCAATCCATTTCTTCAAGATCGCGATCTCCTGCGAAGTGAGTACCTTGTTCGAATCGGCTGGAGGCATTAACTCATCAGGGTCCTTGCTGATGATGCGTGCCCAGGATTCACTTTCCACTAAGTCCCCCGGGACAATGGCACGGACACCTTTTCGCTCGGCTTTTGCTGATTCTTCAATGTCGAGCCGCAGCTTGCCCTCGCGTCGGTTGGAATCCTGCCCGTGGCAGTTAAAACAATTATTGGCCAGAATAGGCCGGATATCCCGGTTGAATTTGACTGTCTGCGGGATCTCTTCAGCTGAAAAGACGCATAAAGAGCTGCAAGTGAGCAAGGCAAAGAATGTCTGGAGGTGGCGCGACATGGTTTTAAGACGTTATCAAAATCCCTGTATTCGGGCAATTAGAAGGTTAATGGTCTGAATCGTCGTTAAGAGCAGGGGGTTCCTCGAGTTTTAGCTCAGAAATCTTGTCCATGGGCCGCTCCAGAGCCTTGGTGCGGGTGGTGCTGAGTTCATCATAATGTTTCTGGGTGGTGCCCAGTGATTTACCCAGGGCATCGACTTTATCACTGTATTTTTTCCATTGGAGGGCGAACTGCTGCACCAGTTGCTGTAGGTCTCCGGCCCGTTTCTCGACAGCAAAACTGGCAACGGACTGGCGCACGAGTGAAAGGATGGCATACAGGGTGAGTGGCGAGCATAGGACGATTCGTTTTTCCATCGCAAAATCCATAAGCTCATGGTCTTCCTGATTAATGAAGCTGTAGATGCTTTCATTGGGGATGAACAGGAGAACGTAATCAACGGTGCCTCCGGCCGGGTCAATGTAGGAGCGTCCGGCGACGGCCTTTACGTGGCCGCGGATATCACTCAGGAACTGTTTCTTTTCAGTTGCCCGGGATGTTTCATCTTCGGCCGATAGAAACTGTTCATAATGGGTGATGGGAAATTTCACGTCCATATTCAGGCGTTTGCCTTTGGGGAGATGAAAAGTAAAATCGGGTCGGTCGCTACCTTCAGTGGTTTGTTTCTCGTAGTTCTTGCCTTCAAGCATACCCAGAAGATTGAGGATATCCTCGACCATGCGCTCGCCCCACTGACCGCGAGCCTGGCTGCTGGAAAGGATGCGCCGCAATTGATCGGTGGTATCACTCAGGTTCTCAATGCGTTTGGTGGAATGTTCCACCTGACCATGGAGACGGGAGGTGCCTTCATTGAGCTGCTTGATCGAGGTGGCAATGGTCTTGAGGCTGGTATCGATGAGTTCCTTCTTTTGGTTAAGCTGTTGGCCGGAACTGTCCTCGAGTTTCTTGAATTCGTTGCGGGCCAGATCAAGAAACTGGCTTTGGTTATCGGTAAGGGCCTGACGTGAGAGATTGCTGAAGGCTTCCTCCAGTTCGGCCTCCATGCGTTGGCGTTCTTCAATCTCCTTTTGCTTGATCTGCCAGATCACAAAGGCGCCAATAGCAAAACCGGCAACAAACAAAATAATGGGTAAAGCCACCTCCACACCCAAGATTCTGGTGAGGCACGCCAAAAGGCAAGGCTAATAGGATAGGGGTTATTTGCCTTGGCTGATGCGGATGAGGAATATCTGGCGGGTTTTGTTTTTTGTCAGGCCGGGCACCAGAATTGCATCATTGGTACGGTTCCAGCGCGGGGCCGGGTCGATGCGGATATCGCCAGAATAGGATCCCTTATCCAGACCCTTGCTACGACCAAAGGCACCATCGGTTTTGCGGTAAACTGCATAGAAGTTTTTATTCCCGCTCTTGTAGCCATTAACAAACATTTGGCCATTGGGTGAGAGGGAGATGTCCCCTTCCGGCTTGGGGAATAATTGGGGTGAGCCCAATTTTCCAATGACCTTCTTTGAGTCTACATCATAAAGAATTTGGTCCTTATCCTTTCTGCCGATGAGTACGTTGCCCCGATCCCATTCAGGATGGCCACCGATATGCCTCGGGTGCAGGGTCAGGTTGCTGCCATCGGTGTGAATGGAGCAGGGGATATTGATTTTATCGCCTTTCTTGCCACTCCAGCCTCCGCGCACAAAGAAGTAGAGGCGGGAGCCTTTCCGGTTGAGCAGTGTGTGGTTAATAAATAGGCCCGAATGCTTCAATTCAGGATTTTGTTTGAGGAGAAGCTGGTGAAGGGCCCGGTATGAGACCAGCAGCTTCTTTTTGCCGGTCTGGATATCCACCTTGAATACTCCGTCATTAGCCGGGGCCATTTTATCCCTGGACCAATCCAGGGCTTCAGGATAACCGGTTACCAGCCTGAGCCGGGCAAGCCGGCCGTAATTAAGGCCCATAAAGAATGTGCCACCGGCGGCTACGCCGCCATTACCAATGGGTGTATCTTTAAAACGATATTCACGGAGGCGTTTTTTTGTCTTTAGATCGTAGAGAACTGTGAAGACCTTGCCGCTCTTGGGATCGCGATCATTAAAGAAAAACTGGGTCTCGGCATGTTTGGGGTGCCAGTAAAACATGGTGCCCTGCTGGGGGTTCCAGCCGTGGGTTTTATCGAGGGTAATGACTTTGTTTTGGTTGTGGGTATCGATCACGCAAACGGTGGCTGCTTCATCGGGCTTGGGCATCCGGTCGATGCGGTCAATTTCAAGGCAGAGAATGTAACGGCCACTGGCATTCCATGGAATGGTCTGGCACTGGCCAATGTAACCGAAGAAATGATGTTTAGAGCCAGAAGTGACCTGTTGGATTTTAAGGCTTAGGGCAGGAGGTTGGTTCTCGCATTGGGCTAGGGTGGGTAGGTGCAAGCATAGGGCGGCAATCATTAAGGCGCGTGGATTCATGCCTTATTCTGTAATGGCGTGTGCTTGGAGATCTTCCAGATCCACATACTCCAAAGCGCTAATATGAGTTGCCTTTAGATAGACCTGCGGTGCTTTTCCGTGATCCAATGCCTCTTTCCAGCGTGTGACGCACAGGCACCATTTATCGCCTTCTGTTAATCCAGGGAAATCGTACTGTGGTGCAGCTGTCGAGAGGTCATTGCCTTGAGCGCGAGAGAAATCTAAAAACTCATTGGTGGCATGAATGCATACAGTGTGTAACCCATGATCATGAGGGCCAGTATTGCACATGCCGTTCCGGTAGAATCCGGTCATGGGATCAGTGCAACACAGCTCCAGCTTATCTCCCAATACATTGCTCGGTCCTGACATCTTCTTTACGATATCAGAAACATCCTAAAAAGGCCACACAGTGGATTCTGTGCGCTGGTTTTTTATGGCATTATAAAAGAATGGGGGAGGGAAGGTTTAAAAAAGAAATTAAGAAGATTTTTCGATCTGATTTTTAACCACGGTCTTGATTGATTCTTGCACCGCGGGCAGCAAATCTTGCATATTGCCCTGCGTACGGCCCCGCGGAGAGGTGGCGGAGTGGTCGAACGCGCTAGTTTGCTAATCTAGGGCACCTTCAAATTTACTCTAAAAACTGCGTGCTAAACAGTTTTTTAATTCATTTTTAAATTGTTTGAGGTTTTTCCATGGCAAAGAAGGGTGTTTAGTTTTGCCATTTTTTTGCCACGGTTGATTAGCGGGGATGGGAAGTTGCGACCGGTGATTGGAGCGAAACTACGCGATTAACCGTCGATGCG
>Ga0208766_1001760_pt1 | contig 11455 bp, 7 predicted proteins | sample ETN01SmetaG_3_FD_185792 | JGI IMG/M metagenome (GOLD analysis project Ga0208766, IMG submission 185792) | Marine microbial and viral communities from oxygen minimum zone, Eastern Pacific Ocean - ETNP2014F12-01SV263 (SPAdes) (version 2) | ecosystem: Environmental > Aquatic > Marine > Oceanic ...
TGTTGGTTACCGGTGGAGATGTCAAATTCAAGAAAATGCGAAACAATTAGCATTTCATCATGTGATACCTGAAATGAATCATAATGAAATCGTTGGATGGACTAAATCTAATCCAAAAATGGTACCTATCCTTATCAGAAGAAATAATGAAAAAGAAGAGATAAGAAACCGATTTGAAGCCCTGAAGAAAACTGCTTGGAAAAATACAGATATTGAAGAAATCTTCGTCCAAAGTGAAAAAAAATTAGCTAATATTATGGAAGCTATTTTTATTGGGGATATAGTATCTATTGAACTTGCTAAATTTAATGATGTAGATCCAACACCTGTTGAAGTTATCGAGAATTTGAAGAAAGAATTAGGCGGAAATTAATGGATCTGGAATCATACTCTACTCTAGAGTGCATTATTGTTGTTTTATTAATTATGGCCCCTGCCTATTTAGCAAACACAATTGCAGTTTTGACAGGCGGAAGATATCCCATTGATCAAGGAAAATTGTATAGTGATGGAAACAGAATCTTAGGAGATGGGAAAACTTGGAGTGGACTAATTGGAGGCACTATTGGCGGCATCACTGTTGGATATGGGCTAGCTTCTTTGTTGGTTGATATGAGTCTTTGGGGTGGAAATATATTTTTTGTCTTTTTTTTATTATCTTTTGGGTCTTTGTTTGGTGATATGACTGCTTCTTTCTATAAAAGAAGACAGAACCTCCAAAGAGGAGATAAGTTTCCACTTTTAGATATGTACGATTTTGTATTTATGTCACTTTTATTGTGCTTTATTTTCCAACGTGATTGGCTCCTTTCATGGATTTTAGACGGATGGTGCCCTCTTTTCACAATACTGGTTCTTACACCATTTCTACATAGAGGTGTGAATATTATTGGTTACAAAATCGGTGTTAAAAACGAACCTTGGTAATTAATTAGTTTGGCGTAAATCTTTCAAGCTAGAACCTAACTTATGGATTAGTTGAGTCTTACTAAAATCTGCATTTACTTTCAATGAACCGCCCATATTTGACCAATTACCTGAGTGATTACTTTCACTAATCTTAAAATTACAACCCATTTTAGATAACAATTCTGATAGTTCCTCTACTTTCGGAGAGCGAACCGCTTCAGAAAGTGGTACTTTACGGCCGTCTGACCTTGTTAAACTATAATCAAAATATTCTGGATAAATTACTATAGGTTTTTTTGATGACATTACTTATTCATCAAAACTGCATTGACCATTCCATGTTGCCCTGGCCTTGAAGTAACTCTTGCGTTACCACTTTCAGTAGAAATAATAGATCCTTTAGTAATTATGTTCTGTCTAACATAGTTAGGATTTGCACTGTTCTCAACAACTTCTAGGATTTTGGAAACTGAAGTCTTACCTGATTTAGGATCTGTAAGAGAAACAGACTCTGTTTTCAAAAGTCTATCTTTTCGACCTCCTCCTCTTGCTCTAGCAACTTTTTTGGTGTGACCACCTACTTTAGCTTGCTGAAGCTCACGACCTATTTCTGATCTTTTCTTACTACTATGCTGAGAAAGCCTTCCGCCAGTAGATTTTCTTTTAGATTTTCCTTGCCACAGTGCCATGTGTATTCGTTCGCACAAGAGTATTGTATTTAAGATTTGATTTTTTTTTACAACTTCGTTTTATAGGAAATTCTTAAATACAAAACAGCTGAGGTATTTTTATGTCTATAGAGAATATGACCGTGAAAGCTAAGGAATTAAAAGGTAAAGGACATTCAACAAGAGAAATATGTCAAGAGATGCACTTATCTCAAGCTACCGTTGAATGGCTATTAGCTAAACAAGCTTCCGATAACTTTACAGACAATATACCTGCTGATGTTAAGGTTGGATGGAGGACCATTGGAGTATCTGGTACAAGAATGCAAGCCATAGCTGAAATAATGGCTGATGTAATACTAGAAGAACAGGAAAATAGGCTATTTGAATTAGATATGGTAGCTGGATTAACAAATAATGGCGTTCCTTTAGCTACAGTTATTTCAGACATTTTAGGATTAGACTTTGGAATGATAAGGCCTAGTAGAGATGAAGGGAATGAGACTAATTATGCATCAAACTATGCTGGATTAAATGATAAACACATAGTAGTAGTTGATGATGTAGTTAGTACTGGCTCTACTGCAACTGAAGCTATAGATTTCATAAGAAAAGAAGGTGGAAATCCAGTTTTAGCAATCGTCTTAATAAACAAAAAAGCTGATGATGAAATTAGTGATGTCCCACTTAGGGCATTAATTCGTGCAAGGCCGGTAAGAGAGTAAGTAATGCACTGGGCAGATGTAGTTGCCGAAAAATTATTAGAAAGTGGAAAGAAACACGTTATTTCATCAGGAATAACTCCCTCTGGCCCTATTCATCTTGGAAGTATGAGGGAAATACTTACTGCAGATGCCGTAGTAAAAGCTGTCAATGATAAAGGAGGAGACGCTGAATTAATCTACATTGCGGATAATGCTGATCCTTTAAGAAAAGTTTATCCTTTTTTAGATTCAAAAGTGTATGAAAAATATGTAGGAATGCCACTTGCTGAAATACCGGCTCCAGATGGGAAGGGTAGTTATGATCGCTACTTTCTAAAACCGTTTTTCGAATCTCTTGAAATTGTAGGCGTTTTTCCAACAGTTGTGGAGAATTACAACTCATATAAGGAAGGAGCTTTTGCTGAATGTACAAAATTATTCATTGACAACAGAGATGAAACTCGAAATATCTTAGAAAAAATATCTGGTCGCCAATTACCAAAAAAGTGGTTTCCATGGACATTTCTGAATAATGATGGTACCCTTACAGATGGTGAAATGCTAAATGTAGACTGGCCGAATGTAACCTTCCTCAATAAAAATGGTGAAAAAGTAACAAATGATATGTCAAAAGGTGAGGGAAAATTACCTTGGAGGCTGGATTGGCCAGCAAAATGGAACATATTGGATGTTACCTTCGAAGCTTTTGGAAAAGATCATGCAACAAAGGGCGGTAGCTATGATACTGGGAAAGAATTATCTGAAAATATTTTAAAATCAAAGACTCCCCTAGATTTAGTTTATGAGTGGATTCATCTGAAGGGTAAAGGAGCTATGCACTCATCCTCTGGAATAGTTATTTCTGCTGAAGAAATGCTAAGAATGGCCCCTCCTGAAGTTATAAGATGGATTGTGATGAAACCCCAACCAAATAGGCACATTGATTTTGATCCAGGACTTGGATTACTCAATATGGTTGACAGATATGATCTAACAGAACAAGAGTATCATGAAGGTAAACTTGAAGACAATGAAAAAAGAGCATTTGAATTAAGCCAAGTAAAAAAAATAGCCAAAGAAAAGCCGAATCATTTACCCTACAAACATCTCGTAACATTATCACAATCTAAAACTAACTTAGATGAAATTATAGCTGCTTTGAAAAGAACTGGAGAAGTAAGCGAAATCGATGAAAACAAACTAGAAGAAAGAGTAAAATGCATAAAACAGTGGATTCAAAATTATGCGCCTGAAAGTGTAGTTTTTGAAATACAAAAAGAAAAACCTGAGATTGATTTTGATGATGAACAAAAGAAACACATTAAATTGATGAGTGAAAAGCTTAAAGAAATAGAATGGACTCCCGAAAGTATTCATAATTCATTTTATGATTTACAAGAAAAAAATCAAATACCTGCTAAAAATTTTTTTAAAATAATGTATAATATTCTTCTTGATAAAGAAAGAGGACCTCGATTAGGTTTTTTCTTGGCTACGATGGATAAAAGATTTGTTATTGAGAGATTAGAGAGCTACTAAAAATGTCTTCAAAGAAAATTGTTGAATGCGTGCCCAATTTTTCTGAAGGGAAAGACAAAAAAATAATAGACCAAATATGTGCTGCAATTGAAACTGTAGATACCGTTGAAATATTAGATGTAGATATGGGTGCTGACACTAACCGCACTGTCGTCACATTTATCGCTGAAAGTGAATATATTGGAAATGCAGCTTACAAAGGAATAGAAAAGGCTGCAGAATTAATTGACATGAGGAAGCATACAGGAGCACATCCCAGAATGGGTGCAACTGATGTTTGCCCTTTCATTCCAGTCGCCAATATAGATATGGAAGAATGTGTGGATATAGCCATAAAATTAGGCGAAAAGGTGGGAGATGAACTTAGTATTCCTATTTTCCTCTATGAATCTGCCGCTACAAGTGAAGAAAGAAAAAATTTAGCTACTATCAGAAGTGGAGAATATGAAGGCCTAAGTGAGAAACTAAAAGAACCAAATTGGAAACCTGACTTCGGACCGGACAACGCAAATGTAAAATCTGGAGCTACCGCAATTGGTGCAAGAGAATTTCTGATTGCATACAATATAAATTTGAATACTACAGACAGGACATATGCAAATGAAATTGCATATGAATTGAGAGAAAGGGGAAGATGGAAAAGAATAAATCAAAAAGATAATTTCTACTACAAGGGAGACATTGTTACTTTTTCAGAAGGATACTATCCTGATGGAAACTCGGACTATATTGGTAACAACCTTAAAGAAATTGAGGATTATTACCAAAAAGATGGAAGAAATTTTAGAAAAAGATATCATGCCTTGGGCTTAGATCCTGATAATCTAGTAGGTAAACCTGTTTACAAAGATGGAAGATTTACACATGTCAAAGGATTAGGTTGGGTTATTCCAGAATATAATAGAGCACAAATTAGCATGAATTTGACAAACTACAAGATTAGCTCTATTCATGATATTTATGATGTAGCTTGCGAAGAAGCTGAAAAAAGAGGACTTCGAGTTACTGGCTCTGAGATTGTAGGTCTAATACCATATCAAGCTATTCAAAATGCAGGTAAACATTACCTAAGGAAAATGGGCAAATCCTCAGGAATGCCGCCTGTTGACCTAGTAAATATTGCAATTCAAAGTTTAGGATTATCTGACGTTACTGATTTTAATCCATCTGACAAGGTACTAGGTATGCCCAAGACCAATGGTGAATTAGCAAACCGTGTCACATTTGACCTTGTTGATGAAGTATCCAGAGATTCGCCGGCGCCAGGAGGAGGGTCTGTAGCTGCCTTGTCTGGTTCATTGGGTGTTGCACTTGGAGTGATGGTCGCGAATTTATGTACTTCTAAGGCTGGATTTGAAGTGAGAAAGAAAGAGTTAAGCAAAATTGCTGAAGAAGGACAAGAAATTAAGGAATTCTTAGTTAACGCAATTGATGAAGATACAAATGCATTTGATAAAGTAATCAAGGCCATGAGAATGCCTAAGGATTCTGACACAGAAAAGAAATTACGTGATGGAAAAATGCAGGAAGGGTACAAAGCTGCGACAGAAATACCTCTGAAAACTGTAGAATATTGCCGTAAGGCACTTGAAATTTGTGAAAGAATTTCTAAATTAATGGATGATAGTATGGCTAGTGATGTTGGATCTGGAGCACATATGTCAATAGCTGGAGCTCAGTCTGCAGCCTACAATGTGAAAATAAATTTAAAAAGTATCAAAGATAAAAAATATATTAATGAAACTGAAGAAAAATTAGAATTAATGTTGTCTGAATGTGAAAAATTACTACGCACTATTTCCAAGAGAGTTGAAGAAAGATTATAACTTATTTTCTAAAAAACTTAAAAATAAAATATACTATCCCTATAAGAATAATGTAGGGTAAAGCTAAGTCCAAAGTGCCCTCACCAATAGGATCTTTTTTCTCTACATTTTGGACTGGATCTGTATACCTAGTGGCATCATTAGGATATTTATCTGAATTATCGCCATAGCCATCTGAATCTGAGTCTTTCCATTCATTAGGATTCTCACTGAAAGCATCTGAATTATCACAAAAACCATCTAAATCAGTATCTATCCAATCTCTCTCATCATCAGGACAGGCATCCGCATTATCTCCATAACCATCTCCATCGACATCTGACCAATCCCCAGCATCTGTTGGAAATAAATCATTTGCAATACACAACTGTACATCTTCTGCTGTAACATTAATTGGGCCATCACAATATCCATCACCATCTGTATCTGGATCTAAGGGATTAGTTTCTCCGTTATCCACAAAACTATTACCATTAAAATCCTCATAATTATCAGCTATACCATCGAAATCTGAATCACTAGTTGCATTCATGTCAAGGGGAAAAGAATCCTGATTGTCACCTACACCATCACCATCTGTATCTATCCACTCACCTGAATCTAAAGGAAAAATATCAATATCATCTGTAAAATTATCGGAATCTGTATCATTTGTCATAGGATTAGTTCCAAAAATGGACCATTCCAGATAGTCATCTAAACCATCTCCATCGGTATCTATATTCGTAGGATCTGTCAAATAACCATCTAAACCAAAATACAATTCTTCTCTATCTGATAATCCATCGCCATCAGTATCTGTAGAATTAGCGTTAGTATTCATTATTCCATCATCTACTCTGTACTTTGAATAATCTGGAGAACCATCACCATCTGCATCATCTATACCTAATGGCCTTTCATAAAAATATCTTATTTCATCTTCTGTAAATGCTCTTCCCCAGATTGCAACATTATCTACAGTTCCATTAAGATAATCTCCATCTTGACCTCTGCAGATATAATTTTTATCTCCTGCAGTTTTTATTGTATGTGAAGAAGAAATCGTCTCATTTGCTGCTAAGGTACCATTAACATAGAGACGTAACGAATCATCAGTCTCACTATATGTGGCTGCAACATGATACCACACGTTTAGAATAGCTTTACTTTCATTTTTCAAAGGTGTTGTGTAGAGTTTATTTCCTGCAAAAACCTTGAATTGAATATATCCTTCGGAATCAACTCCTAACCAAGTTCGTCCATCCGTTGAAGTCCCAACAATTGTTCCAAAATTAGTATAATTTGTTAATTTAACCCATGATTGCACTGTATATTCTGTAAATTTAGTACTTTGAAGTGAATCTACACTCAAATGTGATGAGTCTCCAGCACAAAAAACTCCATTAGTAAATTTAGCCTCCAATTTAATAGGCTTTGAATCATCTATATTGTCATTTGTCATAAAAGCCATATTAGATCCTAAACTTGTGTCATATGCAAAGATAGGATGATTAACATCAAATTTCCAATAGACTCTTAAGTCTGAATCTACTTTGGAGAAAATTGAACGATCTATCAATGTATTATCATATTCATACAAATTTGAAATGGTATCATTATCTAAATCCAGATGGGAATCAATGACTAAAGGATTTAATCCTGAGTAATATTCCCAACCATCTGGTAATCCATCAGAATCTGAATCTGAATTATTTGGATTGGTACCCATTAAATATTCTTGGAAATTTGTAAATCTTTTAGAATCCTCATTAGTCAAGGCACAAACGAGCATACCCTTGTACCATTCTCGAGTCTCCGGCAGTGGGGACTCTGTTTGGACTTGAACCCCATCACAATCCCAATCCTCACTACCATCTACCTGTTCTTGAGGATGAAGGCCATTCTCTAATTCATAAAGGTCTGGCATACCATCCAGATCTGTATCTACTCTAGTTGGATCGCTTTTGTACCTAGAAGGTTCAAGCAAGTCTGCATAAATTTCATCAAAATCACTTATACCATCTCCATCTGTATCTGTACTTTCCGGATCTGTAACATAATTATCACAATCATCAAGACCATATATTTCACAGCCATCTAATAAGCCATCATCATCCGTATCATTATCATTAGGATCTGTAATTGAATTGGTTATGTTATTGTCTCTGCCCTCTAATCCATCCATTACACCATCATCATCTGAATCAGATTTGTGAATACTAGTTAAATGGAAATTACCATTAAGGTCAAACCATCCATAATACTCCTCCCCATCATTTAATCCATCGTTATCTGAATCTGGATTATTGTAACCAGTTCCAAGCACAGATTCTGCAAAGTCTGTAAGATTATCTCCATCAGTATCTAAAGCCGGATAACCGTAAAAAGTCATATTCCAATCGTTCCAAGTACCTGCAGTTCCTGCATCTGTATCATTTACCTTCAATTTCCAAAGCCCAAATGAGTTCTCATCCCAGTGAACTACTGATGTGAAAGTCCAATTATCATAATTATCTTCATTATCATTACTTTGTCTTACAAGTTCCGAAACAATACCATTTGGTGATTCTAAGAATAAATTTAGATCACCTCGGTATGCATGCGAAATATTCACTTTAACCTCAACAGTTTCAATACCTATACTTTCATTTACAAAAACTTCTGAAGTCCTTCCCATATCATTTCCATCGAATATGAACTGATTAACATCAACTTTTCCTGCACTAATATTAACTTCGGACCCAATGTTTTCCCAATTTTTAGCTAGATTAACTGCACCATTAACATCAACTAAACCATATCCATATGCATGGTTGAAATCACGCCCTTCATAAGTCGTAATCCATCCTTTATTTGCAAAATCTATTTTCTTGGAAGTTCTAACCAAAATATGCTGAACATCGCGCCATGTAAGATTAGAATTAGCTTCTAGCATTAACGCAACGGCACCTGCAACCATTGGGGTTGAAGATGATGTACCTCCCATATCATTGAGATAATCTGTACTATTATGTCCCTCACTTCCAGAGATATCTGTTGTGAAGATTGCTGGATCTTCCCATGTGTCATTATTGTGTGAAGGAGCAACAACCAAAACATTAGAACCAAATTCAGAATAATCTGTCATTTCCCCCTTCCAATTTGTGGCCCCTACTGCAATTGTATATCGGCTATTCGCGTAAGCATCCTTATTCGAATTATCAGAATTCTTAAGACCATTACCTGCAGCCCATACATAGATTGAACCTAGACCATTACGACCCTCAGATGTTCCTTTTTCTAAGGCCTCAAGTGCAAAAGGACCTATTTCTCCAAGAGTATTGCCATCATCTGCTGGCCCCCAGCTATTTGTATAAATATCAATCATATCTAATTTGTGATTTAGCGCATCAGCTTCAGATTCATCTGAGACTGAATCTGTCGTACACCCCTCTGCAATCAATCTAATTCCAATTAAACTGGAATTATATGATACACCCGTGATTCCCAAACTATTATTGCCTTTGGCAGAAGCAATACCTGCAACAGCTGTACCATGCCAATCAATTTCTCCATCTCCATCTGAGTCTGAAGGCATAACATCTGTGTCATCATCACAATAGTCATAACTAAAAGAATTTAAAAAATTAGGGGATAAATCAGGATTATTATAATCTAAACCATCATCTATAATACCAATAATTATACCATCTCCGGCGTAATCTTCCCAAGCATATTGTGGATTTATATCAATACCTGATGTTCCCCCATTCTGCCCAGAATTATCTAGATACCATTGTTCATCATAAAAGGGATCGTTTGGTTCATAGCGCAACTCATTTCTTGAACTCTTATCAGGATAAAAACCCCATAATTTACCAGATTCTTCCCACTCATTAAGAACAGAATACGCCACATCTCCTGTTTGGAACTTTATGCTCCAACTTCCTTCTAGACTATTTACTGAATGATGTGATTCAACACGAGATAAATCAAATAAGGATTTTAAATCTTGATGACAAAAATTATTATTGATTATGAGAATCCAATTTTTTAGTTTATATAAATCTGAATTTACATAATCTTTTGTATTTATATTCTTCAAAAATGCATTTTTAACATTTATAGATAATGAGGAAGGACCACAATCAGGATAATCAATCTCTATTACCTCTTCAGTCATAGATTGTGTCTCTAAATTGACATAATTTATTACGATTGAAGAAACAAAAATTAGCAATACTAATTGAGATTTCATATTTTGGTAGAAGTGTTCCATTTAAAGGCTTTAGAGGGGTAAGTTGGCATACTCTGTAAGTGATTCAGGGTTACTCAAAGCATCTTTATTTTTAATATTCTTACCTAAAATTGAATGTAAAACTGCCTTTTCCACCTTCTTTCCACTTATAGTATATGGAATATCAGTAACTTGAAATACATAATTAGGTACATGTCTAGGTGTTGTGGATTTTCGTATTTGAGATTTTATCTTCTCTTCTAATTCTTTCGTCATAACTAGGCCCTCGACCAATTTTAAGCACAACACAATTGACACATCTGAATCTTCTGGCTTTCCTATTACTACTGAGTCAATAACTTCTTCAAAATTCTCAATTGAACGATATATTTCTGCAGTCCCTATCCTTACACCCCCTGGATTGAGAGTCGTATCACTCCTTCCGTAAATTATTGCACCACCATTCTCAGTTATTTCTAGATAATCGCCATGTGTCCAAACGCCTCCAAATTCTTCAAAGTATGCTGAACGGTATTTTGAACCGTCTTCATCATTCCAAAATCCAATAGGCATTGATGGGAAAGGCTTAGTACAAACTAATTCTCCACTCACTCCAATTACAGGTATTCCATCATCGTTCCATGATTCAACTGACATACCAAGTTGAGGACATTGTAACTCTCCACGGAAAACCGGAAGTATTGGTGAGCCTGCTAAAAAACAACCTATTATGTCAGTTCCACCTGATATTGATGAAAGTTGAATATCTGATTTGACATTGGAATAAATCCAATCAAATTGCTCCTCTACTAAAGGAGAACCTGTAGATAAAATTGACTTTAAACTATTAAGATTGCAAAATTTATTTGGCAATATCTTATTAGTATCGCAAGCACTCAAAAATTTAGGACTTGTGCCAAAATGTGTTATTTCTAAATCGTCAATCATTTTCCATAACTTTTCAAGATTAGGATAACTTGGACTACCGTCATACAAAACTATAGTGGCTCCAGAGGAAAGACCTGAGACTAACCAATTCCACATCATCCATCCACATGTAGTAAACCAGAACATTTTAGACTTTCCAGCCTGTACATCACAATGAAGTTGATGCTCTTTCATATGTTGAATTAACGTACCACCTGCACTATGAATAATCGATTTAGGCGGGCCAGTAGTTCCTGATGAATACATTATGTACAATGGATGATTGAAAGGTAATTGCTCAAACTTAGGAGAATCCCCCTCATTTTCTAACAAAGTATCAAAGGAAATTACTGATTTATGATTAAATACTGAATTTACATTTACATAATTTATCTCGATAATATGTTCAATACTATTGATTATATCTAAAACTCCATTAACTTTCTCTTCCAATTTGAACAACTTCCCATTATAGCTATAACCGTTGGAAGTAATTAGAATGTGAGGATTAACTTGACCAAAACGATCTACAACTCCCTTAGCACCAAAATCAGGCGAGCAAGAGGTCCAAACTGCTCCCAATGAAGAAACTGCAAGCATCATAATTACAGTTTCAGCACAATTAGGGACAAAGCCAGCTACAATTGTATCTTTCTTTACACCTAAATCAATCAATCCCTTTTG
>Ga0208766_1001761_pt1 | contig 11446 bp, 6 predicted proteins | sample ETN01SmetaG_3_FD_185792 | JGI IMG/M metagenome (GOLD analysis project Ga0208766, IMG submission 185792) | Marine microbial and viral communities from oxygen minimum zone, Eastern Pacific Ocean - ETNP2014F12-01SV263 (SPAdes) (version 2) | ecosystem: Environmental > Aquatic > Marine > Oceanic ...
CTTACTTGCGAATGCTTAACCCACCGCAAATCCAGACAATCGGCTGTCCAATCACTGAATGCCTGATCATAGAAAGCCAAACGCAACAGCCAACGCTCCTGTTGAGAAGGCGGCTCAGTTTGAACCACCGGCTCTGTTCCTGAGGGGCTAACCGGACGAGTATTAGCTGGCTTGGGAACTGTGATGCGCTGAAACTCCACTCGCACTGATTCAGCAGAAGCTCCCACCGCAAATGCTGTTTGTTGTGCACATCCATCCAATAGAACTGCATCCTTCGTTTTGCGAACCGCTAATCCCATCGCCTTGATAACCTCACGCTGCCCTCGCTCTTGCTGTACATTGTGCTCGCTCAACAAGTGACTCAGATAGAAATCAAAAAAACCAGGGGCCTTGTCCATAAGATCCCGGAACGCATCAACTCCTTGTTCACGAATATAGCTATCTGGATCATGCGGCGCAGGCACCTTCATCACCCGCACGGCTAGCTCTGATTCCAACAAAGAGTCAAATGAACGCACTGCCGCTTCCTGTCCGGCCGTATCCGAGTCAAAACACAACACCACCTCAGATGTATATCGCTTAAGAATACGAGCGTGCTCAGCGGTAAGTGCGGTCCCCTGCGGAGCCACCACATTTTTGAGACCCGCCATGTAACAGGCCATCGTGTCTAACTGCCCTTCACACACGAGAGCGGATTCGGCATCTAGAATTTCACGCCGAGCCTTATCCAAGCCATAAAATACTCTACTTTTATGAAATAAAACTGTCTCTGGAGAATTTACATATTTTGCCGCCTTTACTTCCGCTTCCAACACTCGTCCGCTGAACCCTATTACCCGGCCCTGCTCATCGTTAATGGGAAACATTAACCGGCCTCGAAAACGCCCGTACCGTTTCCCGTCCCGATTTGCCACTAATCCCGACTCCTCCATTAAACCTAAATCAAAACTCTTCTCACGCGCCCAGTTTACGGTGTCCTCCCAGGATTCCGGGGCAAACCCCAACTGAAACAATTCGGCCGCCCCGCGGGTAATACCCCGAGATTTAAGATAATCACGAGCCGGTTGTCCAATGTCCTCATTAATAAGGACATCATGCCATCGCTTGGCCAGTTCTGCATGCACATGCAACAGTCGGTTCTTCTGATTTCTCGTTTTTTCAGCCTGTGGATTTTGCTCAAACTCAAAGACAATCCCAGCCCGTTCGGCCAATCTCCTCACCGCTTCAACGAATTCCAAATGCTCATACTCCTGCAAAAACTTGAATACATCACCTCCTGCATTACAACCAAAGCAGTGGTATATCTGTCGCTGCGGATTAACGTTGAAACTCGGACTTTTCTCGTTATGGAAAGGACACAGAGCCACATAGTTCCCTCCCGCCTTTTTCAGGGGGAAATAGCCACCGATTACTTCAATGATATCACTCGCTGCACGAATCTTATCGAGCGTTGATTGGGAAATGCGCCCAGCCATAGTCGCCCTAGCGTTGATCGTTGTTAAACAACCACTGACGAATGTTGGCCGCCTCTGGATGCTGTGGATTCAATTCTAGAATCCGTCGGTAATGGATTTCGGCCTGCTCGGGAACCTTAAGATGTTCAGAATATATCACAGCCAACCCCAGGTGGCCCGGCACATAATCCCGGTATACCTCGAGCAGCTTCTGAAATTCCCGTGCTGCATCAATATAATACTCACTCTGGTTTAAAGCAGCAGCAAACCCGTGCCGAGTCACTTTCGATAGCGGATTGATTGCCAGGGCCTTCTCATATATCGGCAAGGACTCCTTTACTTCACCTCGCACCTGCATGGCCAAGGCAATATTCACATAAGCCTGCTGGTGGGCGGGATTCTCTTTTAGTACTTTGCGGTAACCCGCAATCGCTTTATCAAGCTCTTGGAGTCGGTGCTGTTGGAATGCCTGATCAAAAATTGCCTTTAACCGCTTCGGGTCCGACACCGCCTCAGGCAAAGGCCGTTCGGGTTTAAGGTAGCGATATCGGACGACTCCCGGCAGCTCAGGCACCTTAAAGCTCTTAGGAGTATCAGGGCGATGAGTAATTGAGGGCGTATCATTAACCTTTGATGCAAGCTGCGGAGGGGCAACCTCTTTTTGTGGAGGCTCAACAGGTGGGTTGGGATTAATGGGTGGAGCCTCCTTCTGAGGAAGCACCTGCAAGGTTGCCTTAGGCACTTTGGTTTGGGCTATCGCGTTGGTGCTACCAACCGGCGGAATCTCAATCACCAGATTAGTCTTCCCTAAGTCAGTGACTGACGAAGGGACTGTATTGGTGTCCCGGAGAGGCAAAGACGCGGTAAGGTTCGTTTCACTTACCGAAGGCTCCGGGTTCAATCTTGACTGCAGTTGATCAGTCATAATCTGAACATGAGGGTGGGGTTTCGAATTCAGATCGATGTATGCCTTAAACGATTCCAACGCCAATGCTTCGCGATCTGGAAAGGATTCTGGAGTATAGCGGTAATAGGCAAGCGCAAGATTGAGCTGAGCCTCAGAAAAGTCTTTCTTGTGCTCCAACGCGTTCTTAAAACTCGCAATCGCTTCAACTGGCTTATTAAGTTTTAGCTGGATGATTCCCATTCGATTCCACGCCTCTGGAGAATTACTTTTTAGCTTAATGGCCCGTTCCAAAGTAACCCGTGCCTCAGACCAGTGACCATTGCGACGAAATGCTTCTGACAACCAAAACAGGGAGTAAAAATTCTGCTTCTCGCTGGCATAGGTATGGAGTGATTTTTCAGAATCAACCAGCTGGTCACGATCCAGCCCTAATCGACCCATGTTGAAATATAATACAAACGCCGGATCGTTAGGAGAACGCCGCCGTTCTCCAGCAACTTCGACAGCCTGACGGTAGGCCTGCTCCGCTCCTGTCAAATCGCCGGTCCGGTGAAGAGCCAAACCAAGATAATTCCACGCACGCCATTCATTGGGCAACTGTTTCACAGCTTCTTTAAACTGCACCACCGCAGCCTTGGGTTCCCCTCTCTCCAATAACTCTTCCCCCTTATACAAGGCCTGAACACCCGGAGGTTTGCAGCCTATTCCAGCTACAACCAAAACTAATGTAATGAATAAATTAAATTTTTGTCTCGTACCCATAGGTGGAAAATCTATCTTGGACAGCGAGCATGGTTGCAAAATTGGTACATTTGGCAAAGGCGCATTATTCACCAGATTGCCGCACATTATTCACTTGTTTGCTCCTTTTGTGCCCCATCGGACTAACTGCCGGCGCAAAGACAAAAATAACCAAAATTCACGCGCCAAAAGCAACACGCTACTTCCAAACCAACCCTAAACAGGTCTTGGCCATGGTGGAAAGCGGGGTAAAACATCTGAGCAACCAAACATCACCGATTGCGGCATGGCGCCACTTCATCTCAACCAACGACATTGTGGGGCTCAAAATCAATACCCGCCTAGGAACACTTTCCGGCACTCGTCCGGCGGTCGTCGAAGCGGTTATTCAAGGACTAACACGTGCTGGAGTACCTGGGGAAAATATAGTAATTTGGGACCGTGAATTGAAGGATTTGAAACGGGCGGGCTATTTCCCAATAGCGAAAAGACTCGGTGTTCAATTAGCCGGTGCAAAGGACAGTGGATACAGCTCATGGAATACCTACACCGTTCCCGCCCTTCACTGGGATCTGGAAAAGAGCGACCGCTTGTTTGGAAAGGAAAAATCCAGCGCCATCTCCCATACTTCCAAACTCATCACCGAGCGACTCAGTGCCATTATCAGCATTCACCCACTCATTGCCGATCGTCAAAGTGGTGCCCGTGGTCATCTGCAAGGATTAGCCCTTTCCAGTGCTGATAATACCAACCGATTCGAAAAATCAACCCCTCATCTCAACCTGGCGGTTGCTGAGTTAATGGACCGCATAGCGTTTTCAAGATCTATTTCTCCAACTGATTTCAAGCGCAATCTAAAAAGCCTACAAACCAGTCAATCGTCACAGGCATACCCGCTTCATTTACTGAAGACCCAAGGCAAAGTGTTTTACTATTATCAGAAAGCTTCAAATGAGAATCTACCCGCGCACCACGCCTTCACGCTCTCATACGAAATGGCGAAGGAGGAAAAAAAAAGACAAACCCTTTTAATCCGGAGTGATAAACACGAATGGGAACAGGTCATTTTTCCCGATGGCCGCAATATTCTGGAACGCAAAACTCTTGGCAGAGAAGAAATGGCTCAGTCCAAACTCAGGCTACATATTACCGATGCCCTCCTCTGCCAATTCCATCATGGAGATCAATCACGACCTGACTTTGCAACAGCCTTAAACGAGCTTTGGTTTAGTGAGGATCCAGTCGCATTGGATACCTTATCCTATGAACTCATTGCTCAACTGCGCAGCTCATTAAACCTACCGGTTCGCTCCAATCCGCGCGGGCTTTTAGGGTACGCCGCCAAGATGATGCTGGGAACCGACTCCATCAAGTCCATGCAAATTGAAACAATCAGGCTTCGGTCCCGCGCATCCGAATAAAATCACGAATCAGCGACAATTCCTCGGCTCCGGCGATGGTATGTTCCTTGGCAAATTCATGCGCCTCAACCTGCAGGTCCCCCTCAGTGATGAGCTGGCTTAACTGTCCTTTCACCTTGTCTGCGGGGATAATTGGATCAAACGTACCGTAGGTAAACAGTGTCTCCTGTTCCTTGGCAACAGGCGAAAGCTCATCGAGAGCGGTGTCCGGTTCATGAATGTAACCGCTGATACCAATGCACCCAGCCAGCCTGTGAGAGTAGCGCATCGCCATTTCCATGGTCATGAGACAACCTTGGCTAAAGCCGAATTGGAATGTCTGCCTTGAAGGAAACCCAGCCTCACGCTGGTTATCCAGCAGTTCCTCAATGGCCTTTCGGCTGCGTTTCACCCCAGGATCAGGATCCTTGTAAATGTCATACCATGAAAAACCGCCGTGATAATCATCTGGCGCATTAACCAGTAAATAATTCAACCAAGGCAAGTCCAGTGCCTTAGGCAACCATCGGTAACCTTCCATACTATCCCCCAAACCATGGAGTACTACCATCAGCCATTTGGAGTCGGGTTCAGAAGCAGTAATAAGTTCAGTATCCAACATGGAGCCAGCTCCAAGAGAAAACAGGAGTTTTTATATAACTAGTTATGGATATTAACCGATATCCATTGGGGCAAGGGACTGCTGCGGCGATCCCGCAAGACCGCCGCAGCAGTTGGTTCTCCACCTACCAACTTAAAGCAGAAGCGGTCTGGTATTCCGTCACGCGTGTCTCGAAGAAATTCTTCTCCTTTGCCAGATCAATGGTCTCACTCATCCAGGGGAAAGGATTGCTGGAGCCGTACTTGGGCTTCAATCCGATACGCTCCAAGCGACGGTCGGCAATATGCTGCACATAATCACGAAAGAGACCCGCGTTGAGTCCCAGAATGCCGCCGGGCAAACAGTCCTGTGCATAGGCAATTTCCAGTTCCACGGATTTCTCGATCATCTCGTTGATCTCGGTCTGGAATTCAGGCGACCATGCCTCCGGGTTTTCCTTCTTGATGCCGTTGATCAGGTCGATGCCAAAGTTGAGATGGATGGTTTCATCTCGCATGATATATTGAAACTGCTCTCCAATCCCCGTCATACGATTCTGCCGATGGAACGAGAGAATCATCACGAAGCCGGAGTAGAAAAAGATGCCCTCCATGATCACATAGAAACCGACCAGATTCCTGAGAAACGTCTGAACGCCCTCCGGCGTGGAGGTGTTGAAGTCCATCCGCAGGATATCCTCGGTCAACTTCATCTCAAACTCATCCTTGTCGCTGATGGAGTTAACCTCGTGATACATGTTGAACACTTCTCGCTCATCAAGGCTTAGTGATTCGCAGATGTAGTGAAAGGTGTGCGTGTGAATGGCTTCCTCAAATGCCTGGCGGAGCAGGTACTGGCGACACTCTGGATTAGTCACAAACTTGAAGACAGCGAGTACAATGTTGTTGGCCACCAGACTCTCTGCGGTGCTAAAAAACCCGAGATTACGCATGATCACATGGCGTTCTTCGGTGCTCAGTTTGTTGGATTTCCAGAGCTCGATATCCTTCTGCATCGGCACCTCATTGGGCATCCATTGGTTTTTACAGCCATTGAGATAATGCTCCCAGGCCCAGTCGTATTTGATGGGCATGAGCTGGTTCACATCCACGGCCTTACAGTTAATGAGCCGTTTATCCTTAACATTAATGCGCCTGCTGAGATCGTGTGACTCAGGGCGTTGATCTGATGCGTTGCAACAGGACATAGCTTTTCCTCCTCTTGGTTGGTTTATTGGTTGGTTAAATTACTGGCAGGCCTCGCACTCCGGATCAAGGATACTGCAGGCTTGGGGTTCCTCACGCTGGATTTCAATCTCACTGGAGGCCGACTTGCTCTTCATCCATTTGGGCTGGATACTGTGCCGGTTCACGTCCAGCGTTGATTTCTCAATCTGTGTGGCCGCCAGGCTGCGCAGATAATAGGTCGTCTTCAGGCCCGCTTCCCAGGCAAAGAAGTACATGTCACTCAGCACACGGCCGGTTTTCTGCCCTTCTGTCACCTGATTGAGATCAAAGTACAGGTTCAGCGACTGGCCCATATCAATCCACTTCTGACGACGGGCCGCACAGGCGATAAGCCATTTGGAATCGATTTCAAATGAAGTACGGAAAATATCCTTCAGGTCTTCGGGCACACGATCGATTTCCATCACCGACCCATCATGATATTTCAAATCCTCCACCAGTGCGGCATCCCACAAGCCACGCTCCTTGAGTTGGTCAACCAGATAATTATTCGCCACAATGAAATCACCGGAGAGATTCGCCTTGGCGTAGAGATTCTTATAGGTCGGCTCAATCGACTGGCTCACTCCAATGATGTTGGCAATGGTGGCCGTCGGGGCAATGGCCATGGTGTTGCTGTTGCGCAGGCCGTGTTTGGCAACTGATTCACGCACCGGTCCCCAATTCATCTGAGAACTGCGATCGAGCGTGAGGTTCCCCCCCCGCTCCTGCTCAAGCAGATCGATGGTATCAATGGGAAGCAGGCCGCGGTCCCATTTTGAACCCTGATAACTCTCATAGGTGCCCCGCTCAGCGGCCAGTTCACTTGAAGCGAGGATAGCGTAGTAGGAAATCATTTCCATACTGTGATCGGCAAACTCAACTGCTTCCTGACTGGAGTAAGGAACGCGCATTTTGTACAGTGCATCCTGAAAAGCCATCACTCCCATTCCCACCGGCCGATGGCGCATGTTCGCAGTTTTTGCCTCAGGCGTGGGATAGAAATTAATATCGACCACATTATCCAGCATGCGAATAGCCGTACGGACTGTTTGGGCAATCAGTTCCTCATTAAGACCTCCATCCTTAAGATGAGCCGTAAGATTCACCGAACCCAGGTTGCACACGGCTGTTTCCTCAGTACTGGTATTGAGCAGAATTTCAGTGCAAAGATTGGAACTGTGCACCACACCCGTGTGATCCTGAGGCGAACGCACATTAGAAGGGTCCTTAAAGGTAATCCAAGGATGCCCGGTCTCGAAGAGATTCATCAGCATTTTCCGCCAGAGATCCTCAGCTTCCACTGTCTTAACGTGTGTAATCTCCCCAGCCTCAACCATGGCCTCGTACTCTTCATAGCGCTTTTCAAAAGCCGAACCGTAGAGGTCGTGTAAATCCTCCACATCGCCCGGACTAAAGAGGGTCCATTTGCCCCTTTCCTTTACGCGCTTCATAAACAAATCCGGAATCCAATTTGACGTATTCATATCATGAGTACGTCGCCTTTCATCACCGGTATTCTTGCGCAGCTCCAAAAAGTCCTCGATATCCAAATGCCAAGTCTCGAGATAGGCACACATTGCCCCCTTGCGTTTGCCTCCCTGATTCACAGCCACCGCCGTGTCATTGGCCACCTTAAGAAAAGGAATCACACCCTGGCTCTCGCCGTTGGTCCCCTTGATATGTGAACCGGTGGCACGGACATTCGTCCAGTCATTCCCCAGCCCTCCGGCCCACTTGGAAAGCCGGGCATCATCGGCCACCAGTTTAAATATACTCTCCAAATCATCATCCACCGTGCTCAGGTAACAGGAGGAAAGCTGCGGGTGCAGCGTACCTGCATTGAATAGCGTAGGGGTGGAGGACATAAACCGGAATGAGCTGAGCGCGTTATAAAACTCAATCGCCCGTTCCTCCTTATTCTCTTCATTGATGGCCAACCCCATGGAAACACGCATAAAAAAGTACTGCGGTGTTTCGATACGAGTGCCCCCGATATGAATGAGATAACGATCGTAAATCGTCTGAATTCCCATGTAGGCGAATTGCTGATCGCGTTCAATGTCCAGGGCATCGGCCAGCACATCGAGATCGAATTTCAGCAATTCTGGTGAGAGTCGATCTGCAGCCACCCCTTGCTGAAGATAATCACAAAAATGATGACCGTGAACCTGTATCAACTCGGAAGGCGAATCATATGCTGGCAACACCTCCTCATAAATCTGATTTAACAACAAACGCGCAGCCACGTAGGTATAGGCTGGCTCCTTCTCAATACGTGCCTTGGCAGACATGACCATGGCCTTGTCGATTTCAGTGGTGTGCACCCCGTCATACAAGTTGCGCATAGTCTCATCAAACAGATCATTGGCCTGACACTTGTCCTCCACTCCGCGACAGGCTCCATAAATGTCGCGTTTGAGACGATTGGGATCGAGCACCTCCTTGCCTCCATCAGGAAGGGTCACATACATCACTTCCTGTGCTTCGCCATCCACGGTTCGATCGCCTCGAATTGCGCGGGCCTTACGGCGTTCTTCACGGTAAACAATATAACGTCGGGCAGCTCCGCGGAAGCCCAGTTCCATGAGCTTATCTTCAACTGTATCCTGAATACGCTCGATCTCAAGAGCCTCGCCCTTCACTGCTCGGCTAATGCATTTCTCCACTACCTCATTAGCAAGCCGTTGCGCATCAGCCTGCATGTCTTCCGGAGCCTTCGCGTCGTACTCCAGTTCTGCATCTGCCTTTAAAGCCGCCTCAATGGCCAAGTAAATTCGGGTTTCGTCAAAATCTATTACGCGTCCATCACGTTTACGCACTTGAAACTGCTGTCCTTTAAGGGGGTCCAGTGTGGCCATCCGCAATTGGCCATCGAGCTGCTCATTGATCATATACTTATTATCTCCGTCATCGGTGCGGCTCGCCAAATCCGCTCATTCGTAAATGGACAGCACAAGCCGGTGCTTGGCGCCCGTGGGGGGGCTTGGTTGGGTCAAACCATTCCCGCTGCCTTGGCTTGGCAACAGCCCGCACGCACGTGCGGGACTCGTTGAACAAAACTTCCCGGAGCAAAACTTCCGCGAAGGAGTTCATACTCAAATTGGGTTCTAAATAGCCTCATTTTACTGAGAAAACAGGTGGTTATTCACACAAATCACACAGTTTGTTGTGAAGCTTATTAATAGGCTATACACAACCTGTAGTGTGACCGCTTGGTCAACTGCGCGATATATTGGGGTATCCTGAAATAGAGTCAATACATTTCCTGCTGAACTGTGAATAAACCGACCACAAGAAACATAGGTGTAACTTTTCAGCCCTGTATTTAGCCGTTTTTCATCGAAAAAAAACAGTTCACACAAGAATATTCACATCAAAATACAGCTAAGAGATGTGATTTAGGTGAATAGTTCTATTTTCAGGCAGTTTTTCAGTCAACGACTGTTGACAAGTCTTTCAAGGGTAATTGGGAGGCGATAATCGGAGTCAAAACATCATTCACTCTGGAACTCGTTAGGCATCTCTCCCCCCTTTTGAATCCACTCAATGAGCTTGGTCGCTTCCTCAGCAGTAACTTGTCCTTTGCCTTCGGGAGGCATTACTTCCTCATGATCTTGAGGCAACAGGATAACCCGAATCAAGGAACTCTCCGCGGGATCTCCAGGCACTAGGGCCGGCTCTTCAGTCTCTCCTCCTATCAGGAGTGACTCTCGATCATCAACACGCAGGTCCCCCTTATCTTTATCTGGGCCATGACATTTAATGCAACGTGCTTCGAGAATCGGCCAAACCTCACTCCACAAACTATTCCCTTCCCCATTGGTTCCTTTCTCGGGCTCGCCTTCAAGCCAGTTTTTAATCGAAGCAGGTGCATTCTTCAAAAAGAATTCAGAGCCATGTGTCATCGTTCCTCCAGAGTGACCGACAATAGGCATCATGATAATCATCATCACCAGTAGCCCTCGAAATCCATTGCGCAACCTTGCACTTACCTTGTGGTATTCCCATGTCAACAGCCCCATCGCGACCACCGAAACCCACATGACCCCCAGACCGTAATTCCTATGTTCTTCCATCACCTGACCATCATACTCCCCTGGTCGTACCAACAAAATCCCCAAACCAACGGTCAAAAGCGTGCTCACCGCCGTGAATTGTGTCATTCGATAAATGATGCGTCGCAATTCATCTCCCCCGTTGCGATGCCAAATCATTTCCATAACGGCGACGATCATCACCAATACCAGCGGGAAATGCAGAATAATCACGTGAAATGAGCCCAAGAACAACCCCCACCCCAACTCAACCTGAGACGCCCATGAAAGCAAGCAGCAGATCACAAACAATAAAGCTATAAATATCCTGTCTCTCATAGAACCAAGCCACTTCACCAATTTAGGATCATAACTCTAAACTGGTTAACCAAAAAACTGTACGTTCGCTTCCATTTATATAGCACAAAGAGCCTTAAAGTTACATTCTCATGCGATTCATCTAGGCATGAGTCTGACTCCATCTCACTCAAACTAATTCGAGACGATTACTGTAATAATCACCGATAAACAATATTCAATGTTAATCAATTTTTGGTGTCAAAACCCATAGCTTATCCTAGCATTTATGGATGCTGGCCTTCGCCATGTTCCCCGGCGATTCTGCACTGTTACTGGCAATTCTGGTAATAGGGATTTGGACGCTTCTGGGCATGGTCACAGACGGGCTGCGGATGAGCATGCTTTTCATCAGTTCGATCATCGTCTGGTTATTGGCTCCTATGATCGGAAACTGGATGCCGCCTTTTCTTTTACCTGCTAATCCCATTTGGAGCGAAGTAGGCGCAGGCACTATCCCGGCCTACATAATTCTCATGCTAATCTTTTTTATAGCCGTACATTTCCTGCATAAAAAAGTAACCTTGGATCTAAAATATAAGTGGGACACTCCCAAACATGAAAAATGGGAAAAGCTCAATTCTGCACTGGGGTTGGCTTGTGGCGGTATGTTGGGTCTTTGGTATTATCTGTTAATCTGCGGAGTTATTATGCCCTTCGGTTACCTCACTGCCAAAATCCAGCCCGCCCACCCAACAAATGATCCGCTAAGCTACCGCCTCT
>Ga0208766_1001762_pt1 | contig 11445 bp, 11 predicted proteins | sample ETN01SmetaG_3_FD_185792 | JGI IMG/M metagenome (GOLD analysis project Ga0208766, IMG submission 185792) | Marine microbial and viral communities from oxygen minimum zone, Eastern Pacific Ocean - ETNP2014F12-01SV263 (SPAdes) (version 2) | ecosystem: Environmental > Aquatic > Marine > Oceanic ...
AGCAGTAGATAAACCGATTAACCCGATGCAGCAGGCCATCTCTGCGGGGGCAACATTCGTAGCCCGCACCACCCACACCAATCCCAAACACCTGCTGGCAATGATGGAAGCAGCCATGGACCACAAAGGTTTTGCTTTCATTGAATGTTTAAGTGAATGCACCGAATTTTATGATGGTGCTTTTGATTCCAGCAACCCGCGCAAGGGTGGTGAATTTCGGGAATTGCCTGAGGACCATGATCCTACAGACGAAAATGCTGCATATGCCATTTCTGAAGAACTGGTGCCCGGTTACTTTGGTGTCTACTACCAAATCAACAGGCCAAGTAAACAGGATGTAGAAGCAGAAGTTAACGCAAAATTCCTTGAAAAGACCAAGGGTCTAGAGGACTGGGAAATCCTGCAGCAGAATTTTGACAAGATGAAGTAGGAGTCTAAATCCAGTGTTTGTGGACCGACGGGCTTAGGCCCGTCTTTTTTATTGGAGGCCGGAATACACACCGGCGAGAATTACACTCGTAAGGAGACCCGCCAGCACATCATCCATTGTCACGCCCCATCCGGCACGAAACGATTGAGCTTTATCGATTGGCCCAGGCTTCCAAATATCAAATAGACGAAAAAGCCCAAAGCCAGCCAACGCCCAAACCCACCACAGTTTATAACCAAAAACCGAACTCAAATCTGGCATGCCCTCACCTTGGAAAGTCATTAGTCCGAACATCCCAAGGTAACATATGGGAACAGCTATAATTTCGTCAAAAACCACCTCACCAGGATCCTCACAATCCAAAATGCGCTCCGCTTTCCCACATATCCATGCAGAAAATGGGACCAGTAGAATGCAGCCAGTCAAATACACCCAAAAACTGCCCGGCACCAAGAAAAGTAACGTAAGAGGATACCCTCCCAATGTCCCAATGGTTCCTGGAGCTTTGGGCGCAAGCCCCAGCCCACCACCTCGGGCAAGCAGAAGTATGAATCGGTCCATGGCCTACATATCCTTCAGATACAAGTCACGATTAACCCAAAGATAATGGACTCCTGACACCAGTGTGAGTCCCACAGCTCCCCAAGTAGCAATAAAGGTGAACCAAATACTCCATGGCCATCCGGCAATCTCAAACCCGAAAAAATTAACCCACCCCTCACCCCATCCAGGATAACTGATGATTATCAGCATGGAAACTACCGCCACAAACTGAAAATTTGTCTTCCGTTTCCCTATGTTCTCAGCAGGCAATACAACCTGTTTATTGGCCGCCAAGAGTCGCAGACCGGTAATTGCCAATTCACGCGCCACAATCACAATCACCATCCATGCGGGCATTAATAGTTCCCTGCCCGGCACCGCCAAGGCTTCCGGTAGTTGGTAATCCCCTAGTTGTGTTTGCGGATTCATCTTCATCCCTACCAACAAAATAAAACCTGCACAAACCAGTATCTTATCAGCCAGAGGATCCATGAGTGCTCCAAAATCAGTCTGCAGACCGTGCTTACGGGCAAGGTAGCCATCCAAAATATCGGTCATCCCGCCAATAAAAAACAACAGTGCTGCCCAAGAGGTATTGTATGGCAGAGAATCCCAAAGCATCACCACCACGAACACGATCGTGATAAAGAAGCGAGAGGTCGTAAGTTTGTTAGGTAGATTCATCTATACTGGTTCTGCAATTAAGTCATAGTCTGTGTGGCCAATTACGCGCACCCCAGAGAAATCACCCAAAGGCAATTCACCCCGCACATAAACTCGCCCGTCAATATCCGGAGCATCAGCCTCCCCCCGAGCAACGGTATATTGACCGGCCGCAAGTTTCGGACCCTTGCGATTGCCATCACGAGCCAATCCATATTCCCAAGAGCGAACATCGGCTCCTTTAAGGAGCTTATCGGTTGCCATTTTTTCGGCAATCACCTTTAACTTTTTATTCTTCGAAGCCTTACCCATCGATCGTGAAATTTTCTTTTGCTCACCCATTGCTCGAGCACATCGGTCCTCCTTCACTTTTGCAGAAACTTGCCCTCGCATGCCGCCTGCGCGAGTCCCTTCCTCCTTAGAATAGGAAAATACCCCGAGTCGTTCGAATTTGGTTTCGCGAATAAAATCCACTAAGGCCTCAAAACGCTTGTCGGTTTCACCGGGAAACCCAACGATAAATGTCGTGCGAATGGCAATACCGGGAATACCTTCGCGAATCCGAGTGATAAGGTCGCGAATGTATTGCCCATCAGTTTCGCGGCGCATACGTTCCAGCATAGTGTCGTGAATGTGTTGCAACGGCATATCCACATAACGCGCAACCTTGGCACATTCAGCAATCGTTTGTATCAATTCATCAGTCCAATGGGCAGGGTGCGTGTAAAGTAAACGAATCCAAAAATCGCCTGGAATCTGGTTTAACTCGCGGAGGAGGGAACACAATGTGGAGGCATCCGGTGATAAACTCGAATTGACGGCAGCAAATTTCCCGGGCGAAGAATTCCCACGCCGATTGCCGGGAACCAAATCCATACCGTAATATGTGGAATCCTGAGAAATGAGGTTCAATTCCTTGACTCCTTGAGCGATGAGCCCTTTGGCTTCCTCGACAATATCAGCCTGTTGTCGGCTCCGATGACTACCTCGCATGCGCGGAATAATGCAAAAACTACAGGGATGATTGCAGCCTTCAGCAATTTTCACATAAGCAAAATGGGACGGGGTTAGGCGAAAACGCGGGGTTTGAACATCAGGAATATACCGTGGCCGCGAATTAATTTCCGCCAACGGTGCTATCTTAGCCTTTTTGTTGGAATGCTCATCTTTGTGATTTTTGGTTTTTTTGGAGCGGCAGTCAATCGCTTCCCGGACAATACGCGGAACCTCTGCAATTTGATCTACCCCCATAAAGGCGTCCACCTCCGGCATCAGCTCGGGCAACTCCTTGCGAAAACGTTGAGGAAGGCAACCGGAAACAATGAGTGCCTGCCCGGGCCTCTGCACCGCTCGCAATTCAGAGGATTCAAGAATAGCATCCACACTTTCCTCCTGCGCAGAATTGATGAAGGAACAGGTGTTAACAATCAAGGCATCTGCCTCAGCCGGCTCATTGGTAATCTCTATTCCATCGGCCATCAAAGAACCGAGCATCACCTCAGCGTCCGCCAGATTCTTCACACACCCCAGCGAAACCATTCCTACTCGAGGAGACGAAGCAGTCTTGGACTTCTTTTGAGCAGCGTTGGGCACAGGCCAGTGAGCGTACGTAAATCGAAACGATAATCAAGTTCACTGCGAACGTGCAGCCCCTGAATCCGGCAACTCAATAGGAAGTTGATCAGCTGAAGTAATTAGTGGCTCTTCGTTCAGCCCGGAACCCAAAGCTTCAAGAGGATCGTTGCTTTTGTATTTACGCCATTCTTCACGCCCCAGATAAACGCCAACCGCCAAACCAACGACCAAAAAAACAGGTATGACTGCCTTCCATTTTACTCCAGAAAAATGAAGCATCACTCCATCCAAGAGACCGGCCCGAAGCGGAGCTTCTCCATCCTCCCCAATGACATCAGGTTTGACCTGACCAAGTTCTGCCTCAAGACCCTTCATTACCCCCTCCACATCCAGCTTTAAAAGACCGGCATAATTACGCACAAACCCGCGCATATAAACTGGTGCAGCAAACGCCCCCCAGTCCCCGGCTTCCAGAGCGTGAATTTGGTCCGTCATCAGCTTGGTCTGCTCCACCACTTCAGCAACCGAAAGTCCCTGTGCCTCCCGAGCCTGCCGTAATTGATCGCCAATAGATGCCACGTGCAGAACTTAAAATGCGATGCGCAACTGCCGATCAAAAGTTATCCCAATCAATCTGTGAACAGTCAGCGCATGAATCGTTTACAAAGTGGATGTGATTCGGCTAGTTTCACTGAAAGCCAATGAGTAAGGCCTCCCTTCATGCACTCGGCACCAATGACGGATGGACCAGCGACCAGCGTGGTCACTCGGCATTCCTCTATCGCCTTGGAAATTCCACACTACTTGTCGACTGTGGTGAACCAGTCGGACGCAGTCTGCGTTCAGCCGAGGTTAAACCCGACGATCTGGATGGGTTACTATTAAGTCATCTCCATTGTGATCATGTGGGCGGGTTTTTCATGCTCATGCAAGGTTTCTGGCTCGATCAACGCACCAGACCCCTCACTGTACACATGCCTGAAGAGGGATTAGTACCGGTTCGGCGGATGCTTGATGCAGCCTACATCTTTGAGGAACTCATGCCTTGTGAACTAAATTTTACCGGCATTACCGTTAGCGACCCCTTCGAGGTGGCCGGCATACGTGTCACTCCCCATCACACCTCACATTTAGATCAATTAAAGGAACACTTCGCCAAAAAGTATCCTGCCAAATACGAAGCTTTTAGTTTTCTTCTCGAGTCAGAGGAAGCGCGCGTAGCTCATAGTGCGGATATCGGTGGTCTTGCAGACCTTGACCCCCTCCTCTCACAGCCGGTTGACCTGCTTGTCTGCGAACTGGCACATGTTGAACCGAAGGAACTATTTACTTACTTGGCAGAAAAGGAAGTCGGACAGGTGGCTTTCATGCACCTCTCGCGCCCGTATCGCAAAAAGCTCGATGAACTGAAAGCCCAAGCCAAATCGATCCTAGGGAACCTGCCGCACACATTCCTTAATGATGGCGATCTAATCGAAGTTTGAGCCTAATGATGGGACTGCCTGAGAATCGTATCTTTTTTGTGCCGTTCATTGTCCGCGCGAATACGATCAGCTAGTTTTTTCGCTACTTCCACCAAAAAGGGCACCACGACTTCAGCCTGTTTATCGACCATTTCCTTCATCACCTTCTCACTCAGGCGCAGCAAAACTCCTTCACTATTAGCCACAACATCAGCCGATCGCTTCTCGGCATCAAACAGGGACATCTCCCCAAACATTTCGCCCGCACTCAGTGTTGCCAAAACATCTTCACGCCCCCCAATCATTTTGCGCACCCGAACCACCCCCTCCAAAATGATGTACATGGCCCCACCGCGATCGCCCTCTTTGACCAATGTTTCAAATTTCGTGAACTTCTGCACCTCCAGACATTGGGCAAACCGCCCCCGCTGCCGATCTGTCATGTCCTTGAAAATCTCCACCTCTTGAAGCGCACCCACTGGCACTCCCGGAATCAGTGGATCGGAGGGGCCAATAACTGAACCCGGCTTGAGCATCTCTTCAGCTTCTTCGAAATGCAGGCCGAGCTCCGGTAAATCGGCCGCGCGCGACCAGTTCTCAGTTTGTTCGGTATAAATCCAGTTTTCATGAGTTACCCTCGCCTCTCGAACCCACTGGGAAAGCAAAGGAAAATCAATCGGACCATACACCACATCATCGGCCGCCCAAACCTTGTAGTTGCGTTGAATATTTGGCAATTGGGCCATTGGGTAAAATCTACGCCTTTACCTCGCGGCGGCAAAGGAAATTACACTGCCGAGTGAACTGCCTGACCCCGGCCATCAGCTCCCGTCCCATCCAGATCGATTAAAATCTCCCGCGGTTCATTGCCCTGTGCCGGTCCAACGATACCGCGATCCTCCAGCTCATCCATCAACCGCGCGGCCCGATTATATCCAAGCCGAAGACGTCGCTGCAGCTTGGAAACACTTGCCTTTTGCTCACTACGGATCACTTCGATGCATTGCTGAATGAGTGCTTCCTCCTCGTCACTGGGAGCAGCATCGAGAACTGCCATAGGCTTGGAGAGCTGCTTGTGAATTTCCAGTTCATAGCTCGGCTTGCCCTGCCCGGCAATAAAGCCGACGATCTTTTCAATTTCATGATCCTCAACCAGCGGTCCTTGAGCGCGAATGGGTTTGGGAGCCCCCGGAGGTTGATAGAGCATATCGCCTTTACCCAGTAGTTTCTCCGCCCCCATCTCATCAAGAATCACACGGCTATCGATCTTGGACGCCACTTGAAAAGCAATCCGCGAGGGAATGTTGGCTTTAATAACACCGGTGATCACCTTCACACTCGGCCGCTGGGTAGCCACAATGCAGTGAATGCCCGCCGCGCGAGCCATTTGCGTGATCCGCGCAATGGCATTCTCCACATCAGCTGGAGCGGTCAGCATCAGATCGGCCAATTCATCAATAACCACAACAATATAACTCAGCTTATCAGGAATCTCGAGTTCCTCCTCACGCGGCACGGCAATCTCTTCATCCACCTCTACAGCAAACCCTTCAGATCCCGACTCCACGCGATCACTCCCCCCACCGAAAAGCGGCAACTCAGGCTCAGCCTCCGGTTTAGGTTTATTTGAGGAACGTTTATTGAAAGCATGCACATTTTTCACGTTCTCCTGCGCGAAAATCTTATAGCGTTTTTCCATCTCCTGCACCACCCATCGTAACGCAAGAATCACCTTCTTTGGATCGGTCACCACTGGAACCACCAGATGCGGCAACTTGTTATACATCTGCAACTCCACAACCTTGGGGTCAATCATCACCAATCGTAATTCATCAGGTGAAAACTTGTAGAGCAAAGAGGCGATAATACTATTCATACAAACGCTCTTACCGGCCCCTGTTGCCCCGGCAATCAATAAATGAGGCATCTCCGCCAAATCGGCGATCATTGGTTTTCCATATACGTCTTTTCCCAAAGCCACAGGAATTTTTGCCTTACTCTTCTTCCATTCATCACTCTCGAGCAAGTCACGCATGATGACCTTGGTTTTCACCTGATTAGGCACTTCCACTCCCACCGTGCTCTTGCCTGGAACCGGAGCAAGAATGTTAATGCGCTCAGCCTCCAGAGCGGCGGTAATGTTGTTGGCGTATGCCGTAATCTTTTCCATTTTCACACCTGGAGCCGGGTGTAATTCAAAGCGGGTAATCGTTGGTCCCTTGGTAATGTCTCCGAGTGCTACCTCCACTCCAAACTGATTGAGAGTTTTTTGAATGGTAATGGCCTGTGCCTTGAGCTCTTCCGTGGAATCGACTGGAGTAGCGTTATACTCCGGGGCCTGTAAAAAATCGGCCGGCGGCAGATTATAATTCTCAATTAACGGACCGCGATCAACACGTGTCGCCTTGGGTTTACGGGTTTTGGGTTGCTGCAAAGGCCCCGTACTGGAAACGGGCGCAGCAATATGAACTGAAGATTCAGTACCCTCGTCAACGTCCGGATCTGAAACGCCCAAGACTTCTTCAGCAGTGGCAGGAGCAACATCAAAGTTCTCCACCAATTCTTCAGAAGAATCTGGCTCGTCACTCTCCACCACGTCTGCCGGCAACACTGTTTCTTCAGGTTCAATTAGTTGGGTTTCCTCCAATTCTTCGGAGTTGGTATTAAGCGTGTACACCTCCACCCGCTGATCCACTCCCTCAAGGGAAAATTCACCCAGTAGTTGCACATCATACTCCGGCTGACTAATGAGATCCTGCTGAATTTTTTCTGACAGAGCGACACCTCCTATTGGAGCATAAGGCTCAATCCTTGAGGCAATATTAACCCCGTCGCCCAAAACGTCCTTCCCATCACGAACAATGTCACCCTGATGCAATCCAATCCGTAGATCCAAATGCGGTTCACCACGCAGTTTCTCCTGGATAGCAATGGCACAATCCACAGCGTTAATGGAACTATCAAAACTCAGGAGCAACCCATCACCAATTTCTTTGAGCCATTCGCCGTCAAATTTTTTGACAATCGGCTTGAGTAAGCGACGTTGTTTTTTAATAAGTTTCAGAGCCGCTTTTTCATCATGATTAGTCATCCGGCTGTATCCGGCAATATCGGTGAACATGATCGCAGCCAACTGTCGTTTAGACTTGTCTACTGGCTCCTCTTGATCTTCAGCTTCACTCTCTTGCCCCGGCTGACGTGAGCCAGGCTGACTGAGATCAATAATGCGCGGATCTTCCTGTGCGGCAGCCACAGTCTCCTCAGCAGCCAAAGCAGTCTGTTCCACCTGAGACTGGGTCGCCTCAAGTTTGCGCTGCAATTCCTGAAGTTCGTTTACTCGTTGGGTTAATTCATCTTCTTTCTTGGAAAGCTTCACTTCTTCCTCTGCCAGAGGCTGAGAATGATCTATGCGGCGCAATTTCCATCTCTGCCATGCTTCCCTTAACCAATCCTTTAGATGGAAATTAGTGATGTAGAGCAAGCTCACAGCGTAGATCGCAAGAAGAATTACGGTTGCCCCCGCGGTGCCCACATGCTGAAAGATTGCCTTGTTGAGCAGCATCCCAATGTAACCCCCTGCATCAACCGTATTCAGCTGATCGGCTATTCCCCCAAAAAGATTCGGATATAGGCTTAACCCAGCTGCCCCGGCCAGAATCATCGCCAGAGCCCAAGGCCAGCGCTTACGCAAGCCTTCCAGTTTGTTAATCAGAAATCCGAACGCAAAAACCAGAGTCAACGGAGGCAGAAGATAGGCTGACACCCCCAAGGCCAAAAAACACCCCTGTGCCAACCACGCACCGAAGACACCTGCAAGATTATGACGAGGATCATTGACCTCCGTGCCGTTAAACAACAGATCGCCCTTGTCATATGAGAATAGGGCCAACAGGAACAGTATAGCCAAAGCAAATAAGCCGATACCCAGAACCTCATTGGCGCCTCCCTTGGTTGATTCCCTTTTGGGAGCCTCCTTACCCGCCATCCGGCTGAAGAGTAGACCAGAAAATAGCCCATTTTACAAACTCAAACTGGATGGATCCAAAATTGTCGTAAGGGGGTTTTTTTGCTATAAATCTCCTGTCCATGGAAAATCCGCTACCTCATATCCCCAATCCATGGAAGATCTTCCGTGAAGATCTCAAGAGGGTTTGTGACAAGGAAAGTCGGGAGGTGCTGCCTAAACGCTGGATGCGCGTGGCACGCTTCATCCTGCTTGCTTACCGTAAGTTTGATGAGGAGCGTTGTTATATGCGGGCAGCCGCACTGGCATTTAATTCACTTCTGGCACTGGTCCCCGTGCTGGCTCTGGCCACGGCCATCACCGCTGCGGCGACAAACGATAAATCGGAGTCGGTACAAAAATTTGTAAGCAAAGTCATTGTCAGCGTCCTGCCTGCTTCAACAAATCAGGAGAATCCGGCGGTGGAAGCAAAAATTGAGGAAATTCGGAACAACCTCGGTGAAAATATCATTAACTTCATAGATAATCTGGCCAGCCAAATTCGGCCGGACAAAACCGGAATCCTTTCAGCCATGGTCTTTGTCTATCTGGGCCTGCTGGTAGTCATGCAGTTAGAGGATACGTTTAATGATCTCTTTAGTATCCGTAGATCACGTGCATGGTACTCTCAAATCTTGAAGTTTTCCATACCTTTGGTTCTAGGCCCGGGCTGTATCATTGTTGCATTTGCTCTAACACACGGCGGCTACTTCGATGAATTGAGCAATCAGCTCAGAGAACTGGGTAGCGCATTCACCACACTGGTCCCATTACTACTGGCAATGGCCGGACTCACTTTCCTCTATAAGCTTATTCCAAATATGGCCGTCTCATGGAGCGCAGCGGTTTGGGGAGGCCTGGTAGCCGGCACCTTATGGCAATTAAACCATTTACTTAGTGCCATGTATGTTTCGCATATTCTCATGAAAAACAATCTCTACGCCAAAACCTACGGCGGGAGCCTGGGTCTTTTACCTGTGTTCATGCTGGCTGTATATTTCACCTGGCTTATTATCTTGTACGGAGCACTTGTTGCCGCGCGGGTACAATATCACTCCTCACCTCTCAAGGAATCAGTCGAAGACAAGGACGCTGAACCGGAGAAGCCAAGTGAAGCCAAAACAGGTTGATCCAAAAAAAGTTATCCAACTGGTTACTGCTCTGAATGCAGCGATCTGGCTGGGTGGCACTGCATTTTTTACTTTTATTGCTGGACCAGCCGTTTTCAACTCTGAATTGGAAACCATCCTCCCCAAGCCTGAGAATGGTATCGCCGCGAGATTCATGATTGGCAAATTTGCTGCCTTCCAAATGGCCTGTGCAGCCATATCCGTAATTAGCTTACTCATAAGCTGGCGGTTTAAGTTGCTCAACCACCTTAACCAGCTGGCACTCTTACTGTTTTTTATTATTCTATTCCTTGGGATAGGAGCCCTATTTCTGACTCCCAAAATGGATGCTCTATTTCAGTTGAAATATGCTGACTATTTTGAACTGCAAGCGACCAGCGAAGAGAAGGAATCCGCATCAAAAACCTTCGGCCAGCTGCATGGAATTTCGCAAGTGGGCAACTTACTGGTACTGATAGGTCTACTAGTAAACTTTATCCTCTGCTGGAAAACGGCGACCAACCCGCGGGAAACAATAGTACACTAACTCTCCGCCCGAGTCTTTATCAACGGCGCGTCATTCCACAGCCCCTCGAGATCGTATCTGTCTCGAATATCCTTGTGCATGACATGTACTATGACATCAAAGTAATCAATCACCACCCAATTATCGAAACGCGTTCCTTCAGGTTTGGTTACATTCACCCCGTGGTCCTGTTTCAGGCGCCCGACGACTTCATTCCACACCGCACGTACGTGAGGTTCGCTGGTTGCCGAAGCAATTACAAAATAATCGGTGACACTGGATACCTCACGCACATCAAGAATGACCACCGCCTCGGCTTTCTTTTCCTCCGCATACTTTCGACACGCCTCTGCCAGTTCTCGTCCTTGCATGTTCCTATTGATAAACCCGTTTATTACTCAGTATTTTTGCCACCGCGGGAGGCACCAAATGATCAACCGTTTCTCCTGACCGCAGTCGTGCGCGAATGTCGCTGGAGGAAATATCCAACAGCTCAGCTTCCAGGCAATTACCGCGAAAGGGATCCGGAAACTCAAGCACATCCTCTCCGGGGCGAGGAACTACCACAAAGGTGAGTAGTTGGGCAAGCGCTTCAGCCTCACGCCATTGCGTCAATGTAGGCACGTGATCGTTTCCAATCAGATAAAACAACTCAGCCTCTGGAAACCGATCCATAAAATCCCGAACCGTATCAATGGCATAGGAAACTCCTTCACGTTCAAGTTCCAACCGGGCAATCTCGCAGCCCTCCAATTCCCCAAAAGCCGCCTCTAGCATAGCTAAACGGTCCTCGTCCAGTGCCGGCGGTTGCTCGGGCTTAAACGGTGAGCGGGAAGCAGGGATAATAAACAGTCGGTCCAACTGCAATTCATCCAATGCCGCGCGGGCCATCATCACATGAGCCGAGTGAACAGGATCAAAAGATCCTCCAAAAAGACCAATCCGTCTCAGCCTCATTTTATGCCTCAGCCGGTTCTCCTTCAGGCGATTGTTCCACAGCTCCCTCCTCCAAGATGCCTTTAGCTCTGGGGAAAAGCTTGAGTGCTTCAACAATCATCCAAATCTCCAGAGCAATGGTCGCCAACCCGATTCCTCCCAGTAAATAATTGATCTGTCCGGCCTTGAGCCAACCA
>Ga0208766_1001765_pt1 | contig 11429 bp, 10 predicted proteins | sample ETN01SmetaG_3_FD_185792 | JGI IMG/M metagenome (GOLD analysis project Ga0208766, IMG submission 185792) | Marine microbial and viral communities from oxygen minimum zone, Eastern Pacific Ocean - ETNP2014F12-01SV263 (SPAdes) (version 2) | ecosystem: Environmental > Aquatic > Marine > Oceanic ...
TTGTAAGTAATCATATTTATCTTTCATTGCTTTTATTTTTAAAAATTCTGAATATTCTGTCTCAGGAAGTCCTATGGTATCCAATAAATGTGCATAAGCCGCTATATGAACTGTTTCCATTGCTGAAAAAACAGAAAGCATCATTTTTACTTCTGTTGGTTTAAAAACATTCATACAATGACCCATGTAGTAATTATTTACTTCCACATCTGCTTGAGTGAAAAATCTAAAAATTTGCATAAGTAAATTTTTTTCTGATGGTGTAATTTTTTTTTTCCAATCTTGTACATCATCAGACATAGGTACTTCTTCTGGTAGCCAATGAATTCTTTGTTGTGTTAACCAGGCATCATAACACCAAGGGTATCTAAAAGGTTTATAAACTGGATTTTCAATTAATAATCCTTTTTTTTTAGGGTTAATTTCAAATGTTTTAGAAGTTAATTGAGTCATAAGTATATATTAATTCATAATAGAATCACTTTAAGGATAATTTATCATTTATTTATTTTGACAGTATTGATCTAAAACAAATTAATTTTATTTTGTTTGTATAGTTATTGTTAAATTTATTTATGCAAAAAACATTATTAGAATCTGTTGATGAAAATCTAAAAAAATCAAGATATACAAGTATTCCTTTTAGCCATTGGATATATGAGAGAGTTTTTCCAGATGATATAATTGATGAACTTTTAAAACTTCCTTTTCAAGCACCAAAAATTGATCATTACACTGGAAAAAGGGAAAGCAATAACCAAACAAGAATTTTTTTTAATAAAGAAAATTCTGAAAAATTTAAAGTTATTAAGAGTATAGTTGAAGTTTTTAATAACTATAAAATTATTAAAAGCTTAGAAAATATATGTGGCGGTGGAAGAAGCTTAACAAAAGGCAAATTAAGAATTGAATATACTATGGATACAGGTGATTTTTGGTTAGAGCCTCACTTGGATATAAAGGAAAAATTGTTGACTTTTCTTGTCTATTTATCAAAAGATACTGGATCAAATGAATGGGGTACAACAATATATAATTCTGATAAAACTTTTCATTCTAAAGTAACATATAAATCAAATTTGGGACTTATGTTTAATGCAGGAACAAATTCATGGCACGGAGTATCAAAACAAAACATTGAAGGGGTTAGAAAAAATTTAATAATAAATTATGTTGTGGACGAATGGAAAAGCATTCATGAACTTGCTCCTGTAATCTAGACTGATAGCATGCAATAATAAACTTTTAAAAATTTTTAAGCTCTAATCGTTGGTAAACAATAAAAATCAGCCGTATCTATTTTAGAAGAATATTCTCTTTTTATATTCCATCTTTTTTGAACCCCAGCACTTGCAACACTTAAAGTACATCTTCCATATCTATGATTTGTGTTATCAATAGACCTCATTAAACTATTTATTTTTTCATCTTTTTCAGATGAAAACAGGTTTGTTTTATCATTAGCATTAGACAGCCCTGTAAGCATAACCCCTGCTTTTTGATAATGATAACCATTTTTGAAAATTGTTTCTAAAATTGATACTGCAGTTTTAACTACCTCAATACTATTGTTTGTTGAAATTGGAAAATCAATTGTCTTTGCATTTGAATAATAACCAAAGTTTTTTTGAAATGGACTAGTTCTAACAAATATTGTAATTGCTTTTGCAACTAAAGACTCTGATCTAATTTTTTCAGATGCATTTAAACAGTAGTTTGCTACTGCTTCTTTTAATTCTTGAAACTTTTCAATTCTTTTTCCAAATGATCTAGAGACAACGCAACTTTTTCTTTTTGTGGTAGTTGTTTCTAAATTGATACAAGGAATCCCTTTAAGTTCCATTGCTGTTCTTGAACTTAAAACATTGGAACATTTTTTAATCCAGGTATTAGATTTATTCTTAAGTTGTTTGGCATTACAGATCCCGTTTTTTTGATAAAACTTTGTGAGTTGTCTACCAACACCCCACACATCATTAATTTCAATTTTTTCTAAAATTGGATCTAAGTTTTCTATACCAATTAAACTTGTAATACCTGATTGTTTTTTCTTCGCAATATGATTTGCAATTTTGCTTAAAGTTTTAGTTTTAGCAATACCAATACTAGTTGGAATACCAGTCCATTGTAAAACCGTTTCTCTAATTTCTTTTCCAACTTTTTCTACTTCTGAATCTGGAAAATTTGATAGGTCTATAAATGCCTCATCGATTGAATAAATTTCTATTTTAGAGTTAAATCTTTTAAGAGTTCTCATTACTCTTCTAGATAAATCACCATATAAAGAATAATTTGATGAAAAAACTTCAACTTTGTTTTTTACAATAATATCTTTCGCTTTAAAATAAGGTTCACCCATTTTAATTCCTAAAGCTTTTGCCTCATTTGATCTTGATATAATACAACCATCATTATTGGATAAAACTACAACAGGTCTTTTTCTTATTTTTGGATTAAATAATCTTTCACAAGAAACATAAAAAGAATTGCAATCAATTAGTGCTATTTTTTTAGAATACTGAGTGGATAACATAAGTTACAACTCCCCAAATAAAAATATCTTGTTCTTCATTAATTAAAATTTTGTCAGAAAATTCTTTAGATCCTGATGTTAAAAATTTTTTATCTTTTTCTTGAATTAAAGTTTTAACTATAAGTTCGTCATGAACATTTGCAATTACTGTTGAAAAGTTTTTTGGTTTTAAACTTTTATCGACAACCAATAAATCCCCATCATTAATACCAACATCCATCATGGATTTTCCTTGCACTCTGATAATGAAAGTAGCTGGAACATTTTTTATTAAATGCATGTTGAGATCAATATCTTCTTCAATGTAATCAGTGGCAGGTGATGGAAATCCAGCGCCAGCTTTATGCAGATAATAGGGTATAGTTAGTTTCATGTTCTTGTTTTGTTCTTATTTTTAGCCTAGTTATACAATACAGTCAATAGGTTGTATTTTGAGTCTGTAACTGAATCAAAAGTGAATCAAAACGTGAACATCAAAACCACATTTTGTATGCTTGTGGATAACTTCAACCAGAGATAGTTTAAATCAAAAATTAAAATGTATATTTTTTAATCTGTTCATGAATATTTTTAGTTTTGTAATGGTTGGAACTAATGATCTTGAGAAATCAAGTAAATTTTACGATGCTGTCTTGGTTCATCTTGGAATGAAAAGAGTTACTATTACAGAAAGATATATCGGTTACGGTCATTCAAGTGAAGTTAAATTTTATATTACAAAACCTCATAATAAAGAAATAGCTACCGTAGGCAACGGCACAATGGTTGCTCTATCAGCCGAAACAAAAGAGGTTGTCGATAAATTCCATGCAACTGCATTAGAAAATGGAGCTGTTAATGAAGGGGATCCTGGACCAAGATCTGATGGAAATTATTATGCGTATGTTCGTGATATTGATGGTAATAAAATCGCAGCAAGATGTATTTCAAATTAAATAAGGAGAAAAAATGAAAAAATTAACATGTCATTGTGGAGCAATAGAAGCAGAAGTTAATGTTCCTGAAAAAGGGTTTGAAAAAATTATGCGTTGTAATTGTTCTATCTGTAAAAGAAAAGGTTATATCATAGGTGTAATTGGACCAGATGATTTTAAATTTGTAAAAGGAGAAGAGTTTTTAACACTTTATCAATTTAAAACAAAAACTGCCAAACATTATTTTTGTAAAGTTTGTGGTATTCATACTCACAATAGACCAAGAAGTAATCCAAAAATATATGGTGTCAATATTGCTTGTATAGAGGGAATTAAACCATTTGAAATTGAAAATGTTCCTGTTAACGATGGAGAGAACCATCCTTTAGATCAAAAAAAATAATTTTCATGCAATTAGTTAGTTTTTGTTTTAATAGAGTAAAAAAAGATTGTTTAAGATTTATTAAATCTCAAGAAACAACAACTGAAAAGTTTAAAAACAAAGAGAAAATGATTAAATCTTTTTTAATACCAGTTTGTTTTTGGATTAATAATAAAGCTAATAAAAAAAAACCTTATTTTGTAGGTTTGGCAGGAGGCCAAGGAACTGGCAAAACAACGATTAGTTCAATAATTAAGATAATTTTAACTAAATACTTTAAATTGAGAGTTTTTAGAATTTCTATAGATGATTTTTATAAAACTAGAAAAGAGAGAAGAAGTTTATCAAAAAGAGTACACCCAATGCTTTTAACTAGAGGAGTACCTGGAACTCATGATGTGAAAATGATGTCAAATTTTTTTAAAAAAACTAAAAGTAAAAAATTTAAAAAAATTAAACTTCCAACTTTTAATAAAGCAATAGATGATAGATTTAGTAAGAAGTATTGGTATGATTTAAGAGACAAACCAGATGTAATTATTTTTGAAGGATGGTGTGTCGGAGCAAGGTCAGAAAAAGATATGACACTAAAAAAATCATTAAATTATCTTGAAAAAGCCAATGATCAAAAACTTATTTGGAGGAAATATGTAAACCAACAATTGAAATCTAAATATAAAAAATTATATTCACAACTTAATTGTTTAATTTATTTAAAAGCTAAAAATTTTAACTTGTTACAAAAATGGAGATTGAAGCAAGAACATAAACTTTGGCTAAAAAGCAAGAACAGTTCAAAGAATAAAATAATGAGCAAAGATGATGTGATTAAATTTATGCAGACTTATCAAAGAATTACACAAAATATGTTTAAGAACATGCCAAAGTATGCATCAATTATATTAAATTTAAATAGCAACCATCAGATCAAATCTGCTGTATATAAAAACAAATGAAAATATTTTTAAAAGCTTTGCTGATTACAATTGTTTTTACAGGTTCTGTTTTTGCAGAAACTTTTATGTCAGCTTTAAAAAGAGCTTATGAAACTAATCCTGAGTTAAATGCTGAAAGAGAAAATTTAAATATTTCAGAACAAGAATTAAATATTTCAAAAGGATCTTATCTTCCAACAGTTACTTTAAGTGGTAGTAAAAGCCAAGAGGACACTGATAAGTTAACTAATCGAAGTGGGGCAAATGCTGCGATTACTGATGTAGATCCAACAGTTAAATCAATAACAATTACTCAAACTTTGATTGATTTTGGGAGAGGTGCAGAATTAGCAAAAAGTAAAATAGGAATTGATTTAGCTGAAGCTAAACTTTTGAAGAAAGAGCAAGAAATTTTGTATAAATCTATTGAGGCCTATACAGGACTTATCTCAACGAATGAAAAACTAAAGATAAACAGATCTAATGTAAATTTATTAGATAGACAAGTTGAAACAGATAGAATTAGACTTGAAAGAGGACAGGTGGCCTTATCTGACGTAGCACAATCCGAGTCATCTTTAGCAGGAGCTCAAGCAAAATTAATACAAGCAGAAAATGAATTTTTAACTAGTAAACTTAATTATGAAAATGTTATTGGAAAATTGAATGATCCAGAATTGTTAGATAAAAATTCAATAAAAAAAGTTACTTTGCCTGAACAATTAAATTCTGCAATTGAGATATCGATTAAAAATAATCCTGATTTAATAATTGCCAAATTAGAATATGAACAAGCTAAAAAAGATACAATAAGTGCTAGATCTGATTTAGCGCCATCTGCAACTTTATCATTTGATAGATCTAAAACAGACGATCTAAGCTCTACTTATGATGAAAAGGAAAAAGATACTCTTAAAGCTACAATAACATGGCCATTTTTCTCAGGAGGAAAAAATATTGCTTCATTAAAAAAAAATAAAAGCTCAGAGTCACGAAAAAATTTATTACTTGATAATATGACTAAAAAAAATCAAACAGATGTAGCCAGTGCATGGTCAAATTATCAGTCTAATAAAAGTTTATTAAATTCGGTTCGAGCACAAGTAAATGCTGCTGAAATTGCAAACGAAGGGATCGTAGCCGAATATAACAGTGGATCAGACAGAACTACTTTAGAAGTTATTCAATCCAATTCTTTGTTATTAAATGCTCAAATTTCATTAGCCGATTCTGAAAGAAACTATATTCTCTCACAATTTAACCTCCTAAAATCAGTCGGATTACTGAATAGTGAGCATCTAAAAATTAGATAATAATTGGGTTTTTTAACCTAATTTAAATTAATCTTGCTAATGAGAACAAAATGTGTACATTTATTTTATGATTCGAGTGTTAAAAAAATTAAAAAAAGAGGCTAAAAATGACGAAAAATAACCTAAAAGTGGTTAAATCCACTAAAGACCAAGAAGCAGATATTAAAGAGAAAAACAAAGCATTAGATGCTGCAATCAGCCAAATAACTGACAATTTCGGAAAAGGCTCAGTTATGAAGTTAGGCCAAAGAAGAGCTATGGATATCGAGTCGGTATCAACAGGATCTTTGAGTTTGGATTTAGCTTTAGGAATAGGTGGATTGCCTAAAGGAAGAATTATTGAAGTTTATGGACCAGAGTCTTCTGGAAAAACAACATTGGCATTACAAGTTGTTGCTGAAGCTCAAAAAGCAGGTGGAATTTGTGCATTTGTTGATGCAGAACATGCTTTAGACCCAGTTTATGCTAAAAAATTAGGTGTAAATACTGAAGAGTTATTAATTTCACAACCAGACGCAGGTGAGCAAGCATTAGAAATAGCTGATACGTTAGTAAAATCAGGCTCTATTTCAGTAATCGTAATTGACTCTGTTGCAGCATTAACACCAAGAGCTGAAATCGAAGGTGAGATGGGAGATCATCATGTTGGTCTTCAATCAAGATTAATGAGTCAGGCATTAAGAAAATTAACAAGTTCAATTTCAAATACGAATACAATGATGATTTTCATTAACCAAATTAGAATGAAAATTGGAGTTATGTTTGGAAGTCCTGAAACAACATCTGGTGGAAATGCACTTAAGTTTTATTCATCAGTAAGAATGGATATTAGAAGAATTGGTGCCATCAAAGATAAAGATGAAATTATTGGTAATTCTACAAGAGTAAAAGTAGTCAAAAATAAAGTTGCACCACCATTTAAAGTTGTTGAGTTTGACTTAATGTATGGAACAGGAATTAGTAAAATGGGTGAGTTAGTTGACCTAGGTGCTAAGGCCGATATTATTGAAAAGTCAGGTGCTTGGTATGCTTATAAAGGAGAAAAAATAGGTCAAGGAAGAGAAAATGCTAAAGTTTATCTAGCTCAAAATCCAAAAGTTGCCGCAGAAATTGAAATGGCAATTAGGGAAAAAGCTGGTGTGATTTCTAAAAAAATCGAAGGAAATCCTTTAGATCCTGAAAAAATTGAGAAAGAGAAGAAAGTAGCTGAAAAAGAAGAAGCTGCTTCTCCTAAAAAGAACTAAAATTAAAGGTCATCTTTAAATTATAAAAGGCGCTTAATATAAGCGCCTTTTTCCCCTTATCGGCTACCTAGACATAGAATAAAAAAGCTGTATTTTAAAAATATGGCTCAGAAATCATTAAATCAAATAAGAGAAACATTCTTAAAATATTTTGAGAAAAATGATCATAAGATAGTTGAATCTAGTAATCTAGTACCAAACAACGACCCAACATTGATGTTTGCTAACTCTGGAATGGTTCAGTTCAAGAACGTATTTACAGGCTTAGAAAAAAGAGACTATCAAAGAGCTACAACTTCACAAAAATGTGTAAGAGCTGGCGGAAAACATAATGATTTAGAAAATGTTGGATATACACCTCGACACCATACTTTTTTTGAAATGTTGGGAAACTTTTCCTTTGGTGATTATTTTAAAGAAAAAGCAATTCATTATGCTTGGGATTTAATTACTAAAGACTTTGGAATAGATAAAAATAAACTTTATGTAACTGTTTTTCATGAGGATGATGAAGCATTCAATTTTTGGAAAAAAATAGCAGGTTTTAATGATGATCGAATTATAAGAATTTCTACATCAGATAATTTTTGGTCAATGGGTGAAACTGGTCCATGCGGCCCATGTTCAGAAATATTTTATGATCATGGTGATCATTTAAAAGGTGGTTTACCTGGAACTAAAGATCAAGATGGAGATAGGTTTATTGAAATTTGGAATTTAGTTTTTATGCAATATGAACAAGTTTCAAAAGATAAAAGGGTAGATCTTCCAAAACCATCAGTAGATACCGGTATGGGTTTAGAGAGAACATCTGCTTTACTTCAAGGAACTCATGATAATTATGAAACAGATCATTTTAAAAAACTAATTCAATCTACTTCTGATATTGTTAAAAAAAAACCTGATCAATCAAACCTTTCTAGCTTTAGAGTTATCGCCGACCATTTACGAGCAAGCTCATTTTTGATTGCTGAAGGAGTTTTACCATCAAATGAAGGCAGAGGTTATGTGCTTAGAAGAATCATGAGAAGAGGGATGAGACACTCTCACTTATTAGGATCTAAAGAACCAGTATTTTATAATTTATTTGAAACTCTTAAAAATGAAATGTCAGGAAATTATCCAGAACTTAAAAGAGCAGAGTCTTTAATAAAAGAAACTTTAAAAATGGAAGAAGAAAAGTTTTTAGTTTTATTAGATCGAGGAATAAAGATATTAAATGATGAAATATCTAAAATAGATAAATTGCTTCCTGGAGAAGTTGCTTTCAAGTTATATGATACATATGGGTTTCCATTAGATCTTACTGAAGATATTTTAAGAAATAAATCTTTATCTATCGATACCAAAAAATTTAAGTCTTTGATGAAAGAAAGCAGAGAACTTGCTAAAAAAAACTGGAAAGGATCTGGAGATGCTGCAGTTGAAGACATTTGGTTTGGTATCAGAGATAAATTAGGTCCCACAGAATTTTTAGGTTATGAAACTAATCAAGCTGAAGGGGCTGTTATATCTTTATTAAAAGACAATAAAGAAGTTAAAGAATTAAAATCAAACGATGAAGGAATGATCATAATAAATCAAACACCTTTTTATGGTGAGTCAGGTGGCCAAGTCGGTGATACAGGAGAAATTATAAATGGTGATTTTAGGTTTGAGGTAACAGATGTCCAAAAAAAATTAGGAGATCTTTTTGTTCATTATGGAAAAGTATTAAGTGGTTCTATTAAACTTAATGATAATGTAGAAATGAAAATAAATGAAGATAGAAGAAATGATACAAGAGCATACCATTCAGCTACACATTTACTTCATGAGTCATTAAGAAGAGTTTTGGGCACACACGTAACACAAAAAGGATCTTTAGTTGAACCAAGTAGACTGAGGTTCGATTTTAGTCATATGAAGCCAATTACTAATGAAGATATTGAAAAAATTGAAACATTTGTAAATTCAATGGTTACAAAAAAAACAGATGTAAGAACTAGATTAATGACACCTAATGAAGCTGTTGAAAATGGAGCATTGGCCTTATTTGGTGAAAAATATGGTGATGAAGTAAGAGTTCTTTCAATGGGTGATGAAAATGGAAAATATTTTTCTACGGAATTATGTGGTGGTACACATGTTAAAAATACTGGCGATATTGGTAAATTTAAAATTGTCAGCCAATCATCAATAGCCGCAGGCGTAAGAAGAATTGAGGCCTTAAGAGATAAACAATTAGAAGATTATTTAAAGAACAAAGAAAAATTATCAAATTTATCTTCAGAAAAAAATGATGAAGTAATTAAAGATCTAACTAAACAAATAACAAACTTAGGTGGTAAACCAACTTTAGAACAAACAGATCAAAAATTATTAATAAAAAATTTAACCAAACAACTAGAAATGTTGTTAGTTAAATCAGTTCTCAATGACAAAACAAAAAATAAAATTAAAGATGAAGAAATTAAAGGAATAAAAATAAGATTTCAAAAAGTTGAGGGTCTTCCACCTAAAGAATTAAGAAAACTTGTCGACGATGGTAAAAAAGAATTAGGTGAAGGAATAGTTGTAGTTTTTGCCATCAAAGACGACAAAGTAGGAGTTGCTGTAGGGATAACAAATAAATTAACTAAAAAATTTGATGCAGTTAAGTTTGTAAAATTAAGCTCTGAAATTATTGGTGGCCAAGGTGGTGGTGGAAGAAAGGATTTTGCCCAAGCTGGAGGTCAAGACCAAAATAAAATTAAAGAAGCTTTTGAGAAAATTAAGACTTTAATTTAATTTCTTTTTTAAATTTTTATCTATTTCATCTAAAAACTGATTAGTAGTAAGATATTTGCTCGAAGGACCAATTAGTATTGCAAGATCTTTGGTCATTGATCCACTCTCAACACATTCAATACAAACTTGTTCTATTGTATTTGCAAACTTAATGAGTTCATCATTTCCATCTAATTTTCCTCTGTGTGCTAATCCTCTTGTCCAGGCAAAAATAGAGGCTATTGGATTAGTCGATGTTTCCTTTCCTTGTTGATGCATTCTATAGTGTCTAGTAACAGTTCCATGAGCCGCTTCAGCCTCCATTATTTTTCCATCTGGAGTTAATAATGTGCTGGTCATTAAACCTAATGAGCCATAACCTTGTGCCATTGTATCTGACTGAACATCACCGTCATAATTTTTGCAGGCCCATATATATTTGCCACTCCATTTCATAGCACAAGCAACCATGTCATCAATTAACCTGTGTTCATAAGTAATTTTAGCTACTTCAAATTTCTTTTTAAATTCTTTATTAAAAACTTCCTCAAATATATCTTTAAATCTTCCATCATATTTTTTTAGAATAGTATTTTTTGTTGATAGATAAACTGGCCATTTCTTAATCAATCCATAACTAAAACAAGATCTTGCAAAATCTTCAATTGATTTATCTAAATTATACATTGAAAGTGCAACTCCAGGTCCAGTAAAATTAAAAACCTCATATTTAATTTCATCTTTTCCATCTTCAGAGGTCCATTTCACTTCCATTTTCCCTTTACCAGGAACTTTAAAATCTGTTGCTCTATATTGATCACCAAAAGCGTGTCTTCCAATTACAACTGGGTCTGTCCATGAAGGAACTAATTTTGGAATATTTGAACAAATTATTGGTTCTCTAAAAACTGTTCCACCAATAATATTTCTTATTGTTCCGTTAGGTGATCTCCACATTTTTTTTAGATTAAACTCTTCAACTCGAGCTTCATCTGGAGTAATTGTTGCACATTTTATACCCACACCAACTTTTTTAATTGCATTAGCTGCATCAATTGTAATCTTGTCATCAGTTTTATCTCTATTTTTCATTCCAAGGTCGTAGTATTCGATGCTGAGATCAAGGTATGGAAGAATCAATTTATTCTTAATAAATTCCCAGATTATTCTGGTCATTTCATCACCATTTAACTCTACTACGGGGTTTTTTATGGTAATTTTGGTCACTTATATATTTATCTTATTAATTGAATTTCGCGATTTTATATACATATTAATGAAAAATTATCAAATAGAAGAATATGTTTAGTAAGATATTTCCAAAAATTCACGCAGAAGGATATAAGTTTTTAGTTATAGC
>Ga0208766_1001767_pt1 | contig 11423 bp, 12 predicted proteins | sample ETN01SmetaG_3_FD_185792 | JGI IMG/M metagenome (GOLD analysis project Ga0208766, IMG submission 185792) | Marine microbial and viral communities from oxygen minimum zone, Eastern Pacific Ocean - ETNP2014F12-01SV263 (SPAdes) (version 2) | ecosystem: Environmental > Aquatic > Marine > Oceanic ...
GGGGTATTGAAGCAGGATATTTCCATGATTTTAGAGCCGGTTTTGAAGTAAATAATCCAGACTTTCCGCATGTGGATCCAAACAATAGTTGGCCTACCCAATTCTCAAAAAGTACAGGCCTATCCTTTCAATTGTTCATGTATTTAGGTCCAACAAATAAAAAGAAAAAGTAATTGGTAAATGGCTGATCCTAATCTTCGATCTGCCTTATGTAATAAAGACAAGCAGGTATGCCATAGAATGATATCATCTAATTTGGTAGGTGAATCATTAGTGGTATTTCTTTATGAATTGCTATATGCTAGTGCACTGGTTAGTTATGACAAGAAATTAGCATTACATCCTATCTGTGTAATTAATTCCATTAAAAATCTCATTGGTGATGATAGAGAAAATCCTTCCACAGAACTATTGAAATTTGCGATTGATTATTTATTTCAATTTGAATTTAGAAATAATGATCAAGATAAATTAGATGAGGTGATTCGAGATGGTATTGGAGAAACTGTTTTTGTAGGAGAACTTGAGGATGCTTGCCAAGTCGGTGATTGGAAAAAAGCTGAGATAATCATGTCAAAAACATTTATCGCCTCAGATAGATCAAGAGCAACATTTGATACTCTTGCAGAACTGGCATTGCAAAGTGCCCCAAAAAATGCTTTGTTCATTTACCATATATTGAGGGGGTATCAGTTTCAGGAAATAAAGAAGGATACATGGACCTTCATTAAATGTATTTTTAATCAGATGAACATAAATAGGCTGGATAGTGCTCATGAGCCCGTTGCAATAGCCCCAGATGATATCAAACAAAGAATAATTGAAACCGGAGATGTTATTTATTTTTCAGCGATTGAGAGAATTTGGCATGGTGAATATGTAAGGATAAGGGGGTATAGGCGTGAATTAAGTTATTGGCTAAGTGAAATACGATTTGATGAATCAGAAATAATGAAAATGATCAACGATCATTTTTTGATTGACCTGAATAAACGATCTTATATTAATTTTTCTGAGAAGATAATCAATAAAGAAAGAACAAAAAATAATAAAGCAGAGGATTTGGTAACTTTGGAGGCAATTCGTGCCTTATGCAAAAATATTGATAAAAATGGTCTTACACATATTGGTTCAAGGTTCAACCAACTGACATAATAATGAAAATTGGAAATTATGATCTATTTAGTATTGAGACATCTGAGTTTGGTTTGGATGGTGGTGCAATGTTTGGGATCATTCCTAAACCGATATGGGAGAGGAAGGCGCAACCGGATGGTCTTAATCGAATTAAAATGGTAACACGGTCTCTCCTACTTTCAAGTGAGGATAGAAAGATTCTTGTTGATACTGGCAACGGTACCAAATGGGAAGAAAAATATAAAGATATGTATAATATTGATACTGATCGATATAACATAGAGAAATCCTTGAAGAAATATGGTTTTTCTGCAGAGGAGATCACTGATGTCATATGTACCCATTTACACTTTGATCATGTTGGAGGTAATACAAAGATAGACTCTGGTAAAATTGTGCCAACACTCCCTAATGCAAAATATTGGGTCACAAAGGAAAATTGGAAACTTGCAAACCATCCTAGTCAAAAAGATGCCGGAAGTTTCATGGAGAATGACTGGAAAGTATTGGCAGAGAATGGCATGATTAACGTTATTGATGGAAGAGAAACGTTTATTGAGGGTATTGATACTTTAGTAACCCATGGCCATACTCCAGGTCTACTCCATCCTATCATATCTGATGGTTCGAATAAATTGTTTTACGGAGCAGATATTTTTCCGCTAGCAGCACACATACCCATACCGTGGGTTATGGCTTATGATGTGAAACCTGTAATTACAATGGAAGAGAAACAGAAACTTTTACCTCAAATGCAATATGAGAATTGGATATTGTTTTTTGAACATGATCCAATTTTCCAGGCGTGTACAGTACATAAAGAGGGAAAACACTATAAGGTGAATGATAAGGTATGCATCAGTGACTGAGGAAAGTAAAAAAGAACAACTATTCCAAGATGGACTCAAACATTATATCGCTCAGGATTATTTCGAAGCACATGAGTCTTGGGAAGATCTTTGGTCAGATTATTACTTGGAGGATAGAAAATTTGTTCAGGGTTTAATTCAGTTATCAGTTAGTTTTGTACATCTTGGGAATGGTAATATGACAGGTGCAAAAAATCTACTTTGTAAATCTAAAGAAAAATTTAAACTATTTTCTGAAATTCAGAGAGGAATTAAAATAAAACTTTTGTTAGATCAGATAGAGACCATTGGAGTGACTTATGATAATCTTGAGTCTCCTACTGATTTTGACTGGACATTGGTACCAACTTTGGAGTAAAAATGATTGAAGTGATCCTTTTTGTAAAAGATTTTGAACTAGGATCTAAGTTGTCCTCAGCATGTGCAGATCTTGATCGTCAGATTGAGTTCACTGATGAAAACACAAACCCTGATAAATTTAGTCAGCATGCTAAAATGGCAATTGTAGACCTTGATGAAAAAGTATTTTCTTCTGTAGGACTTGTATCAGAGTTAAAAAGGAAAGGGCTAAAGGTCATAGGGAGCATGGGTAGCATCACTAACCGTGAGGTATCCAAGTTTCGCTCTGCTGGATGTGACCTCGTTGTTACTAGAGCCAGTTTAGTAAAGAATATACCTAACTTAATTTTTGAATTAATTGATACGACTATATGATAGTACCCTAGGTCATCAGGCATGTAATAGACTCTCAATTACGTGGTTAGCGCATCTCCTGCATTATTCTTTTTTTTGAAGCTGCCCAACTGCAGATTAAACATGCATTTAGATTATGACCTCGAGCAGGACAATGCTCACGACCAAAAAATATAATTTGTAGATGCCTCTTATTCCATGTCTTTTTAGGCCATAATCTCTTTAGATCATATTCTGTCATCTCTACATTTTTTGCTTTTGATAAACCCCACCTGGCTGAAAGTCTATGGATATGGGTGTCAACCGGAAATGCAGAAAAGCCATACCATTGGGACATGACAACACTAGCTGTCTTATGACCAACTCCTGCTAGACTTTCAAGAAAATTCCAATCTGGATCCATCCCACCAGCTTTTATTAATTGCACAGCCATTTTTTTAAGATTTTTTGCTTTTGTAGGTGCTAATCCAATTTCTTTTATTATATCTTTTATGGTCCCTATTTCAAGGAGTGCCATTGATTCGGGTGTATCTGCAAGTTTGAATAATTTGGGTGTTACTTGGTTTACTTTCTTGTCTGTAGTTTGTGCAGATAGCATTACTGCTACAAGTAATGTATAAGCGCTAGTATGATCTAAGGGTATTGGGGTTTTAGGATATAATTCATCTAGTAATCGGCCTATTTTTATTGCTTTATCTATTCTTTTCATCTATGATAATAAAGTTATCTTGATTATCGTCATCAAAACAAAATATTCAACCTAATTTGGTAGAGTTGTTTAAACTAGAATAAATCAAATTGATAAGGTTGAGATGTTGGATTTTAATGATTATCAACATTGAACTAAATTAAGGTATATGATTTATGTATATAAGTGTTATTTGGTTTGCATAAACCAATTATGCTCAATTCCTATTCTTGGCGATTAATATAAAAACTAAATTAACTTAACCTAATTTGGATTAAATAAATGAGTAACCCCATCATAACAAAAAAATATCATTTTTGTGCTTCACATAAATATGGAAATGACCATTGGTCCAAAGAAAAGAACTTTGAAGTTTTTGGAAAGGATTATAATACCCATGGTCATAATTATGTATTAGAGGTCTCAATTACTGGTCCGATCGAGCCAGATACGGGCTGGTTGGTCGATTTACAGGAATTAAAAAAGACTATTCATTCAAAGATCATCGATATTTTGGATCATTCCCAAATAGAAAAAGACATTGATTGGTTTAAGGGGAGGCAGCCTTCTTCTGAAAATATATTGATATGGATATGGAATCAAATTAGCCACGAGATAGGAAAAGGCCGATTACATAGATTAAGGTTAGTAGAGACCCATTCAATCCACACTGACTACTATGGTCCAGAAGACAGATGAATTTCAAAGATAAGTTTTATATCATTCTAACTGGCATATTTATTGCATCATTGGTGACATGTAATCTCATAGCAAATAAGTTCGTTACAGTTGATCTTGGATTTAAAATTTTCATAGTCTCAGCCGGGATACTCCCTTATCCCTTGACCTTCCTGGTCACAGATTTGATTTCTGAATTATATGGTCAGAAGAAAGCAAACCTTGTTGTATTATCTGGTTTTTTTGCCTCGATGTTTGTATTGTTTTTTCTTTGGTTGGGAGCACAATTTGAGGCAATTCCAGGTTCCATTGTAAATGATGGAACATATAACTCGGTTTTTCAAAATGCTTGGAGGCTGATCGCTGCTTCCATGGTCGCATACTTATTTGCGCAATTCATAGATGTTAGGATTTTTCATTTTTGGAAGAGATTGACCAATGGAAAACATTTATGGTTGAGGAATAATGGTTCTACAATTGCTTCTCAACTTGTTGATACTACCCTTGTGATATGCATATTATTTGTCGGAGTATGGGAGCCAGGTCAAATCAAATCAGCGATCATTGATGGTTGGTTGTTCAAGATGCTTATGGCATTCATTGATACTCCAATAATCTATGGCGCAATATACCTTTTGAAAGGAAAGATAGAGATCGCAGAACTAGAGGAAGAATAATTACTATGGAAGAAACAAAAAAAATAGAGAAATTGACCAAGGAACTTTTGGGAGAGATTGGTGAGAATGTGGATAGAGAAGGTCTATTAAAGACGCCAAGAAGAGTTGCAAAGGCTTGGAAGTTCTTTTCGAAAGGTTATACACAGAATATTAATAAAATAATCAATGGGGCTATTTTTAGTGAAGAGGCGGATGACATGGTCATTGTCAGGGATGTAGAATTTTTTTCATTATGCGAGCACCACCTATTACCATTCTTTGGCAAAGCACATGTTGGATACATCCCTAATGGGAAAGTAATTGGATTATCAAAGATCCCAAGGATTATAGACATGTATGCGAGGAGGCTTCAGGTCCAAGAGCGTTTAACTCACCAAATTGCAGATTCCATCAAGGATGTATTGGAACCCAAAGGCGTCGCGGTGGTTATGGAGGGACGACATATGTGCATGCAGATGCGTGGTGTAGAAAAGCAAAATAGTTTTGCATCAACTAGCGCAATGTTTGGCAAATTCAAAAATTCAGTAGAGACCCGATCAGAGTTTCTTTCTATAATTAATAGGCGATCTGATTAATGCCTAGATTTGACCTTGCAGTTCTGGGAGGCGGCCCAGGAGGATATGTGGCTGCGATACGTGGAGCACAGTTAGGGAAAAAAGTTTGCATTATAGATAAAGACAAACTTGGGGGTGTATGTTTAAACTGGGGTTGCATACCCACAAAGGCACTCATCAAAAATGCAGAGGTTCATAATCTAGTAAAGCATGCTGATAAGTATGGTATAATCATTGAGAAGTTTAAAGTCGATTATAAAAGAAATGTAAAACGTAGTCGTGACATATCTACGCGCTTGAGCAAGGGCATTGAATTTTTGATAAAGAAAAATAACATTACACATGTCAATGGGTTTGGTCGTCTTGTGTCATCCAATTCGATTTCTGTAAAAAAAGGTACCAAAACACAGATTATAGAGGCAGAGAATATAATCATTGCTACTGGCGCAAGGCCTAGGTCATTTCCTGGGATGGATTTTGATGGTAATAGAATTATCAGTTCAAAAGAAGCAATGATGCTTGAAGCACCACCAAAGGATATGATTATTATTGGTTCAGGGGCGATAGGAGTTGAATTTGCCTATTACTTCAATGAGTTTGGTACAAAAGTACATGTGATGGAGATGATGGATAGGATTTTGCCTAATGAGGATGCAGATGTCTCAAAAGAAGTTGAGACAAATTTTGAAAGATCTGGAATAATAATATCTAAAAACATGAAGGTTTCAAAAATTGAGGCAATGAAGACAAAGGTCAAGGTTCATGTCGATGGTCAAAGATCCAAAGAGATCATAGAATCAGACAAGGTACTAATGGCAGTGGGTGTTGTAGGAAATATCGAGGATATAGGATTAGAGGACATAGGGATTCAGTTAGAATCTGGGGCAATTATAACAGACCAATTCAACAAGACCAATATCAAGAATATTTATGCAATAGGTGATGTCTGCGGGCCTCCTTGGTTAGCACATGTAGCATCTGCTCAAGGTCATGTTGCAGTTGAGCATGCCTTTGGCATTAACCCTATCCCCATTGATTATTCAAATATTCCAGGTTGCACCTATTGTCAGCCTCAAGTTGGATCATTAGGAATGACGGAAGAGCAAGCGATCCAATCAGGTTATGAAATTCAGGTTGGTAAATTTTCATTTCAAGCAAGTGGCAAAGCAATGGCAGTTGGCAATACAGAAGGGTTTGTAAAATTAATATTTGATAAACAGTATGGTGAACTATTAGGAGCGCATATTGTTGGATCAGAGGCTACTGAAATGATCGCAGAACTCGGAATTGCTAAGGCCTTGGAAACTACTTGGGAAAATATTGCTACGACAATACATGCGCATCCAACATTATCTGAGGCTATTATGGAAGCAGCAATGGATGCTTATGGGCAATCCATTCATCAATAATTATGGTTGAGGCAGAAAAAGTCAGTGTAAATGTGATGGACCTTGGTAAGAGGCCCTACGAGGAAGTATGGAATCTTCAGAAAGACATGCAGCAGAAACGTATCAATAAAGAGATAGATGACCTATTAATATTGGTTGAGCATGATCCTGTGTATACGCTTGGTAAAAATGCAGATGTAAACCATTTACTACAAAGCAGGGACCGGTCGATAGATGTGTTTAATATTGAGCGTGGAGGTGATATTACCTTTCATGGCCCTGGGCAATTGGTCGGGTATCCGATCCTAGATCTTGCAAATTATAATAAAAGTGTAAGTTGGTATATGCGTTCTCTTGAGCAACTTACTATTGAGGTTCTCAAGGAATTTGGAATTTTAGCAAATAGAGTTGAAGGTTTAACAGGAGTCTGGGTGGGAGATGAAAAAATTGCTGCGCAAGGCGTTAGGCTCAGCAGATGGGTGTCAATGCATGGATTCTCTCTAAATGTTAATCCTGATCTATCTTTTTACGATGGTATCATTCCCTGCGGGATTTTTGATCGTGGAGTTACGTCCATTCAGCAATTATTGGGAATAACTCAAAAAATGGCAAAGGTAAAATCATTGGTTATTGATAAGTTTAATCAGATTTTTGCAAGAAGTTAATTGGAATGGCAAGGCTAAACGGATTTACAAAAAAACAAATTATTGATGTCTATCGCAAGATGGCCTTGTCAAGAAAATTAGATGATAAGATGCTTATTTTGCTCAAACAGGGTAAGAGTTTTTTCCATATAGGAGCCTCAGGGCATGAGGCTGCTCAGTTAGCGGCAGCCGAGATGATAAAACCTGGTGAGGATTGGTCATTTCCTTATTACAGGGATGGTGCGTATTGTATTGGACTGGGTATGACTGCACGTGAACAATTATTATCTTTTTTAGCCAAAGCTGAGGATCCAAACTCTGGTGGAAGACAAATGCCTCAGCACTATGGACATAAAGACCTAAGGGTAGTTAGTCAATCAAGTCCAACAGGAACACAGTTTTTGCAAGCCGTGGGTTGTGCAATGGCCTGTAAATTAAAAAAGACAAAAGAGGTTGTATATGTTTCATCTGGAGAAGGCACCACTAGCCAGGGCGATTTTCATGAGGCATTGAATTGGGCAAGCAATTCCAAAGCGCCTGTAATATTTCATATCCAAGATAACGAATATGCAATATCGACCCATAGATCAGAACAAACTGCCAGTACGATTTATAACATGACATCTGGGTATGGTAATCTTTCAAGATATGATGTAAATGGAACAGATTTTTTTGAGACCAATCTAGCATTCAAGGAAGCAGTGCAAAGAGCAAGAAAGGGCAAGGGTCCTTCTGTTATTGTCTCTCATGTTGTTCGTCTATTGCCTCATTCTAGTTCAGATGATCAGAGAAAATATAGGAGTGAAAAAGATCTTGCTGAAGATATCAAAAAAGACCCGCTGGTTATTTTAGAATCAAAATGCATTGATGAAAATTTCATTAAGCCTGATGAGTTTGAAAAAATAAGGACTCAGGTTGACAAGCAAGTCGATGATGATGCCGAATGGGCTGATGGTCAAGATTATCCTGCCCCAGACACTGCGTTAGACCACATCTATAGTAGTCAAGAGGTTGTAGGAGAGACTAACTTCAATTCAATCTCTGAAAAAATTGTCATCGTTGATGCAATAAACCATGCGCTTCTTGAAGAGATGGAATTCAATGAGAAAATGATAATATATGGTCAAGATATTGCAGACCCCAAAGGTGGTGTATTTACAGCAACGAAAGGTCTTTCAGATCAGTTTGGAGGCAATAGGGTATTTAATTCACCACTGGCAGAGTCATCCATTGTTGGGACTGCTGTTGGGATGGCTGTAACCGGCTACAAGCCTGTGGTTGAGATTCAGTTCGGAGATTATATTTGGACAGCAATGATGCAGATCAGAAATGAGGTAGCGACCATGAGGTATCGTTCGAATAACGCATGGACTTGCCCTATGGTGATCAGAGTCCCAGTTGGTGGTTACATACATGGCGCGCTTTGCCATAGCCAGTCAATCGATGGTTATTTCATTCACTTGCCTGGGATATATATTGCCTATCCTTCTTGCGCTGCTGATGCCAAAGGACTTCTAAAAATGGCTTGTAGAATGGATGATCCCGTCATCTTCATGGAACATAAAGGTTTGTACAGGCAAGGGTATGCTGCGACAGAGGAGCCGGACAGTGACTATTTATTACCCTTTGGAAAAGGGCGTCTTGTAATTAAAGGAGATGAACTGACAATTGTTACTTGGGGCGCAATGGTACAAAAATCAATGGAGGCAATGCAATTATTGGATCTTCCCGATGGTATAATAGACATTATTGATCTGAGGACATTAAATCCAATTGATCTGGATTTAATTGAATCTTCTATTGCAAAGACAAGTAAGGTACTAGTGGTTCATGAGGATAACATAACCAATGGTCCTGGGGCAGAAATATCAGCATTGATAGCAGATAAATTTTTTGAATTATTGGATGGCCCAGTTCGCAGAGTTGCTTCCAAGGATTCTCCAGTACCTTTCAACTGGCTCATAGAGGAGAGAGTGCTCCCCCAAGCTGAGGATATATCGAATGTTATTCAAGAACTTTTGGAGTATTAGATGATCGTTGATGTTGTAATGCCTAAGATGGGCGAGTCCATAAACGAGGGTACAATCCTTGAATGGAGGAAAAAAGTAGGAGAGAAAATCCAGTTGGATGAGATTCTTTTAGAGATAGGAACAGACAAAGTTGATTCAGAGATTCCTTCATCTGCCGCTGGAACCGTAATAGAGATTTTGGCAAACCCCAATGATGTAAAGGACGTAGGCGAAGTTATCGCACGAATTGATACAGATGGAGGTGAGGTGATTTCTAATGTAGAACCTCCAGTGATAGAAACAGAAAATGAGCCCCTTTCAAAGCCCGCATCTTCCATATCAAAGAAAGAGGAGAATGTTCCAAATAAACCAGTCACAAAAAGTAAAGTATTCTACACTCCGATCGTGATGAAAATCGCTGCAGAAAATGAGCTACCCTTAAACGAACTTGAATTGATAAAAGGTACTGGCAGAGGTGGTAGGGTAACAAAAAAAGACATTTTATCTTATCTAGATGGTGGAAAGTTGTTATCGATAGATGATCACAAAAATCAGCCTATTGTGATCACAAAGACTGGTCGTTCTGAAGAAATGCACCATATGAGAAAATTAATATCCAAGCATATGATGAAAAGTTTGGCTACTTCAGCGCATGTCTATGTAATGACAGAGGTTGACATGACATCAATCGTAGAATTTGTGAAAACAGAAGAAAGATCATTTGAAGATAGGGAAGGTTATGGCTTGACTTATACACCATTCATAGTTGATTCAGTAATAAGGTCACTCAAGGAATATCCTGAAATGAATTCTTCTATCTCTGGAACTCAGGTCAATTATCATAGAGAGATCAACATAGGACTCGCTGTAGCAATCGAAAATGGCCTCATGGTACCTTCAATGTCAAATTGTGAGGAAAAGAACTTTTTAGGGCTCTGTCGTTCCGTCCATGATGTCGCTACAAGGACAAGAGAGGGTAATATCAATTCAGAGGAGTTGTCTGGTACAACATTTAGCATTACGAATTTTGGAGTATTTGGTGTTTCCATTGGTACACCAATTATTAACCAACCAAATGTTGGAATCTTAGGTGTTGGAGCGATCAAGAAGCAGCCAGTTGTAATAGAGACAAGTGAAGGTGACTCCATTGCAATACGGAGCATGATGATGCTGACCCTTGGTTTTGACCATAGACTCATAGATGGTGCTGGGGGATCTAGGTTTCTCGAGAGCGTGCGCCATAATATTGAGAATATGGATCTAGGAGATGTTCTTTAATGGCAGTAGATCACGTTTTAAAACTGTATTCTGAGACCATACGGTCTTCTTATCTTCATTATGGTTTTTGGGATGAGCCTAGTTCAATGCAACTTGATACCATGACGCTCCAAGACATAAAAGATGCGCAGAATAGATATATTGAGCATCTTGCCTCTTATATTCCTGAAGATGTGAATAGTATTTTGGATGTTGGTTGTGGAATTGGTGGGAATGCTGAATTTTTGATAAACAATGGTTTTGAAATTGAAACACTTTCTCCAGATAATTACCAGCAGGGAATTATTGAACAAAAATTTGACCATAAAATACCTTTTCATCACTGTAAGTTTGAGAAATTTCAAGCGGTAAGAAAATTTGATCTGGTTTTAGAAAGTGAGAGCGCATGTTACATCAAGATCAAAGAGGGTTTCATGAAAGCAAGAGAAGTTTTAAAAGAGGGTGGATACTTGCTTGCCTCAGATTATTTTGTACACTTTAGAGATACTTCTAGTAGCCCCCATTTAAGGTCTTCACATGATATCAATGGTTATTTGGAATCTGCTAAAGAACATGGTTTTGAGTTGCTTAAGGAATATGACCAAACGGAGAATACCATGCTTACTCTTGATTATGGAAAGCATCTCATGGAGAGATTCATTAATCCCACTATTGATTATGTTATTTATTCTGCAAAAAAGAACTATCCAAAGACAGCATCAATTATTGGGAAATTAATTGAACCAAAGTTTCAGTCAAAAAAAGACCAGTTGGATCTTCTTGATAGTGCCCTATTCAGAAAATATCGTAGATACATGATCTATTTATT
>Ga0208766_1001768_pt1 | contig 11417 bp, 9 predicted proteins | sample ETN01SmetaG_3_FD_185792 | JGI IMG/M metagenome (GOLD analysis project Ga0208766, IMG submission 185792) | Marine microbial and viral communities from oxygen minimum zone, Eastern Pacific Ocean - ETNP2014F12-01SV263 (SPAdes) (version 2) | ecosystem: Environmental > Aquatic > Marine > Oceanic ...
AATTGATTCTTCAGCGTTTCCATTGATAACTATAGCTCCATTTTCCCAAGTGGCATTGGTTTCAGTTAGTCCAAATGTTAAACTGCTTAATCTATGATCACTAGCTACAAGGCTATCATCTTCAGCAAAATTAAGCCATAAAACTGCATCAATTTCTTCTTGACTAGTTCCTTCTTGGAATCCACCCATTACAGATGGTGGTGGATATGCACCCCATGCGCAACCAAGCAAGAGCATAGTGAATAGTGTAGTAATGTATTTTCTTTTCTCAGTTTCAAAACCAATCATGAAATATTGAAAGCTTATTCCAATCATTAGAGCAGCTGGAGCTAATAAGTATGGAGCATGTCGATATGCAATTAGCAAATGTGATCCAGTAATTGCTCCTATTGCAGCTAAACTTAATATTGGCAATAACCATCCCCAAAGTAGCCATCCATTTTTCTTTGAGATAACAAAACTAGGAACACATACTAGAGACATAATAGCTAAATTGACAGAAAGATAGGGTGTAGCTTCTAAGTCAACAGGAATATCGGTTCCAGGTACTCCTTGCCAAAGGACTAGTAAGATTACTACGAATGCTCCAATGAAAGAAGCAATAGCACGCTTTAGATAATTCTCATGGGTAATATTTTCAGTCCAAAGAGGTAAATGGAGTTTATCTTTTATGAGCCACAAAATTAATAACGAAATAAGAGGAATAAGTGTTAACACAATTGTAGTTGGAATATTATCAGGCAGGAAATCGAACGCACTATCATCTAACATTTTTCTAAAAGATTTAGCATATATTAACCAATAGACTGAGATTAGTAAAGACCCCAATCCAATTCCTATTATCCCTTCTTTTGCAATCTTTTTATTTCCTGCAGCTATTTCCACAATTAGCATTCCCAAAATAGCAGCCATCAATAAAAGTAATGTGAAATGATGCGTAAGAAGTAGAGCCACAAAAGAGATTTTGAATATGTGACTCCATAAGTTTCTTTTCAGAGGGTTTATTACTATAAGTTTCCCACCTTTCAAAATTTTAATCCAAGAGAATATCATAATAAATCCTATAGTTTCAGCAAGTCCTCCAGGCATTGGATGTGAATTTGCGTATACTACTCCGAAAGTAAAAGCATAGAATGCAGAACCAAAGAGAGCTGGCGTGAAACCCACTAATTCTTTTCCTATGATAAACAACATTGGTATTGCTAATCCTGAAATAAGTGGTATGTGCCATGTAAGAGAGGTATGATATGAAACACCGAAGAGAAGACTCATAGATGCAGTCAATATTTGCATTCCTTGAAAATCAGGATAGGCTCTTCCCCAACCAATATAATTTTCATTTAACATCATTCCATTCTCTAACAAATGTCTTGTTAGGTACAAATATTCTCCGGAATCGCTTCCCCAGATTGGCCAGTCATATTTGTGCATAAATCGAACTAGTATAGCTAGCGAAAAGATAGAATAAAGAAGATGTTTATGGAATGCCTTAATTGCCATTGTTCCTCCTTGTGAGATATAGAGTTATTTCAGCAAAGATTGTAAGTGATAAAAGGAAAATCAAATTTAGGATCATGGATGGTTTGGGTGTTGCAATTATGGCTATTAACAATATCAAAGTATAAATGTATTTTCTTATGTCTTTCTTTTCTTTAACAATTCGATTTAGTAGTAGTGTTACAACAGGAGTGCTAATTAATATTCCAGTAAATAGGCTAGTTGAAATTATAATTTTTACAGTTTCATATATTGATAAATTTTCAGATACCATTTCGTTTTCAGTTAGAAAGAAATCTAGAAGTCTAGGAACTATGAAGTAAAAACCTATGATGCACCCAAGCAAGAAGAAGAATAATCCAAGTATAAGAGAGAATTTTACATTTATTTTTTCTTTTTCAGTTAAACCAGGTGCTGAAAAGTTGTAAATTGATATAAGCCATAATGGTGTTGTAAAAATTAGACTTAATATCAGACTAACGTATATTTTGGTTTTGAAATATTCTGTCGGACTGTAGGAACTTAAATTATTGATATTTAAATCTACAGTTTCTAAAAGTTCCAAAATGATTTTAGAAGCAAATGAAACAATAAGAATCAAAATTATAGTGTTGATTATAAATGGGAGAAGCATATAGGTTCTTAGATCTTCGAGATGCCTTGAAAGTGGGCTACTTTCGTCTTTTGATTCAACCACTAACTCGGTTAGGGTCGGGGGCTTAAAAGGCGCCTTGTATGGCTGAGTATGAATATTCTACAGGGATGTGTTAGATATCCTCCAGCCCCAGGTGGGGCTGAAACTGTAGTTAAGGCATATTCTGAAGGCCTTAGAGACTTAGGGCATAATGTAGAAGTAATTACTACAGATTTGTATACAGAAACTCCTTTTGTCAAGAAAGAAATGCCGAAGCAGGTGAATGGAATAAATGTTACGAGGCATAAAGCATTTACAATTTCAGGTGAAGCACATTACGTACTGGCTCCTGGAATGGTTCAATCATTTTTATCAAAAAAAGCCGATGTTATTCATACTCATTCATATGGATATTTTCAGAACCATGCAGGCTGGATTAGGGAAAGATTTCAATCTACTCCATGGGTAATTACTCCGCATTTCCATCCTTCTTGGTCAATGTGGGGAGGTGCGAAGAGGAAAACTCTTAGGGAGTTTTACGATAAAGTGATAGGTAAAGGTACAATGGATACGGCCGATTTGATTACATGTGTGAGTGAACACGAAAAAGAGATGTTGGTTTCAGAGATAGGTGTCAATGAGGATAACATCAAGATAATTTACAATGGCATTAATTGGGAAGATTGGGCGGAAATCCCAGATGATAGAAAATTTAGAAATAAGTTTCCACAGGTATCTGAAAGATTTGTTCTTTTTGCTGGGCGTCTAGCTACTAATAAGGGCATTCCAGATTTAATTGAGGCCATGAAATTAGAAGGGTCACAGAGGTTTGACTTGGTTGTAATGGGAGCAGATATGGGACTTGGGGCCGACCTAGACCAGTTATCAGTTTCAAAAAATGTTAAGATGCACCGTATAGGACATGTCGATGATGAGTTGTATCGCTCAACTTTGTCAGCAGCTGAATTATTAGTCTTACCTTCAGAATACGAGGCTTTTGGAATAGTTCTTTTGGAAGCTGCTGCAGCACATACGCCTATTGTAGCCACTAACGTAGGAGGAATCCCTGAAGCGATGTCAGAAAGTAATAATGGTTTGTTAGTTGATTATAATGATCCAGAGGCCTTATCTAAAGCAATTTTTTTAGTATTAGATGATGATTCTCTGCGAAAGGAGATGGGCGTATTTGGTAGGGAGTTTTCGAAGAATTTTTCGTGGACTAAAATCATTAAATCCGTTGAGGATGCTTATGGATCATTATTAGCATAAACATTTTAAGCAAATACTCTATGGAACTTTGTGCCTCCCAAGCTGAACTTTAGAATGCGCATCCCTAGTGATTACAAAAGTTCGTGGGATTTTTTTAATTCGAGAGCCAAAATTGAAGGTCTAACTCCAGCTGAATTACTTAGAGATATTATTGATGACTATTTAGAGGGATTTGAGGAAGAGAGAAGAGAGGCTGAGGAAGAATTAGATGAAATAGCACCACTAAGAGATAAAGTTCCTAGGAAGGTTAAAGTTAAGAAACCAACTAAACCAAAGAGGAAGTCCTTTTTAGCTAGGAAAGCTACTATAACGAAAAAGAAAGAGGAGCCAGAGTCTGAGGATATAACTATCCAAGGAACTCCTAAATTCCTTTTACTTGAACTATTTAGGTCATTAGATGATGGAGAGGGTATTGATTCAGATTCATTTGTTACAGCTGCTGAAGAGGAAGGTATAGCTAATCCTCGTTTACAAATGGACAAAATGATTAGGCGAGGAATATTATATATTCATAAAGGTAAGATACATATTAGCTAGGTAGGTAAGTGAAATTTTATGGAAATATCAAGAGGTCAGTGGGTAATAATTATAATTCTTACATTAACTTTCATTGCAACAGCAGGTTTTGTTGCATTTGTCCTTGCTGCAGTGTTATCTTTTGGCCCAGCTTATCTTTATCTTAAATCTATTAGAAATGCAGAAGAAACAGATCGAGAACCATGGAGTGCTTTGCAAACGGTTTTTGTTTGGGGTGCAGTCTCAGGTGTTTTTTATGCATTGATTCTAAATAGTTTAGGTGGAGCTTTAGTATATATTTATTCAGGCAGTAGTGAAAATTTGTCCTTTATTTTGACTGCAGTCGTTGTGGCGCCTATAGTAGAAGAATTTGTTAAACCATTGGTTCTTTTCCGTAATTCATCAGTCAAGGGAGAAATTGATGAAGTAGAAGATGGAATTGTTTACGGGGCAGCATGTGGTTTAGGTTTTGGTGCTACAGAGAATATTCTTTATGGTCTTTCATATGGCGCAGTTTCAGGCGGTTTTCTTGGAATCATAATCATTGTGACTTTAAGAACGGTTTCATCAATACTTTTGCATTTGACAGCTAGTTCATTTACAGGTTATGGAATATCTCAGTATTTGGTTAGGGGAGCTCCATTTGGCGTGGTTGTAAAATATTATTTTTTAGCAGTTTTGATTCACGCAGCATGGAATGCAGCTGCAGTTTTTGCTAGCGACTTTATTACTATTTTCTCTATATTGTTAGCAATTGGAGGTTTAGAGTTTTCCAAGAGGAGGATTAGAGAATTAGATCTAGAAGGATCTAATATTTTACCTCAATCATTGAGATCAGGTGAAGGCCAGAAAGACTGGTGGAACGCGTCAAAGGGAAAATGGGGAGAAAAAACAACCAATTATGGTAACAATACAGCCAGACCAATCTATGAATCAGAAACAGATAGTCCGGCATCAAGCATGTTTCAGGATATAGATTGGAGACAGGCTTTGGGTGGTGGAGTATTCTTATTATTTCTTCTTTCAGAATTAATCTTCAGTTAGATATAATTTTTTAATGTGTACTATTCCGTATACAAATGCGGGCCAGTAGCTTAGCTAGGTAAAGCGATCGGCTCTTAACCGATCGACCGTGGGTTCGAATCCCATCTGGCCCGCCATTAGGTATAGTACAAGGGATATAGTCTAGTTATTCTTCCATGTTTCTCAATCTTAAGGAATGCTTTATCCACAAGAGAATTAACATGATAATTTATCTTTTGGCGACTCATATTCATTTGCCTTGAAATCATTGATTGAGTTATTCCAGGAGTATTCTTTACAATATCCATGATGTTTCGTTGTGTCTCGTTTGTAACTAAGGATATTCGTGATATCTCTTGGTTTACTCCCATTGGGAAAAATAATCTTTGTCTTCCACTTCTGTGAGAAGTAATAATATCATGGTTTTCCAGAATATTTATGTGGTGGGCTAAAGTTCCATTGTGTAGGCTAAATTTATCTTTTAACTGTTTGAAATTAGCCCCAGGTTCGGCATATATGTATTTCAATAGTTTTTGCCTTGTTGGTTCATCTGCAAGAGTGTCTTTCTGGAGTCTGGAGTACATTGGGATGAAGAAAAATTTGAGTCCTAAATACTTTAGATTTTCAGAACGTTTTATTTGGTATAAAATTCCAGCTAATGTCAAAATTACTAGGCTTCTTCCTGCATTTATTTCAGGTAAAGTAATTTGGTTTGAATTTTCCTTAGCACTGTTTTCTGTAGCTATTACTTTAATTTTAGAATCAATTTCTTTTTCAAATAATTCTCCACTACTGGTCATAACGGCTGCAGTGATTGTTATTTCTCCAATAATTTGTGGTTCATATGTAGTGGTGAGCGTCCATGTTTCTAAATAGTCTAATGAATCAATTTCTACTTCTTCAATAATGTCTTCTTGTGAATATATTACAAAATTAAGTTCATTAATAGAATATCCTGTGTTGGTTAAGACAGTAGTACATTTAAGACTCTGACCATCCAAAAGTGCGTATCTATCGCAGCTAATTTCCGATATCTCGATGGTAGGTTTTAGGTAGGAAAAAACATATGTGAATATCTTATTTTCATTATTATTACTTACTTCTATGTTAAACTGGCTTCCTCCTTCTCTTGGAACGGTTTGCAAGGGTTTGATTCTAATATCTATGGATTCTTCTTTGTTTGGCAGTATCTGGATTGTATTTGTTCCTTTTATTTCTGAAACAAAGGTTGAGGAATAAATGTAATTTAGATTGTATGTTTCAGTGTAAAATCCTTCATTTCTAATTAAGATAGTCAGTACTTCCTCATTACCGTCTTCGAAAATAATAGAAGGTGCAGTTATTCCTTCAATAGTATCAATCTGAGTTCCTTGGTCAATTACGGAATATTTTACTTCATCCTTATTAATTATAGAAATTATATTCCCAGTAAAGTAATTCTCAGTAGCAATTTCTATTCTATCTTGAACACTATTGGTTTTTACTATGTAGTAGTTATCCGCGAATTCTGAAATTGTAAATGCACCTGAAAGATTTAACTGACTAATTTGCTCACTATAGATTAACATTTCAATATTATCATTTTGAGTATCAATAATTACTGGGCTTTCTTCTTTAGACAAATTTAGATTAAATTGTCCATAATTATAGTTTGATATTGAAATAAACATTAATTTTTCATCAAAGAATAATTTCTTGTCAATAATAGTTGTTTCAAGTCTAATAAAATAATTCCCAGGGGCCAGATTCTCATCAATATTTACTCTAATATTTTGATTTTCTTTAGATCCAATACTTGGTAGTTCAGCATATGTTTTTATCATTTCATTCTCAGAAAATAACTTTGCAACCAAGCTAATATTGCCTAATTGTTGATTAAAAATACCAGTATTCTCAATTTCTATTATTATCTCGGTTTTTTCACCAATTTCAAAAAAATGATGTATTTGAGAGGATATTGAAAGTGCGTGTTTTACAGAAAGTTTTTCTAAATTTATTTCACTAATTATCCAATAATCTTCAATGTCGGGTGCAGTATCCTGGCTTCTTAGGAGAATGAAAATTTCAGATTCCTTAGGTATTTCAAGGCTGATTTCAGTTTCATTATTAACATTATGCAATAATAACCATTCAGTTCCATATATTTCAGACGCATTAAATTCTGAGGTGAGGTAAATTGAGTAATCTGCAGTGATAGTTTTTTCATTTGTATAATCTAAATTTAGTATTGCTTTTGCAAGTCCGACTGTATTAAATGGCCCTAGAACAATTCCTGTGTCATATTGGTTTTCAATGTTGTTCAGTTTTAGCTGGTTGCTTTCAGCATCATATATCCAGTTTGCATTATCTGAAGGATCATAGTAATAATCGGTTATAAGTTCATCAAGTTGATATCCTTGGTAGTCGTAGAAAAGGTATTTCTCAGTTAGATAATATTCTTTTACTATTTCATTGCTTTCTACTAAAAGAGTAAGGTTGAAAGTATAATCTCCAGATCTTGGAATAATGAAGTAAAAACTGTGGTTATAAGTCTGGCCATTATTGATTTCAAAGAATGTTATAGAATTGTCTAGTGGTATATTTTCAGTTAAGTCTTCACTGTATATGGCAAATATCAAGTTACAATTGATATCTTCTTCTTCATAATTATTAATTTCTACATTAATAAAATTTTCATTTCTACTATTGTAATGGTTTATTTCTACAATATTTAAGTTTGTTTCTTCAGCGCTTGCCGGAACGAGTGCAAAGAGAAAAACTATCAAAGACGCAACCAAGAGTAAGTGTAGGTGTCTCTTTGCACTCATGTTTTATGTATTTCGTTTGTAGTATTAATAACTATAGGACATTTCTTTGACAATTATCGTGCTTAAGTTTGATTATTATTATATTCTTTAACAAAATATAACTCTTTTATATTTACAAGAGAAGGTATTATTTTTTTGTAAACTATTAAATAAAGCAACAAATAAGATATAAATATGAGTGCGGAGAACAATATCAAAAAAGTGGTATCGGCCATACCCTTGGTCGTTTCAATTTTAGTATTGTTTAGTGGTGGTGCTTTAGGTGCTTGGTTTTTGGTTGAAGAAAATGTTTATTATTTTGCTTATGAATCTTCAGAGTCAGGTTTTTTAGATGGTAAATCTACTTATGATTATTTTTTAGCAGAGATGGCAGTTTCAGATACTAGTGGAGAATATGACATAGCCTATAGTGAACAAAATTGTAATTGTGAAAATCGGGATGGTGTATTTTTCAATATCAAACTCTTAATTTATTTAATTTCTTTTAGCTCAATTTTAGGTATGGGGATTCTGTTTGCTCGTGATGCCTCCGCAGTTAGAGAATTAGGAGATGAACATCCAGTTAGTAAGCTGATTAGCCCTATGGGTCGCTTCAGTGCTCATGTTTCTACAGTTGTACTTGTTCTCTTACTAGCAGGTTACATTGTATTTGGAATACCTGGTGCTGTTGAGGCAGATTATGAAGGTACGCTGAAAGAGTGCTTATATGATTCCAGCATGAGTATAGTAGGTAGTGAGGATTGTTTTGTGGATACTGCCAATGATCAGGCAGAACTGCACAGCAATTGGTCGCTTGGATTAGCTCCTTTCATACTTATTATTGGAGTCTTGATTCCAGGCATTTTTTCTGCATCTTCAGCCTTTGATGAAATGACAGATGGAGAATCTGCACCTTCAGAAATTTCTCCAGATCCTGAATATTTCTTCGATCTCGAAGGCCAAATTTTATTTGATATTAATACGGGAGAAGTAGTAGCTTCTTTTGTAGGTGAAGAGAGGGATTTCTTCTATGATGAAGATGCAATGATATTATTTGATGAGGATTCTGGAGAGATACTTTTCAGCCCTCCATTAGAATAAATATTATTAAATTATATTTGGTTTTTAATTTAATTATATAATATAATAAGAAGTACTTTAATACATTATTAAAAGTACATCCTCACTGTGGACTTATGCACAATCATCAATTTGTTTCATTTGGAATCTTCTTTTTGATGATTTTTCCTGCTTTTTGTGGGTGCATGGAAGACGAGTCGGAAGATTCTCTAAACTTGGATTTTTCCATTGAAAATTTGGTTGGAGGTCAAGTCCAAACACTTCGAATAACGAGTTCTGCCAGTATGAGCGTGTTAGTTCCTTATTTGGTGCTTAATCCAGATACAAATTATATTCAGAATGGGACTGTTCTAGAGTTTGGTTCTGCTTATTCATCACACACATTCCAGATCATTGTTCCTCCAAGTAGTGAGGAATGTATTTTCTTGATGGCAGAATATGGGCGAGATGAATGGCCAGTTCGCAATACCAATGAGAGTTGGAGAGAGTGGGTTGAAAGAGGGGGCCACAATCAAGGTTTAGTGAATGAAATAGGGGTCGTATCTTATTTAGATAATTCCACTTTTTCTAGTCTTAAAAAATCAATAGTTGATGCAGCTCCAGTGAAGTATAAATTTTTGAATGTTTTTAGGCCTGTGGAGGAAGGCATATCAATAGATGAAGGATCATTGCATAGTACAGGCATTGTTGATGGTTTAACCGTTTTTGAGATGATGGAAGTAATAGCCGTTGATGGTGATTTCAATGATTTATGGGGTCCTTTCACAGAACCTCCTCTACCTTCGTATACTAATGCTCTGAATTTCTTTGCAAGTGAATTGACTTCATATGGCTATAATTCAGAAATACATAACTACAGAACATCTAGTAGCCCTAGAGCTGAGAATGTTTGTGGATATATGCCAGGTACCTTGTATCCAGATGAATGGCTAGTTTTGGGTGCTCACTTGGATGTTGCAGAACCAGGAAGTGGGCCTGGCGGAGGAACTAGTGTTGGGGCGCACGACAATAAGGCTGGAGTAGCTTTAGTTTTGGAAGCTGCTAGGGGTCTTGCACAGTTTGATCATAGACGTACAATAGTTGTTTGCTTTTGGAGTAATGAAGAAAATGGGTATGATGGTAGCGATATGTGGATTGAAACTATTCCAGCAGGTGTTACAGTTACTAATTATTTGAATGCAGATGCAGTTGGAACTAATTGGCCAGGATATTACACGTTAGTAGTAGATTGCATACCAAATTACGATGATGAAGTCTTGGGTGATCAGTGGGAAATGATAGGTCTTTTGGAGTGGATAGGTACTGATAATCACAATACTTCAGAAGCATTAAGACTTGGGCGTGAAATATTCAATACAGAAGGATATGCCTCAATGAAAGATGTTGATTCTTCAGATCAGAAAAGGCAGTCAATATCTGTGCATGATAGTGATAGAGGTCGTTCTGATTATGAGCGATTTGCAGATCAATTGGGAGTAGTTAGTGTAGATTGGGGTAGTTTGACTGGAGGTTCAGATTGTTATCATGCAGATTGTGACACTCTTGAGACTATGCTCGAGATGATGGTAATAGACAATGCAACGGGTAAGCAAAGTCTGGTTCAGTCATTTGACTTAATCAGTTGGTGGATATTTACGGCAGCAATGCATTTGGACGAAACTCCAATCTATGATAAAAATTAATAATTAAGATGGAAGGCTAGGTTCCTCATGATATGAGTGACGACGACCCTAGCATCTCCCATTTTTTGACCTTAAATATGGTATATAAAAGGTTCTCAAAAAATATTTTTGATATAATCAGAAAGTCAATAATCTGTCAGATTTTTCTACAATTTCCATCAAATCTTTCATTGATGACATTGGACATATTGGAGTTCCTTCACGTTTTCTCGACACTAAACAGGTTCCACAAGCGAATATTTCTCCATTAGCCTCAATATATTTGTTAATCTCGTCGATGACAGGAAATTCTTCACTTACAATATCAACACATTCAACGCCTTTTCCCATTAAAAATGTTCTGACTTTATGTTCTCTTCCTAGTGAAAAATTGGCAAATCTAAAGGCATTCCAAACAGTCTCAGGTTCTGTTTGACTTATTACAATTCCAATGTTCATACTATATCTATGAATAATTTGATTTAAAGTTTAGTTGCTTAAATTATTCCGGAGGTTTCATGATGGAATAAGCTGCAAAAGCAGCCCAAATTCCTCCGAGAACTGCAAAAGGCCATTCATTTGTGACATATGCTCTTACAGTTAGTAATGCTTCACCAATTGCCATTAGGATTAGATAATTGAAAGATCTACTTGAGACAATACCTCTTGTTTCAGCTGCAAAAGCAGCTAGTACCATCAACATACCAACGTATGCACCAATCATTGTAGGTTCCATGTCTTATCACCAATAGAATAGCAATTCCAGTATAAAAATTATGATGTCCCATATTAACTCACCAAGCGCTCTAATCCATGGGTTATCACTATTTTGAAGAATACCTCCTGGCAGAATTACTAAAGCCAAGAGACATGTTAATAAAAATGTAAAAGCTATTGCTGCTTTCTTGAGGAGTGTGTTCGGAAAACGCATAACTCCGGCATAGCCTTCTT
>Ga0208766_1001772_pt1 | contig 11405 bp, 8 predicted proteins | sample ETN01SmetaG_3_FD_185792 | JGI IMG/M metagenome (GOLD analysis project Ga0208766, IMG submission 185792) | Marine microbial and viral communities from oxygen minimum zone, Eastern Pacific Ocean - ETNP2014F12-01SV263 (SPAdes) (version 2) | ecosystem: Environmental > Aquatic > Marine > Oceanic ...
ACGATGAAGATTGATACGACTAAAACACCGATAGATTCTACTGTAGTTACTGTTGATGGAAAAGCAGCCGTAAATACTAGCGGAGAGGTTTCATTTACACCTACAAAATTAGATACAGCGAAATATGTCTTTCGAGTAATAGTAACCGATCAATGGACATTAAAAGATACTGTGGACATCAATATTAGAGCGATACCCGTAAATGATGCGCCTATTTTGAATTTGGATCCTATAATCAATACTTGGGCAGGAAAAAAATTAACTTTTCTCGAAGGGGATAGTAGTGAGCATATTAATCTTACTCGATATGCTTACGATGAGGATAATGATACAACTTCTTTGAAATATGCATTTAAAATTGCATCAACCATACCTGCTAATATAGGATATCCAATTGCAAAACTTGGGTTTCTTTCAGACTTTGGAAGCGAGTACAAAAAATCTTTCATTAATAAACTTATAGATGAGTTTCCAGCTTCTACAATTGTTCAAAAAAATAATTCTTTTTTGATCTATTCAGGCAATATTGACGAGTTTAAAGATCCAATCAAAGTTGACTCTCTCAGAACTGCAGATTCATTATTTACGTGGATTATGCCAACCGATACTACAAGTCTAGATACAAACTATTACACTGAATCAGAAATGTTAGTCGAATTCTCTGTGATCGACCCTGAAGGTTTAATTGGTAAAGATACCGTTACTTTTGTCATTAATCCCATAAATGATAAACCTGTATGGACTGGAGTAAGAGATACGGTTGTTAAAGAAAATGATTCACTCCTAATTGATTTTGCAAATTATTTGTCTGACGTAGATGATTCAACATTAACCATTACTATTGAGCCCAAAACCTTTGCTACTAATGTAACCCTTGATTCTTCTAAAATGAGTGCGGAAGCAGCTAAAACATTTATACCTACAAAGACTTCTTATCAATTCCAGAGTAAAGCACGTAAAGATACAGTAAAAATTAAACCGCAACCTTTATGGTTCGATTATGAGAATGGAAAACCACGTAAAGGTTTGTGGAATCCATTAGATACATTAAGTAACCAAATAAAATTTGTAATTACGGCCGCTGATGATGAAGGTGCATCTGCAACAGATTCATTTATCGTCAAAGTCCAGCGTGTACCACGTCCTGAGATCCGCATGTACGTTGTCCAAAACAATGCGTTCACCAACTATTACGAGGTATTCCTCGTTGATTCGTTGGGGAAAACCAAGGACATTACACTAGAAGTACAGTCAACAGCTGTGACACTGGACACAGCGGCCGCATATACTTATGTTGGACATTATAATTTTCCAACAAAGGGGAATTATACTTTTGAAGCAAAAGTCACTGGAGAAGTTGGGGACACTTCAATAACTAAGAATTTGGGATTGACCTTAGCTAAAATGTATGGAAGGTGGAGTGGAAAAAGTGTTGATGGTCAATTTCAAGTTATTGGTCAAAATGGTTCAGTTGATTTTGATCAATCGATTATGATTTTAGATTCAACTTTATTTGAACCATATTTTAACGATAGAGCGTCTTATCTTCTCGGTAATGAGTCATATCGATTCAAAAAATCAGTTGAGATATCTCTGCCAGGTGAACAAGAAACGGCGATTTATAGTCGATCTATCGGTAGTGGATGGGTTGAATTGCCATCCATCAATGAAGGAAGTCGAGTATTAGCGTATACTCAAAAAATGGGATATTTTAGAATAGGACCTAAAACATTAATTGTTCCTGGTCAAACAAGCCTTCAGCAAAATTATCCAAACCCGTTTAATCCAGCTACGACAATTGAATATGATCTTGGCTTTGTTGATGGTCCATACCAAAAAGTAAATATTACAGTATATGATATTTTAGGAAGAAAAATTAAATTATTAGTTAATGAGGAACAAAGCATAGGTCGTTATCAAGTTAGGTGGGATGGTAAGGATCAAAACGGTGTTCCAGTGTCATCTGGAATTTATTTTGTTAATTTACTTACTGATATGGGACGCAGTAAAACTAAGAAAGTTATGTTAATGAGATGACGTATTATCTTAAAAAAACTGGATTAACATTAATAGTTTTGTTGGGAATATTTTCAATTGACGCTTGTCGGAAAAAATATATTGCTACTTCTGAGGATATGGCACAACATGGATGGGTCTTGTATATAGATAAAGATTATATTAATAGTAACTCTTGGTTTCAGGATGCTATTGTAAAAGATAGTGAATGGAAAGATGCATACAATGGGTTGGGGTGGTCATACGCTCAGTTAGCTGGTGCAACTGCTCAACACGCTTTATTGGATAGTGGTATTTCTAATTTTGTAAATGGTCTTAAAAAACCTATAGAGGAGTGGGCAGCAACCGATGACGAAGGTAATATTATAAATGTGCAAGCAGAGATTCTAGCTGGCTTAACATTTTCCTATCATGCCAAAGGAAAAGATTCTAAAGTTATTGAATATGGATCTGCATTTTTAGATTCAACTACACTTGATGATAAAGGTTTACCCGCTCCAAATTGGTATTTTTCTCATGATCCAGATTCATTGTTGAATTATTTGGATGTAAGAATTACTATGGCTGCTTCATATTTTGCAGAAGGCAAATTTGATTCAAGTGTCATCCAAGTTTCTGTTATACTAGATTCATTAAAGTCAGCTGAAACACCTGTAACAGATACAACACTGGTTGGTAGGAAAAATATCGCAGAACAAATCAAGTCACTCCAAGAATATCTTAGAACTCGGTAACAATGAAAATTGATCACTCTATTTGGATGAAGCAAGCTCTAGTCCAAGCACAAAAAGCATTTGAAGCAGAAGAAATTCCAATTGGAGCAATCGTTGTTCATAATGGTAAAATAATTGGTCGTGGATATAATCAACGTGAGCAGTTAAATGATCCAACTGCACATGCTGAAATCATTGCAATTACAGCAGCTGCCAATACAATTGGCGATTGGCGTCTTAATAACTGTTCATTGTATGTTACAAAAGAGCCTTGCCCAATGTGCGCTGGAGCAATTATAAATTCAAGATTAGAAATGGTTATTTTTGGTACGTATGATGAGGAAGCTGGTTGCTGCGGATCTCTGTACCAACTTTGTGGAGACCCGAGGTTTAAAACCAAAGTAGCAGTAAAAGGGGGCATCTTAGAGAAAGAATCCCTCTCCTTGATTCAAGATTTTTTTAAAGTCCGGAGAGATAATTAACAAAAGGAGATAGATGATGAAAAAACTATTAACAATACTCATTCCTATATGTCTTTTTATTGGATGCGAAGATGAAGTAGAGGAAGCGACAGCTTGCACAAATATATTAGCTAATATGGAAGCCAATATGGATGCTGCAAATGAAAAATTTGAAAACGACCCCACTAAGGAAAATTGTGATGCGATTGCTAAGTTAGCTCAGGAAATATATGATTGCATGCCTGCCGGACCTGATAAAGATGAAATGAAAGAAGGAATTGATCAAATCAAATCTTCATGTAGTTTATTATTTGGTTAAAAAATAATATTTTTTGCCTTGTTTTGGGAGAGATGGCAGAGCCTGGCTGAATGCGCCGCACTCGAAATGCGGTATACCTTTTAGGTATCGGGGGTTCGAATCCCTCTCTCTCCGCTAAAAAAGAAAGTTTATTAATATGATCAAACGTATAATTCAATTAATGCCTTTAATGTTGATAGTTATTTCTTGCTCAAAAGATATAACTATTGATGAATTAAAAGGGGAAGATGGAGTGGCTGTTCATCCAGAATCCGGTGAGGTTTACTCTGGTAAAGCTTATTTGAATTTTTTTGATGGTACTGTACGCATGAAAGGGCAGTATAAAGATGGGATAAAAACTGGAAATTGGAAATATTATATTCAGGGGCATACTGATCGTTACCATAATTTAAAATTTATTGATGGTGAGATTGCTTCTGTTAATTATAATGATGGCGATGATCAATGGGTTGGTAGACCAATTATGCACAAAGATTCTGTTATTGCAGATGGAACTTATTTGGCTCAAACTGGTGATAGTGAATATAATTTTAATTTATCACCCGAAGTATTTGTTCAAATGATTAATAATACTTCTCATGGTCGACTAACAAGATGGTGGGGCAATGGTCAAGTTTACTCTGAGGGTAATTATACATATGGAAAAAAACAGGGAAAATTTAGCTGGTGGTATGAAAGTGGCACACTAAAGGAAACGCGATTTTGGAATGACGATAAACCTGCAGGTATTACAACTCAATGGTATGAAAATGGAAAAAAATATGCTGAAGGCATGTATAAAAAGGGGATGTTACACGGTCAGTTGATCTGGTGGTATGAAGATGGGCAGAAAAAAGAAGAAGTAAATTTCCTTCAAGGTGAAAGGGACGGATTTGCCTGGTGGTGGTACCCGGATGGTGCTAAAAAAGGTGTAGCAGACATTTCAAATGGTTTGGGGAAAATAACTTTGTTTTCACTAGATGGTACACATACGAAACAATATGAAGTGATGGAAAATCAAATTTTTTGTTCTTCCGGTGAGATCTTGTTTTCTATTGATCAAGTGTCAACGGATGCTCCAATGCCTATTGTTGACGGTACTTGTGACTGTGCTGATTGCTCGGATGAACCAAGTAACTAATTTCGAATATTATATTTTTTTTGATTTTATATAGTCGGTTGTGATTCCTTACTCAGAAGGGTTATTTTCAAATATATTCTTATGAGAAAAATTCTTTTATCTATTATTTTATGTTTATCAGCTTTATTTGCTGACGATCACACTATCGCTGTTCTTGATTTTAGTGGTGAGGGAATCCATACAGATGAATTAAAATCTTTAAGCGAACAATTCCGTATGGAATTGCTAAAAATGGATACTCTACGTGTTTTAGATTATTCTGACATGCTTTCAATTCTTGCTGATTACGGATATGACTCAAAGCCTTGTTTTACCGTTGAATGTGGTGTAATAAGTTCAATGCTTTTAGAGCAAGAGTGGGCTGTTTCTGCTCATATAGCAAAAATTGGAGATGCATTCGTATCTGAATGTAGATTAATCGAATCAAAGACTGGCCGCGTCATAAATGCTGTGACGTATGATCATGAATTGTCGATTGAAGGTTTAAAAAATCGTGGTATGCATAATCTGGCGCAACTAGTCATGTCAAAACGTATACCAATTGAGGTTCATCAAAGACAAAACTTAGTATATATTAAAACTAAACCATCAGGATCTTTGGTTCGCGTAGGACGCGACACTCTTAATGGAAATACACCAATGGCATTAGATAGAGTGCTTTTGGAAAGTCGCCCCGTTATTTTATTAAAAGAAGGTTTTGAACCATATAAAATAAATCAGATGCCAGAAGAGGATACAGATATAATTTATATAGAACTTCAACATCTTGTGCCTCAAATAGGTCATTTATCATTTTCTGACCCTGTTCCAAACGGTATTATGATAGTTTCTTTAGATAATGACGATCCAGATGTTTCCATTGATGAAGGCGCTACTCTATTTAGAGAACTTGGCGCAGGTAATTATCTTTTGGAGTCAACGGATTTTGTTGTAATTAATAATGAATTTAATATTAAGCATAGACGTACTACAAAAATCAAACCAGTTTTTTACGAAAAATCTGAGATCAGATTAAAAAGAGAACGTTATAAACGAAATAGGAATATCATGATTGGTGTGTTGGGTACAAGCTTAGCTTATAGAATATATCTTTATTTTGAGACTGAGAATATTTACAATAAGTATTCGTCATCGATAGAAGACGGTGATAGTCGACACAAAAAAATTGAAATGCTTGAAAATAACAAACCTACAGTTGATATTTTATCGGGTATAATTATTTTTCCCGTAGTTTATTATCATGCGAAGTATTTGCAGATGGATCGTTGGTTAAAACAATGATTAGAAAACTTTTATTTATATTACTTATTTTAATAAGCTGTGAGGACAAAAAGAGAATCTGGGACAACCCCTATGATCCACGCAGCGATAGGAGTCTTTGGTCTCCAGATGAACTTAAGGCTCGACAAAAATCCAAGGATATGATTCAGCTTAATTGGGTTAGAAAAGGTCGTGAATTCGATGGATTTCGTGTTGAAAAGAGCGTTGATGGAGAAACATGGGAAGATTCTGTTGCTACTTTAGGTAACTATGTAAATAAATGGGTAGATACTTTGGACATGAAACTCGTTGTGAAAGACTCATTAAATAAAGGGTCTGTAGAATATTCTTATAGAGTTTATGCATTTGCAGATACCAATGAATCTGATAAAGCTACGGTAAAATATAAACCGTTGATGCCAGGTCCTCCAAAACCAGTCGATATTACTTCTGTGAGTTATACTCACATACCAACAAAATCACTTATCGTAAAATGGGAGAAGCTATCTCAAGGTAGTTTTAAATCATATCATCTCCACCATTTAATTGAAGGATCAACTGATACATCTATTTTTTCAATTAATGACATAGATTCTATCTCTTATGATATAAATATCTTTGATCCTACAGTAGCAAATAATTATTGGATATCAGTTGAGGATACCACAGGATTATATACAGTTGGTAAATCTATGGCAAATATAATTGATGAAGTTCCGATCTCAGTGAAATTAGATACTATCACCCATAAACAAGAAAATTTTCAATTAAGTTGGAATGCTACAGACATCAATGATTTCAAACATTATGATATACAAGACAGTAATGCTAATGTCGCTTCATGGGCATCAGTAAAAATAATCAATGATCAAAATCAAAATAATACTCAATTGAAGATTAGTAATGATGTAGAGAATTATTACAGAGTTATAGTATCTGATGTATGGAAACAGGCGTCAGCTTCTAATATTAAAAGCGCAACATCCTATAGAAAAATAGTTAAAATGGATGAGTTAAGTGAAATCGGCGATACGGTCATGATTATGAGCATTGGACCTACTTTAGACTATAGTCATTTTATCTACAAGGATGTAAATAGGGTGAACGTTAAAGGATATTTCCCCTTTTGGATACAAGGTGGTGAAAAAATATTTTCTTTTACCATCGGTAATTCGGGCTTTCTTATCGATCAAGACGGAAAGAATCCCACTTTAATTCAAGGTTTAAACCCTGAAAATATTGCTTTCTCATCAGACGGGAAAGAAGCAGTATTCTCGGCTGTAGATCACAATATTTATACTGTAGACTTAAAGGATGATCTTGAGATAAAAAGAAAATTAACTACTATCACTAATAATGAATGGTATGGTGACCCCGAATTTATCAATATAGATGGCACGAAGGATTCTCTCATTATGTATTGGCAAGATAAGTTCAAGTATAATAATAATATAGGTGAGGCCAATATCTATTGGATGGATGAATTTGGTAATTTAGTTAAACAATTGACTAAAGCTGCAAATGGCGATCGATTAATTATGCCTAGAATGTCCCCCGATGGCGCAAAAATTCTTTATTATAAAGAAAATGATGGTTTATATGTCATGAACCCAAATGATCAAGAAGGTGTTGCTGTGACAACAAATAGTAGCAATGTTAAGGTTTTACCTGAAAATAGCAAATATTTTAGGAATATTACATGGGCTCCCAATAGTGAAAGAGCTGTTTTTTGGACCTATAATAATAATTCATATTTTTCATATGTTTTTGAAAGAAGTACAGGTAAAGCTAGACTTTTACAATCGGGCGCTCGTTTTGCTAGTTGGTATGATAATAATACAATCACTTATAGAAGTGAATCTGCAAATAAAATGTTCATGATTAATGTTACAAGTAATTCTATTGGTGATCCTTTATTAATATATGATTCTCCATGGGTAGATCTACAACCAAGGCAGTGATATGATAAATAAAACAATAAAAAAATCTGATTTTTCATATTTTAAAAGCATTGAATCTAGGTGGGGTGATATGGATGGTCTAAGGCATGTAAATAACGCAAAATATCTCACATATTTAGAGACAGCAAGGTTAGAATATTTATCTACTTTAGGAATTGATATTAATCGTTGGGATTCTGAAGTAAGCGTAATCCTTGCTGGCATGAAAGTAGATTATCATCGACAATCTAGTTACCCCAATACGTATGAAATTGGCTGTAGAATAACAAGGTTAGGAAATAAAAGTTTTGATATCTTTAATGCATTGTTTGAAGAACTTAATGATGATCCAATTGTTACGTCCACTTTCACAATAGTTTGTTACAACTATCATTTAGATGAAAGCATTGCTGTTCCTGAATCTATTAAAAACGCATATCAACCGTTTAAAGAATGATTTTAAAAGGGTTTCCTTCCAATTTATGGTCTGATCGATTAATTGATAGACTTGCATATGCACATGACGCGAGTATGTATCGACTTATTCCTAAGGGAGTTGCTCGACCTGAAAATGAATCAGATGTTGTTGCCCTACTTAATTATGCAAGTGAAACTAAAACTCCCATAACATTTCGAGCAGGTGGCACTTCTCTATCGGGGCAATCGGTATCTGAAGGGATTATTGCTGAAATAATAAGAGGTTGGCAAGATTACAAAATTTTAGATAATGGAAACTCAATTTCCCTCGAGCCAGGAGTTATTGGATCTCGGGCAAATTTATATCTATCATCCTATGGAAAGCGAATTGGCCCTGATCCAGCATCCATTAACGCTGCACGCATAGGCGGTATAGTATCTAATAATTCATCTGGAATGGTGTGCGGTGTTAAGTATAATACATATCATACAATGAAGAATATTCGATTTATACTGGCAAATGGCCGTACCTATGATACTTCAAATAAAGATGATTATAGCCGTTTTATTGATGATGAAATAAAACTTTCTAAAGGAATTATAGAATGCAAAAAAGAGATTGAAAGCAACAATGATATAGTAAATAAAATCAAAAGTAAATATTTGATAAAAAACACCTTAGGATATTCACTTAATGCTTTAATTGAATATGAACATCCTCTCGATATTTTTGCTCATTTAATTATTGGATCAGAAGGCACGTTAGCATTTGTATCAAATATTGAGCTTAATACGATAGATGATCCTCCTGCTAAATCTACCGGTTTAGTTATTTTTGATAATATCGAATTAGCTACATCTGCTCTAAAGATTCTTATTGAAGAGGGAGCGGACGCCATTGAATTAATGGATGACGCTTCATTACGAACCGCAAAACATGTAGATAATGCACCATATGATTCAGAAAAAATCATTGATCAATCAGCGGGACTTTTATTTGAATTTCAGAGAAAGAATCAAAGTGACATAGATAAGATAAAAAAGTCATTGATTGATAATCTCATAGCAGTAAATGGATCATTACCTTTAGGAATGACTGAAGATTTATTTAACCGAACATCTTTATGGAATATTCGTAAAGGATTATATCCTACTGTAGGTGCTTTGAGAAAAAAAGGAACAAGCGTCCTTAACGAAGATCTTTGTTATGATTATCAAGATTTACCCAAAGTCGTAAAAGAACTTAAATCTATATGTAAACACTGGGATTATAATGATGCTGTACTCTTTGGTCATGCTAAAGATGGGAATATTCATTTTGCTGCATCTATGGATCTAAATTCAAATGAAGGTAAAAAAAGATTTGAAGGACTAATGCGGGATATGGTTGATATGACTGTTGGCAAGTTTAACGGTTCATTAAAAGCAGAGCATGGTACTGGACGAAACATGGCTCCTTTCGTAGAATATGAATGGGGTGGTGATTTATATCAAATAATGTGGAAGATAAAAACCCTTTCTGATCCAAAAAATATTCTGAACCCAGATGTACTTCTAACAAAAAACCGGAAACTCCATATTGAAAATATCAAAACCATGCCTATTGTATCAGATGAAATTGATCTTTGCGTTGAGTGCGGGTTTTGCGAACCAGTATGTCCATCTAGAGAAATTACAATGACTCCTCGACAAAGGATTGCTATTCAAAGGGAACTAAGTTTAGATAATGCCGATCCATCTGTATTAAAAGATTATAATTATGAGGCTATTGAAACTTGCGCGACTGATGGCCTGTGTGAATTGGCATGTCCAGTAAATATTAATACTGGTAGTTATATGAAATCATTAAAAGAGAAGGATCTATCAAATATTCAAAAATCTATAAGTAAATGGGCAGCCAATCATTTTGCATTTATTCAAACTTTTGCGCGTACAGGACTTCGTTTAGGAAAAACTATACAATCAATTCTTGGAAAAAGAATAGTAATCATATTAAGTAAAATATTGAATCGATTGTTTGGTACTCCTATTTGGAATAGTGTCATTCCTCCAGTGGCACCATCTATTCGTTTTTCAGAGAATAATGGTGTTTATAAATGGGTATATTTTCCATCATGTGTCAATCGAACTATAAGTAGCGATAATAAAAAATCATCTTTAATTACAATTTTAAATGAAATTTCTTCGAAATCTGATGAATCTTTCAAAATTCCTAAAAATATAAATTCTATTTGTTGTGGCCAGCCTTTTTCTTCAAAAGGATATAAGGATGCTTCTATATTAATTCAGGAAAGAACAATTGATATTATATGGGAGTGTTCAAACCAAGGTGAATTGCCAGTCATAATGGATACATCTCCATGCACCTATCAGCTAATCAATCCTAATCCTGAATTAAGCAAAAGCGTAAAGGAAAAATTAGAAAATATTAAAATTGTTGATTTGATTCACTATTTGAAACATTGTATTAAAGAAGTGAAAATTCCAAAATTGAAATATGACATCACTATACATCCAACATGCTCGACCGACAAGATGGGTCACACAGGTGACTTAAGATCTTTAGCAGAAATTTGTACAGACCAAGTAAATATTCCCAATCATTGGGGTTGCTGTGGTTTTGCTGGAGATAAAGGTCTTAACTATCCAGAATTAAATAAATCTGCAACAAATTATGTTTCAAATGAATTAAAAAATATTAAATACGGTTTCTCAACAAGCAGAACATGTGAAATTGGAATGATGGCTCATTCAAAAATTGATTATAAATCAATTGCTTATCTAGTACGAGATTTTCTATATCAGCCTGTGAAGTAACTCACTTGAGTAGAATATTTTCTATATTAAATTCAGTCCATTATAATCATCTTTTTATAAATTAATAGAAACAATCATTCAATAATGAAGAAATATATATTAATAATTACAATTTTAATCACTTCGTTTCTAAGTGCCCAATCTATTGGGCGTGTGATGAAATCCAATGGGACTGTTTTGATTAAACCTATGGGGGCTGGTACTTATTCTGTTGATGTAAAACCGGGACAAGCTATTTCAAATGGTGATGCAATTCGTGTGGGGGCTGCGAGTTTTGCTGTTGTTATTTTTATTGATGATAAATCTGTAGTCAAAATTCGTGAGAATACGGATTTTCAATTT
>Ga0208766_1001773_pt1 | contig 11403 bp, 10 predicted proteins | sample ETN01SmetaG_3_FD_185792 | JGI IMG/M metagenome (GOLD analysis project Ga0208766, IMG submission 185792) | Marine microbial and viral communities from oxygen minimum zone, Eastern Pacific Ocean - ETNP2014F12-01SV263 (SPAdes) (version 2) | ecosystem: Environmental > Aquatic > Marine > Oceanic ...
TTGGACAGATTATTCCTTCTTCTAACATAAATAATACTTACTAAAATCGGCGGTTAAATTAATCGGAGACCTATATGGTGGCAATGATTTGTTTAAAAATTTTAATTTTTTATTTTAATCCCAATAGCTGCAAGATATAATTATTACCTCTTTCTAAAAAATCTGTATCCTTTCTTTCAATAAGAATATTATAATATTTTTCAGCATATGTTGAATAATATCCAATTTTAATATTTGATTTTATATGCTTAATTAACGTTGTTGCAAAAGGATTGAATTCAGGGTTTAAATCTATAACTGCATGAAAATCTAGTTCTTTACATTTATTAATCAGTCGATCATTTGGCAATCCCCAATAATTTTGATCATTAGAAGAAAATAATAACAATGGGTTATTTATTAAACTATCATAAGAAATCAAACTTTGTTTTGATAAAGCATAATCAATTTTTATTGTTGGATTTGGTCCCATAGAATTATATATAGATTGTAAAAATATTCTTACCACTCTTGAATAATTTATTTCTTCTGGAACAACAAATAAAACTCGTGAAATAACATTATTATTTTCATTAATTCCTAATGTTGAGCCTTCAATAGACTTATAAATCATATTATTAAAAAATAGCGCTAGTCTTGTCTTTAATGGTATGTCCATAGCTGAATATAACTTTTTCACCATTATGATACTGCGTAGTTTTCAATAGGAACTATAACTAATTGAAATAAATAAATTATATATGTCATTAAATAAAAAACTGTTTTGGGGCGGATTAGGATGGGTCCTAGGAGGCCCAATAGGTGGTATACTTGGATATGCTTGGGCCTCAATGTCCAATGATGGTTCAATGAAGAACTTTCAAAGAAATTATAGTAAATCACCAACACAAGCCGGGGATTTCATTGTATCACTTATGGTTCTATTTGCAAAAGTTATGAAAGCAGATAAACAACTGTTACGATCAGAACTTAATTACGTAAAAGATTTTTTAAAGAAAGAACTAAAATCTTCTGATGTACAATATTTTATGATGTTATTTAAAGATATTTTAAAGCAGGATTATCCTTTACGGGATGTATGTAAGCAAATTCAACGATCAATGGATCATCCCAGTCGAATTGAATTAATTCATATCTTGTTTGGATTAGCATTTGCAGATAGACATATTGATGATAGTGAAATAAAAGTAATTCATACCATTGCAGGATACTTAAATATTAATCAAAAAGATTATGAAAGTATTAAAGCAATGTTTATAAAAGATAATAGTTATGCATACAAAATATTAGAGCTTGACCCTTCATGTAATAATGATCAAGTAAAAAAAGGGTATCGTAAAATGGCAAATAAATATCACCCAGATAAAGTGTCGCATCTTGGTATAGATTTACAACATATTGCTGAAGAAAAATTCAAGGCAGTTAGCAATGCATATCAAACTATTAAAAAAGAACGGAACATATAAATGAGTGAAAAACCAGGGAAATATCCTTTTACTAGAGGAATTTATCCCGGAATGTATAAAGATAGATTATGGTCTATGAGGCAATATGCAGGTTTTTCTTCTGCGGAAGAATCTAATAAAAGATTCAAATTTCTTTTGGATCAAGGCGTCAGCGGTCTTTCTGTAGCATTTGATCTACCTACTCAAATTGGATACGACTCTGATCATGAATTAGCAAAAGGTGAAGTAGGAAGAGTGGGTGTTCCAATATCAACAATTCAAGATATGAATATATTATTTGATGATATAAAATTGAATGAAGTTTCAACATCCATGACAATAAATGCAACTGCTCCAATTTTATTTGCACTATATATAGTTACAGCCGAGAATCAAGGAATATCATCTAATAAGCTAATGGGAACAATTCAGAATGATATATTAAAAGAGTATATAGCAAGAGGAACATATATTTTTCCTCCTGAACCATCAATGCGTTTAGTAACAGATTTATTAGAATTTGCAAGTACACATACGCCTAAGTGGAATCCTATATCAATATCTGGGTATCATATAAGAGAAGCTGGATCTACAGCTGCTCAAGAACTAGCTTTCACAATTGCAAATGGGATCACGTATGTATCCGATACAATAAAAAGAGGTTTAGATCCTGAAACGTTTGCTAGTAGAATTTCATTCTTTTTTAATGCGCACAATGATTTACTAATTGAAGCTTCAAAATTCCGCGCTGCTAGGAGAATGTGGGCGAAAATAATGAAAAATAGATTTAATGTGAAAAGTGAAAAAGCAATGAAATGTCGTTTCCATGTTCAAACTGGTGGATCAACATTATCTGCTCAAGAGATAGATAACAATGTAATAAGAACTACGATTCAAGCTCTTTCAGCAGTTCTCGGAGGCGCACAATCATTGCATACGAATAGTCGAGATGAAGCATTATCATTGCCAACAGATGAATCAGCAAAGCTAGCACTACGTACTCAGCAAATTATTGCTCATGAATCAGGAATAACAAACCACCCTGATCCGCTTGGGGGCAGCTATGTTATAGAAGAGATGACAGACAGGATTGAAAAAGATGCAAATGATATAATGAATAATTTAGAAAATATGGGTGGTGTTATTGAAGGAATTGAGTCAGGATGGATACAAAACGAAATAGCACAAAGCGCATCAAAGTATCAACATTCTATAGATGCTAAGAAAAAAATAATTGTCGGTGTTAATAAATATAAATCAGATAATTCCGATAATTATAAGACAATGGAAATAGATAATAATTCTGTTAAAGCTCAATTAAATAGATTAAAAGATTTTAAAACTTCAAGAGATAATGGTTTAGTAAAAGATAGATTAAATGCTCTCCATGCTATTGCAGTTAGTTCTCAAAATATAATTCCTTCAATTATAGAATGTGTACAATCAAAATGTACAACTGGAGAAATTTCTGATCAATTAAGAGATGTCTTTGGAGAATATCAATCAAGCGTTTAAAACTCAATTGTTTATAATTGCAAAAACTATTTCAATTATCTTCCATCCAATGGTTTTTTCATTATTGGTATTTACTATAATTATCTTTAATAACAGCGTAATACATCCTCAGTCATTTACAATTCTTTTTACTTGTTTCATTTTTTCAAATCTATTACCCATTACTACTTTATTTTTATTACAAAAAAAAGGTGTCATATCTGATCTAGACGCTAGTATAAAAGAAGAGCGAATTATGCCACTTTATCTAGGCGTATTATTTGCAATTCTTGGTTATACGTTATTACATATTCAAGGCGCTAGTTTGCTCGTTAAAGGTTTAATGTTTTGTACAATAACAAATACGATCGTCATCATAATAATTACGCGTTATTGGAAAATATCTATACATGCTATGGGTATATCTGGCTTGTTAAGCGTTCTGTGGATACATAATAAAGAGTACCCATTCATTATGCTTATAATATTATTATTAGTTGCTTATTCAAGGGTAATATTAAAAGCACATAGCATAGCTCAGGTAACCATTGGATCTATTTTGGGGCTATTTCTTACGTTGATTCAAATTCATTTTTTATTTTTACATATATGATATTCACAAATCTGATTGAAGCCAACCTAAAGACCAGTACTATTGGAAAGTATATCGAATATTATACCCAATTAAAATCAACAAATGATGAGGCCTGGGAGATAATTAAGGAAGGATCACAGTCTGGTACAATAATTATTACTGACAATCAAATATCAGGAAAAGGAAGAAATGGAAATGAATGGGAATCTAAATCAGGAAAAAGCCTCACCTTTTCATTGATTTACAAACCTAGAACAATACCTATTGAAAAAATAGGTCTATTATCAATCGTAGCTGGTGTTTCTGTATTAGATGGATTGAAAGAATTAAATATTAATGGTGGTCTTAAATGGCCAAATGATATCATATTAAATAAGAAGAAGATTGGCGGAATTTTATGTGAATCAAAAATCAATAAAAAAATTATAGAATGGGTTGTTATTGGTATTGGTATTAATGTAAATGAAAGCAAAGATGATTTTGACTCAAACCTTGCTAAAAAAGCATCCTCATTATTTCTGGAGATAGGAAAAAATACTCAACGTGAAAGAGTCATTTCCGGAATATTAAATAACATGGAGTTATTATTAGAACGTTTTGAAAATGACTCTATTCATTTTGATATAAGCAAAGAATGGAACAATTATTGTTCACATAAAAATAAAAAAGTTTCATTTCAAAAAAATAATATCACTCATTATGGAATTTTTAAAAATATTTCAAATGAAGGTAAATGTGTTATTGAACTTGATGGAGAAAACAATTCCTACTCTAGTGAATCAATAAACAACTTGCAAATATTGTAATACTTACGATTATTTCTTTTACGAATAGTTATGTATATCTGAAATACTAATATCTACTTCAAATTCAGGAAATATAGATTGTAGCTGTTTTTCTACAATATCACATGATTCGATTACAAGTCCTTTCGATAAACCGTCTTTAACATTAACACCAAATAATATTACATGGTGTTTATTCGTATCAACAACTCTAACATCATGAAAGCCAGTAATAACGTCATGATTTGATAAATTATCTTTTAAATATTTTTTTACTTTTTTTGTTTTTGGATCTGTAATTGAAATGGGGTCAACATGAACTGTAGGTGAAACCCCTAATTGTTTGTTTAATATCTTTTCAACGTTTTCTGAAATATTATGAGCACTAATCTGATTCTCATCCGCATCAATTTCAATATGAATACTAGCAAACTTATCCTTGCCATAGCTATGGACTGCAATATCATGCACTCCTATAACTCCTTCAACATCTTCTGATAGTTTTCTAATATCGTTTATTTCCTCAATCGTAGGTGGTCTGCCTATAAGATCATCTACGGCAGCTTTTGCAATGCCAAAACCAGACCACATAATAAATAAAGCAACGGTTAATCCTGCCCAACCATCAACCTGGGCATAACCATATTTTCCCAATATCATTGCAGCCGCAACAAGAAATGATGATATAGCATCTACTCGATGGTGCCATGCGTCTGCATGCAAAGTACCAGAAGCAATTTTGGAAGATAAAAATTCAGCATAAAGCGCAACTATCATCTTTATAAATATGGTTATAATAATACTAATTATCATCCACCATTCAGGATCTACTATCGTGGGGTTAACAATTCGCTCGATAGATGACTCAATAAATTCAATCCCTGCAACTATAAGCAATATTGCTATAACTAATGTAGCAACATATTCTGCCCTTCCATGACCATAAGGATGGTCTTTATCCGCTGGCTTTTCTGATTCCTTGAAACCCCATATAACAACTCCACTGGATATAACATCAGTTAAAGTGTGAAATGCGTCAGCAATAACAGATATAGAACCAATAATAACACCAATTAAAAGTTTCAAAAAAAACATTATTCCATTTACAATTATAGAAATCCATCCTTGAAACTTGCCAATTCGGCTTCGGTATTTTTTCGTGGATTCTTTTGACTTAGGTATGTACCTATTAGTAATAGATTCAAAAAAAATATTCATTATTAACTAATACCTTTTACATCATAAAGTTTATTTTTTTTGTTTTGAAATAAAGCATACTGAAATCCATCATGTATGGCTGAAAAACCTATCTGACCATCTTTTCTTAGTGCGATATAACCAATCTGAAAGTCAGGTTTCCCAGATTGTTTTCTTAAAATTCTATTAACAGCTTCTTTACAAGCATCCATGGCAGAATACCCCTGTCGCATAAGCTCAACTACTAAAAAGCTTCCACATGTTTTTATAACCTCTTCCCCTTTTCCTGTTGCGCCAACTGCACCAATTTCATTATCCACATACATTCCTGCACCAATTATTGGACTATCACCAACACGACCATGGAGCTTATAAGCTAACCCGCTAGTAGTACAAGCTCCTGATAAATTCCCATTGTTATCTCTTGCCAGCGTGCTGATCGTATCATGTTCATCATTTGGACCCCAAACGTCTTTAATGCTATTGTCTTTTTTCCATTGTAGCCACTCTTCTTTTGATTTATCAGTGAGAAGATTTTCTTCTTTAAAGCCATTTTCTAAAGCAAATTTTTTTGCACCTTCACCAACTAGCATTACATGATCAGTCTGTTCCATTACTTTCCTAGCTACGGAAATTGGATGTTTTATATCTCTCAAAAATGCTACTGCCCCTGCATTCCCATCAGAATTCATTATACAAGCATCTAGTGTAACATGACCATCTTGATCTGGTCTACCACCTAATCCAACAGATTGCGATAAAGGATCCGCTTCAGTTTCTCTAACTCCTGCTTCCACAGCTTCTAATGATGAACCATTATTATTCATAATATTCATTGCGGCCTCATTTGCAGGAATTCCGTGGTCCCAGGTAGAAAGCGCTATTGGATTATTTTTAATTTTTCTTATTGGGTTATCACATTGAGTCAAAATTGAACTTGAGGCAACCATACTGATCGCACCTGATTTAATAAAATCACGACGTTTCATACTTTAACCCACTAAAAACTAATCAAATGCAGGAATACCTGTAATATCCTCTCCTACAATTAGAGTATGCATATCATGCGTACCTTCATATGTAAATACAGATTCAATATTTGCCATATGTCTTATGGGAGAATAATCTAAAGTAACACCATTGGCTCCCAATATTTCTCTAGATATACGAGCAACATCTCTAGCCATTGCGCAATTATTTCGTTTTGCCATAGAAACTTGATGAAAATTCATCGTACCGGCATCTTTCATTCTTCCTAATTTCATTATCATTAATTGAGCATTAGTTATTTTTGTTAGTATCTCTGTTAGTTTTGCTTGTGTTAATTGATATCCTGCAATGGGTTTTGAAAACTGCTTTCTTTCTTTTGAATAATTTAATGCAGATAAATAGCAATCAGTTGCACAACCTGTCATTCCCCAAGCAATACCATAACGCGCTTGTGTTAAACATGACAATGGACCTTTCATTCCTTCTACACCATCTAAACGGGACGTATCTGGAACACGAACATTCACCATTGACAATTCAGAAGTTATTGAAGCACGAAGACTTATTTTCCCATGAATATCATTACTACTAAAACCATCCATGCCTTTCTCCAAAATAAATCCTCTAACTATACCTTCTTCATCCTTTGCCCAGACTATAGCAATATCAGCAATACTTCCATTTGTAATCCACATTTTAGATCCATTGATTATCCAATCATCTCCATCCTTTTTAGCTGTCGTTGCCATTCCACCAGCATTAGAACCAAAATTAGGTTCTGTTAATCCAAAACAACCTATTAATTCTCCTTTACCTAATCCTGGTAACCATTGTTGTTTTTGATCCATACTACCATATGCATGGATTGGATACATTACTAAGGAACCTTGAACGCTAGCAAACGATCGCAGACCAGAATCCCCTCTTTCAAGTTCATGTAGAATTAATCCATATGCAACATTACTTACACCTGCGCCACCCGATTCAACGGGCAAAGCAGAACCAAGAAACCCTAAATCGCCAAGCTTAGGAATTAATTCTTTAGGAAAAGTTCCTGCTTCATAATGTTCATTGATTAGAGGAAGAAATTCTTTATGGACAAATTCATTTGCTGTTTGCTGAATAAGCAACTCTTCTTCCGATAGCTCATCAGAAATATTATAATAATCAGGTCCAATATTTTTCATAGATAATTCCCTTATATAAATTACGAAGATATAATTGGGTTTTCATAGAACTGAGAAATTATTTCTCTCTGATCAGGAATGCCCATTGAAATTAAGAAAGGATTATCTTTTTGAATGGCTATAAAATCTTTCTTTGAAGAAATATTTTTCCATTTAAGTTGACATATAATCTGACCAATTGCTCCTCCCAATGTATTCCCCGGACCAAGTAATACAATTTTATCCGGAGAAAATTCTTTGATTGAAACTGTTAATGATTGCGTAAAATCATAAGAATTACATACTTGATTACCTAATGTATAATTCCATAAATCTATTTCATTAGTAGACCAAGGGGACCAAATATACCCTCTTCCATCAATTATTGGGATTTGAGGTTTAAGGAACATATCTTTTGGAAATATCCTTTTTGCTTCTTTAGATATTGATTGTAAAAGTGGCGTATGAAAAGCTGCGTGGTAAGGTAATTGAAAAGGGTAATTATCTTTTTTAGGCAGTCTTTTTAAAAGCGTATTTAATGCTTCTTGCTCCCCTCCAATAACTATATACCCACCAAGATATATAGAAATTTGGGCGCCTACTTTTTCGACTTCTTTCAAGCACTGTTCCATAATACCCTTATTTATATTCCAATCATCATCAGTTATTGAATAAATAATTTGCCCTCCAATTATTTTGTTCTTCATCATAGACCCCATTGTATCGATGAGGCCATAAGCTTTCTGGAAGTGCAATGATTTAGAAAACGCTAGCGTTGAATACCATCCCATTGAATTGCCTAATATAGCAACAATTTTATATTTTGATTGATCAATTGAATAATAATCAATTAGGCTACACGCATAAATTAGAGTTGATGCATGTTCTCCTTTCATATGAACACTCGCTTTAAATTTTTGAGAATCAATTTCTGTTAAGGTTGGCAAACCAGCATTATTTCTTTCATTATCCATATATTTTATTTCGCTTGATGATGATTGGATATATTTTTTTAAATATCCTTGTGTTTCTCTAGTATAGCTCCCGCGACCTGGACAAATAATTACAATTCTCTCTCTATTCATTATATAACTCAATCGCATTATCAATTATACTTTTTTCACTTGGTAGAGTAACTGTTGCCGCTTTACCCAAAGGTATAAAACTATTATCAGCTGCATGTAATCTAATTTTTAATGGTCTTTTACTAGTCGAAAATATATCAGCAACTAATCCTTCCCCATAACAACCGCTTTTCCGACATTCATCTACGATCAAAATTTTAGAACATCTACCCACCGATTTCATAAGATTTGCAATATTTATATCGCTTAACCATCGTAAATCAATAATCTTTATTTTTTTATTTAATGTTTTCTCAATTTCTATTTTAGCTTTCATAGATAAATAAAATCCATTGCCATAGGAAATTATTATTAATGAAGATCCTTTACCGTATACTGCAAATTCACCAAGAGGAATATCTTCCTTTATACTTGGATATTTGAAACTCCATTTTCCATCTTTTGAATTATGTAAGTCTTTAACCATATATAATGCTATAGGCTCAATAAAAACTGTAATTCTTGAGTTTATATAGGACTCGATAACTGCTCTTCTAAGCATTTTTACTGCATCAAGGCCGTTGGAAGGACATGCAACTATAATTCCCGGCAAATCCCTAAATACTGATAATGAATTATCATTATGAAAATGGCCACCAAAACCTTTTTGATAGGCTAACCCTGGAATGCGCAATACCATAGGATTTACAAATTGTCCTTTGCTAAAAAAAGGTAAAGTTGCCGCTTCACCACGTAATTGATCTTCAGCATTATGATAATAAGCTAAAAATTGTATCTCAGGTATAGGAATAAAACCATTATGTGAAAGCCCTATAGCTGTTCCAATAATTGATGTTTCATCTAATGGGCTATCAAATACTCTGCGCATACCATATTGTTCAAAAAGATTTGCAGTTACATTATATACTCCCCCTTTTTTTGCAACATCTTCACCAAAAACTAATGTATTAGAATATTGATTTAGAATATCAGTAAGAGCATAGTTAATTAATTTTGCCATATGTTGGGGTTTACTAATTCTTTGATATTCCTTATCAAAAACTATTTGTCTACTCTTTGTTTTTGGGTATAGTGGTAGAATATATTTTCTTGAATTTGATATAATAGATTTCATTACACTTTTCGATGTATCAAGCTTTGGCCGAATTGCTGCCTCCTCACATACATGATTAACTAGCTCTCTTGAATATTCATATAATTTTAAGATATCATCCTTTGATAAACATTTATTATTAATCAGTATTCGTGAAGAATGAAGTAAGGGGTCATTGAATTCATTTTGCTCAATATTTTCTTTACTATTATAACCAAATTCAATATCTGAACCAGCATGACCCATTAATCGAATAGTCTTCATATGCAAAAAAACGGGTGTCCTATTTGTTCGGCAATATTCGTTCGCTAACTTTGCCTTTTGAATTAAATCCAATAAATCTAATCCATTGCATTCTATATATTTCAATCCTTTTCTGTTAGAAAAAGTATCATGGACCCAATTTTTTGGAGTTTTCACTGATATACCCAAACCATTATCTTCACAAATAAAAATAATTGGTACATGACCTCCTTGATGCGTAATCCATTCAGCTGTATTGAATCCACCTAATGCAGAAGAGTGATTAATACTTGCATCTCCAAAACTGCAAAGGATGATGCTTTCATACTCTAATTCACTTTCTTTTATCTGCAAATCTTTCGCTCTATCTATCGAAAGGGCTGCGCCAACTGCTTTAGGTATATGGCTGGATATAGTGCTTGTCTGTGGTGGTATATTTAAAAGTTTATTTCCAAAAACCTTATGCCTACCTCCACTTATAGGATCATCGGATGAAGCTGTAAGTGATAAAGCAAGATCATAGATGGGCGTTGTTCCTGGGATTTGCTTTGATCTTTCAATAAAGAATGCACCACTACGATAATGAAGAAAAGCCATATCTTCATAAGAAAAAACCTTCCCAAATACAGAATTTCCTTCATGTCCAGAGCTTGCTATTGTATAATAACACTTGCCTTCTTCTTTCATTGTTCTTGCTTTTATATCTAGGTGCCTACTAAGCACCTGAGATTCAAATAATGAAATTAAATCAGACGTTGTAGAAATATTTTGTGATAAACTTATTTCTGATTTAGGAAACTTCTCAGATTGGACAAAATCTGTGAAATTCTGATCAATTATTTTTGCTCTATTAAATAAGGACATGTGCCCTAAGAGGTTCACGAAATAATTATTTCATTAACCTTTTAAGCTTGGTTTTAAACTCCCGCAGTTCTCTGACATTCCCAGGATGTATCTCTCCTGAACTCCATTTTAGAAAAAAATCTCCTTTTGAGTCAGAACCTCCTTGCTTAGTGTATAAAGAAAATAAATCTTTATCGGTACGTGGTTTATTATGATGAAGTGACGCTGTAATCTGATACGCTAAATCCTCTAGAAGATCCTCTATCACCCTTTTGGGTAGATTCTTTTCCAATATTCCACGTTCAACTCTAGAAAACCTTAACCCACTAATAACATAGTCTTGATATGCTTCCCAAGCAAAAGGGGCAACTTTCTTTACAGATTTAGCCATTGCATCAGAAAATACTCTAATCTCATATTGAGCATGATTATCAGATCGAAGACCAATAAAATGAAGAAGATTATGT
>Ga0208766_1001776_pt1 | contig 11390 bp, 12 predicted proteins | sample ETN01SmetaG_3_FD_185792 | JGI IMG/M metagenome (GOLD analysis project Ga0208766, IMG submission 185792) | Marine microbial and viral communities from oxygen minimum zone, Eastern Pacific Ocean - ETNP2014F12-01SV263 (SPAdes) (version 2) | ecosystem: Environmental > Aquatic > Marine > Oceanic ...
ACTTATAAAGATCTTTTCTGCCTTGGGGGTGTCTAAAATTCGATTTACCGGTGGAGAGCCATTACTAAGAAGAGACATCCTTGAATTGATCCAGTATTCGAGTGCGTTACCAGGAATAGAAACAGTCCATATGACAACGAATGGCGTTCTTTTGCCGTCCTATGTGAAGGAATTGGAAGGAGTAGGCCTATCCGGTTTGAACATAAGTCTTGATACACTACGGCCTGATAGATTTAAATCCATTACTCGAAGGGGTCATTTCCAAGATGTGATGAAAGGTCTAGACATGGCTTTTTCTTCAAGAATTCACAGCATCAAGGTCAACGTGGTTACCATGAAAGAATTCAATGATGATGAGATCCTGGATTTTGTAGAACTTACTAGAGAGAATGACATCATTGTACGATTCATAGAATTGATGCCGTTTGATTCACATCAAATATGGAAAACGGGAAAGTTCTATAGTGCGGGAAAGATCATTGGTCATCTTGAGAAAAATATAAAAGGCCTTAGACCTTCATCAGGGTCGAAAACGGAACACCATGCATTTGAGATTGATGGTTATAAGGGGAAGGTTGCTGTTATTCCTGCTTTTACAAGAAGTCTATGCAATAATTGTAATAGGATTAGGATTACTGCAGATGGAAAACTATTAAATTGTTTATATAGTAGGAGCGAGACAGATCTTCTAAGAGAGATGATCAATGGTTCATCTGATGGAGATATCAAAGACCTGATCCGCGAATCAATGAGAAATAAATTAATGGACGGATGGTTATCCCAAAGAGATGGAAAAGACCAGAGAGAGTCCATGACCCAAATAGGAGGATAGACATGAACAAATTCTCACATCTTGATATTGATGGCAATGTTCAAATGGTAGACATAACTGATAAGTTGAACACTGCAAGGATCGCTAGGGCTGAAGGTTCGATCTCGATGAGAACGGAGACATTATCAGCGATCCAAGGTGGTGATGTTCCAAAAGGGAACGTTTTAACAACCGCAAAGATCGCAGGTATCAATGCTGCAAAAAAAACAGCATATTTACTTCCCATGTGTCACCAACTTAATATTTCTTTTGTTGATCTTGAATTTGAATTGCACTCCAATTCGATAAAGATAATAGCCTTGGTAAAGACCAAGGATGCTACAGGGGTAGAGATGGAGGCACTAACAGCTGTGTCTGCTGCAGCATTGACAATATATGACATGTGCAAGGCAGTAGATAATACCATGGTTATCAAAGAAACAAAATTAGTTGAAAAGATTGGAGGAAAGTCAGGACATGTCACAGATTATAGACCAAGAGTTGGTATAATGACATTGAGTGACAGTGTATTTTCAGGAAATGCTGAGGACAGATCTGGACCTATTCTATCTAAAGGTTTTTTAGATGCTGGTTGTAGTGTCGATCACCAAAAGATATTACCAGATGGCTCTGATGAATTATTAACTATCATTAGAAAATGGAAAGATGAGGGTGTTGAACTCATCTTGACCACTGGAGGAACTGGCCTGGGTAAAAGAGATCTTACAATTGAAAAAATAGATAATCTTTTTGATACTAGATTGGATGGCATAGAGCAAGCACTCCATGATTATGGGCGTAGGAAAGTTAGTACAGCGATGCTCTCCAGACTTCATGCTGGCATGGTGGATGATGCCATTGTCATATGTCTCCCTGGTAGTACTGGAGCTGTCAAAGATGCACTCAGTGTATTGATCCCAACCATTTTTCATTCCTTCCATGTCATGAAAGGCGGTAAGCATTGATGGAATATTTCCTACCAATCATATTTTTCTTTGTCTCCTTGATCTATTCAAGTGTGGGACTAGGTGGTGGCTCGTCTTATACAGCGATCTTGTCCTTAACCTCGATAAGTTACAAGTTCATTCCCTCGATCTCACTCACCCTTAACCTTGTGGTCTCATTTTTTGGAATGCTAAACTTTTGGAGGTCAGGTCATGGAAAATTGAAATTAATTCTTCCATTTTTGATCTTTTCAATGCCCATAGCCTATTTTTCTGGTTCGATTGTAGTTTCTGAATATCTATTCCAATTGATATTATTGTTCACTCTAATTCTCATTGTCATTAGAATTTATTTCATCAATGATCTGCGTTTTTCATTCAAATTATCAAAAATTCAAACATGGTGTTTTATTATTTTTTCAGGGTCATTCTTGGGGTTTATCGCAGGAACAATTGGAATCGGAGGAGGAATATATCTGATCCCATTAATAATAATGTTTGGCCTAGGTACTCCAAAGGAGGCAGCTACTGCAGGAGCAACATTTGTTTTGCTGAACTCGTTTATTGGTCTTGTGGCCAGATCAAGGATCTTCAGTTTTGACATGGGTTTCATTTTGCCCATGGTACTATCGGTCATGGCCGGAGGTGCGATCGGGTCCTACTATGGCTCGACAAGATATAAACCTGACACGATCAACAAGGTGATGGGTCTGATCATTCTAGTTGCAATATTTATACTATTTAGGAAAATGTTATGATCTCTGTTGAGGAAGCTAGACAAATAATAGATAATCATATCTGGAGGAAAGGGTCTGAATCCATGGATGTTTCTCAGGCCTCAGATCGTATTCTAGCAGAAAATGTGATTGCAAGAATCCCATCCCCAAGGTTTGATAACTCAGCCATGGATGGATTTGCTCTAAGGGCCAATGATATTATTGGAGCATCAAAAAATAACCCCATCCTTTTAAAGAACATGGGAACTAGTTCTGCAGGCCAACCATTTGAGCAAACTTTAGAGGTTGGATCTTGTGTCCAGTGCATGACAGGTGCTAAAATACCTACGGGAGCAGATACGGTAGTCATGGTCGAGGATACAAGCGGATTCAATAATGATGAGCATGTGAGCATTTACTCTGAATCTGTAGAGGGAAAACATATTAGACGGATGGGTGAAGAGATCAAGATGGCTGATATCTTGATCAATAAAGGAACTAATGTCACAACCAGCGAGATAGGCATATGTGCATCATTTGGGTATGCAGAGATTGTTGTTGCAAAGAAACCCAAAATTGCAATTTTTAGTACGGGCAATGAACTCGTAGAACCTGGAAATGAATTGAAGGAAGGTCAGATCTATAATTCTAATCTACCTGTGTTTGCCGATCTTGTGAAGAAGGCTGGTGGAGATGTATTCATGCAGGGAGTCATCGAGGATAAAAAGAGTTCACTGAGATCATTTTTAGATAAGGCATTATGTAATTGTGACTTGATCATTTCTTCAGGAGGCGTTTCCATGGGAAGATATGATTACGTCAGAGATGTCATGATGGACCTTGGTGTTAAAGAACATTTTTGGAAGGTTGCTCAGAAGCCAGGTAAACCATTTTTCTTTGGCACGAAAGGTAATAAACTAGTCTTCGGTCTCCCAGGAAATCCTGTTTCCTCTTACATTGGATTTATCGAGTGGGTCTGGCCAGTTATTAGAGAAATGATGGGAGACAGAAAAAGACCACCTATTATTGGTACCTTGACAGAATCATTTAAACGAGAAAAGACTAAATACAGATACCTATTTGGAAAGGCATGGATAGAGGACAGAAAGATTTTTTGCAAACCTTCAAGTAAATTGGGTTCTCACATGTTGACCTCCTCACTTGAAGCAAACTGCATCCTTTCTTCAAGCCAAGGCCCTGACATGTTAAGTCCGGGAGATAGCATACAGATCAATCTTCTACCATGGGGAATATTGAAGTGATGATCACTCCACATGATCTGAACCTTTGGATCAGAGAAGGTCGTTCATTTATCGCAATTGATCTTCGTCAAATAGACCAACGAGATGAAATGCCTCTTGTGGGCATCGATCATGTCATCGCTGATGCTAGCGGTATCCCAGAGTCAGATCAAGAAATGATCCTGATTTGTCAATATGGACTTGTTACAGAGGGCTTGATTCTTGAAAAGGGATTGAAGAATACATATAGTTTATCAGGCGGGGTTGAGGCTTGGAATGCGTTCTTAGCGGATAACTTGGACATTAGTAATTGGTCACGCCAGGTCATTCTTGAAGAAGTTGGTACGAAAGGTCAAAGAAAATTAATGAACTCAAGGATAGGGATTATTGGAATGGGTGGTCTTGGTTGTCCTGCTGCACAATCACTTATTGGTGCTGGCGTAATGAACCTAAGTATTATCGATGGTGACGTCATAGAACAAAGTAATCTTCATCGGCAAATGCTTTACAGTGCCAATGAGGTTGGATTAATAAAAGTAAACGTTGCAAAAGAAAAATTAAAAAAGATGAATGGAAAGGCATCAATAAAAATATTCAATTCTTATCTTGATGATGAAAATGGTCATTCATTTTTTAGAGATTTGGATGTAGTAATAGATGCAACTGATAATAACACAGCAAGGAGATCGATCGATAAGTTTTCAAGGGAATATAACGTACCAATGATCTATGGAGGACTATATAAGTACGAGGGACAGGTTGCAGTATTCAATATCAAAGGAAGTTGTAGTTATTCTGAATTGTTTCCAAGTAGTAAGAATAATAATGAAAACTGCAATGAAGCAGGTATGTTGGGCATGCTACCAGGTATAATTGGAAATATTCAAGCGCTAGAGGCTTTGAAGATAATTATTGGCATCAGTCCAAATCTGATTGGTAAACTAATGATCTATGATGGAATGAATCATACAACACAGACGATTAGATTATGATAAAGATCAAGTTAAAATGTTTTTCACAGGTCAAGTATGCAATGGGGCAGGATGAGATGGTCATTGAAATGAAAATTGGTTCAACAACCTCTGATCTAGAACGAATTGTCAGGCAACGTTCTGAGGGTAAATTGGAACACATTGATCTCAGTATTGCAATAAATAAAAAATACGTTAAAGATGAAGTTGCACTCAATGATGGTGATGAAGTGGCTTTGATTCCACCTGTCCAAGGGGGATAAATGATAAAGATTGAAATAGTTGATGACCTTATTGAACCTTTCCTATCCCATGATGGAAGATTAGAGCAAGGCTCTGAACTTATGTTCAATGGTCGTGTTAGATCCATGGAGAATGATCAAAAGATAATCGCTTTGGAATATGAACAATATGAAGGAATGGCTGAGTCCGAATTAAAGATGATCGCTCAAGAAGTTTCCCAGAAATATCCTATAACTGACCTTTTTTGCAAGCATCGAATTGGAACAGTCAAAGTAGGAGAAACAAGCCTACATGTTGTCATATGGTCAAAACATAGAAAGGAAGGCCTGGATTCCATGACATTTTTTTTAGGTGAACTAAAAAAACGAGTTCCTATTTGGAAGTGGGCGATCCTCCAGAATGGTACAAAGATTCCAAGCGATTGTACACACTCTTGATCATTAATCTATAAATTCTGAATACCAATGTTTGGCTTTTCAGCACGTTCCATATCAAATGTATTATTTTGGGTTACTAGAAAAAAGTGGCTCATACTATCCTTCTTACTAAGCATATCTTTTTTTTATGTGCCTTCACCCGAGGGTTTAACACCTGAGGGACATCGTACCTTAATTATTGTAAGTGTTGCGCTTATTTTGATCATTAGTGAGTCAATACCTCTTCCTGCTGTAGCGATACTCATTCTTATCATGGAAGTAATTCTTGGTGTAGATACTGCAGACGGAGTTGCATCATCATTCATGAGCGATGCGGTCTTCTTTATCATGGGGTCTTTAATGCTGGCTGTTGCTTTGGTCAATCAAGGATTGGACAAGAGACTCGCACTTTTTGTCATAAATGTGACAGGTAATAAGACATGGAGAATTGTGTTAGGATTTGTGACTATCTCTGCTTTTTTATCCTCTTTCATTGGTGAGCATACTGTAGCAGCAATGCTGCTACCGGTCGCACTGGCGTTAATTAGGAATGCTGGATTAAGTACGAATAAGGCTACAAGGCTTTCGACATTACTTCTTTTTTCCATAGCCTACGGGTGTGCCATTGGTTCGATTGGAACTCCATCAGGTGGTGGCCGCAATGTGATAATGATAGGTTATTTATCAGAATTTGGCATGGGAACCATCTCATATCTAGATTGGATGAAGTTTGCATATCCAATGCTAATAATAGAGATCCCGATCGTTGCAGCGGTCCTGTGGTATACTTTTACACCTGAACAGAAAATAATGGATTCTTCTGTTAGAAAATTAAAGGTGAAAGTTGCAAAGACTGGAAAACTAACAGCCAATCAAATAATGGCGATAATTATCTTTCTATTTGTTTTTTTTGGGTGGATTTTTCTAAGTCCATTCATAGGACTAGGCATAGTTGCATTGAGTGGGGTATTCCTATATCTTTCTTTTGGCCTAATAGAGTGGCAAGACATAAATAGAAATACTAACTGGGGTGTCATATTGTTATTTGGCTCAGCCATATCATTGGGGATACAAATGAAGGAGACAGGCGCTGCACTTTGGATTGCCGAACAGACGCTATTTTATTTAGACCTCATATTTCAAGATGTTGGGATCGTGAGATGGTTTGTATCTGTCATTGTTACAGGACTTCTTACGAATTTATTAAGTAATGCTGCTACTGTCGCTGTACTTGGTCCAATTATCCTCGACATGGGCGGTGAGCCCATAATCATGGCAATCATGACCTCTATTGCATCAGCTTTTGCTTATTTAACTGTTGTGGCTTCGCCTACCTGCATGATTATACATTCCACTGGTCTAATTACATCTGGTGATTATTTTAAAGCAGGCTGGAAACTTTTCATTATTTCTGTCCTTCTACTATTAATTATCTCAACGTTCTATTGGCCTATGTTATTATGAAGATATTGATTGCAATCAGTAGCAAAGAATATTCAGGACCTACGCTAGATGTAGGGATGAATATTGCCCGTGTTCTTAATGCATCAACTACGATAGTTGATGTTGGACAAAAGATCAGTGAGTTTAGCATGAAGGACGTTAGTCTTGCGAATGAGCTCATGGATACATGGGATATTGATAGACCGGGCGTTGATGTATTGGAATGGGCCTATAACTATCTTTCAGAAAATAAATTCATTGAAGAACAATCCATCAAGGATGGATTTCCTAAAAATCTTCTTATTGAAAGTGGTTCAGGGCGTGCAGAGGTCTTGCTCAAAGGTACAGCCCTAGAAAATTTATCTTTGATATTAAGGAATGGGGATATCATTAAAGAATTAAGGGATGAGGTGGATACTAAAAAATATGACCTGACAATTATTGGAGGCAGTGGAAAGCGAAGCATGGCTCATGACATGATCCAATACATTGATAGTTCGATCTTTATTGTAAATAATTTCAATAAAAAGGTAGACTATAAAATTCTATTGGCAGTTGATGATTCTCCAGGTACAGCAAGGGCAGTCAAATATGGTGTCAGAGTTGCACAAGCATTCAATATCAAAGTTGATCTTATCACCATTAGCAAGGATGGGCATTTAGGAAAAGAATATAAAAAGGCATCAAAAAAGGCTGCTAAGATGATGCGAAGGAGTGGTGTTGAAGCTAAACAGAATTTTGAAATTGGAGACCCGGTCGATACAATAATTGAGACTGCAGGCGATAATCACATCATCATAATGGGTGCATCCACGCAGTCTCCCATAACAAAGTTTTTCATGGGTAGTAAACCACTAAATGTGATGGAAGGTTCTAACTGCCCGATCTTGATCGTCAAATGATATAACCATGTGGTTTGTTGTTATTAGAATGATTATTAGATTTAACTGATATAACCTATGATATAAAATGGAGTGATCATGTCATCAAGTACTAATCCAACCTCGTCAGCATATAATGATGCAGTAAAACAACTGGGTCTCAAACCCAATATTGCAAGAGCTCTTGAGATACCAGATCGTGAGTTGACTGTAGAAGTCCCTTTTAGAAGAGATAATGGTGAATTAGAAAGTGTAATTGGGTTTAGGGTCCAGCACAATAATACCAGAGGCCCTTTTAAGGGAGGCATAAGATATCATCAGCATGTAGATATAGATGAGGTAAGATCTCTAGCAACTTTGATGACTTGGAAAACATCACTATTAGATATCCCTTATGGTGGTGGAAAGGGAGGCATTGGAGTTGACCCAAGCAAATTTTCAAAAACAGAGTTAGAAAGAATGTCTAGGAGGTTTTTTCGCGCGATTGACCCTGTCATTGGCATAAATGTTGATATCCCTGCTCCTGATGTGAATACCAATGCTCAGGTCATGAGTTGGTTCATGGATGAATACAGTCAGATCCATGGCTATTCTCCTGCGATCGTTACTGGAAAACCTTTGGAATTAGGAGGTTCTGCAGGACGTGAGGCAGCGACCGGAAGAGGTACAGCAGTCATCACACGAGAAACATCTGATAAGTGGGGCATAGATTTGAAAGATTGCAAGGTCGTTATTCAAGGTTTTGGCAATGTAGGATCATATGCTGCAAAATTTCTAGATGAATACGGTTGTAAGATAATTGCTGTAAGTGATGTCACAGGTGGACTGTTTGATGCCGATGGACTAGATATTCCGTCACTTTTTGATTATAATTATCAAAATAGGACCATAGATGGTTTTGAACAGGGAAAGAAAATCACTAATGAGGAATTACTTGCATTGGAGTGTGACTTTCTAATTCCAGCAGCATTGGGTAGCGCCATAAATGAATCAAATGTGGATTCATTGAATTGCAAAGTAATCGTAGAGGCTGCTAATGGTCCTGTCACTGGTGATGCTGCAAATAGACTTTGGGATAAAAAAATTGCAATCATACCAGATATTTTGACAAATGCAGGAGGTGTTACAGTATCGTATTTTGAATGGGTGCAAAATCTTCAACAGTTTAAATGGACCGAAGATGAAGTCAATAATAAACTTGAAGAAAAAATGGTGCATGCCTTTAATGAGGTCTATTCTATCAAAAAGGATAAGAGTGTACCAATGCGAATCGCATCTTTCATGGTTGCAATAGATAGGGTCCATGGTGCATATAACCTGCGCGAAGGATAAACCTTAGATAGAATTTGCAACATCCAAATATTGATTAACTAAAAAAGAAAGAGAGAATAAGATCATGGACTTAATTCATCCAATATTCAAATGGTTACATGTTATTGCCGGGGTCATGTGGATAGGCCTTTTATACTTTTTTAATTTTATCAATACATCCTTTGCTCCAACCATGGATGGTGATACAAAAAAGAAGGTTGTACCTGAATTGATGCCAAGGACATTATACTGGTTCAGGTGGGGCGCTGCATATACTTGGATCACAGGTGTTGTATTACTTTACGTAATTTACTGGTCTGGCACTGAGGGATTGATGCCTGGCGATTTCACTTCAAATGATGTAACGGGTGAGCCTGCAAACATGTTCATTCATATTGCACTATTATTTACTTTTGTTGCGCTTTTTCTATATGATTTCATATATAAAAGTCCATTGGCCTCAAATGTTAGATTGGTTACGATCGTTAGTTTTCTACTTATTTCTGCTTATGTTTTTGCAATGCAGAAATTTGCAGGCTTTGAATATCGAACTTTTAACATTCACTTAGGTTCCATGTTTGGAACGATAATGGCATTCAATGTATGGTTTCGTATATGGCCTGCACAGCAAAAGATAATTTCAGCGATCAAAGAGGGTAATGCTCCAGATGGAGACCTGCTTGCACTTGCAGGATTGCGATCAAAACATAATACCTACATGAGCGTTCCTCTCATATGGACAATGATAGGAGTGCACCATGCAGGCACTTCATTGACTGGTGGAGGTTGGATACCAGGATTACATGCTCAGACCAGTTGGATGGTCCCTTTATTTTTTGTGATACTTGGTTGGCATATTGTATTTCAACTTTATAAAAAATCTGCTAAAGTAGAAGGTTTTTAACTGTATAGCTTATGTTATCAATGGAAAACCCCCTATTTGATTAGGGGGTTTTTTATTTTTGGAGCATGGACAAAGTTTAAAAATGAAGATAGATTCTAAATTCTCTGCTTATTGGAAAGATTATATCCGTCAGAGTTCCTATGCAGCAATAACGGTATTTTTCATCACCATTTTTTTATCAGATAATCCAGTTGTCATTGCAAGCATAGGTGCGACTTCATTCATTGTATTTGCAATGCCAAATAATGTTTCGGCAGAACCAAAACGGATAATTGGAGGTCATCTAGTGGGATTCTTTGTGGGTGTCTGCTTCGCAGTGTTTCCTTTAATGGATATCCTATTGTTCAAGGCATTGTGGTTTTCCGCTTCAGTGGGAATTACAATATTGATCATGGTTGTCATGGACGTTGAACATCCTCCAGCGGCTGGAACTGCATTGGGCATGACACTGGTGGGATATACGAATTCTTCCGCTTCTGCGATCATCATAAGTGTGATATTCCTTGCCTTCATTGGCTATGTTGCGAAGCCATATTTGAGAGATCTAGTTTGAATCGAAAGACCGCCATCATGCTTCTAGTGCTCACTGGAGTGATTTGGAGTACGGGTGGATTCATGATAAAATTGATACCCTGGCCACCAATGGTCATTGCTGGACTACGCAGTGGTCTTACGGCAATCGTGATCTTTGGATATAGTAGACCACGCGATCTTCGGTTTGGTATCAATACTTGGGCCGGCGCTCTATGCTATGCTTTGATGGTCATCTGCTTTGTAATAGGGAACAAGATGACAACTTCAGGTAATGTCATACTGATACAATATGCTGCACCAATATACGTAGCATTATTTGGATTTTCCTTTCTTGGAGAAAGATCAACCAAAATTGATTGGTTGGCAATTGTGATCATTCTTTTAGGCCTAGGTTGCTTTTTTTTAGAAGAATTGTCCTTTGATCAATTATCGGGCAATGTATTTGCAGTGTTCTCGGGTATTGGTTTTGCTGGTTTGACATTATTCATGCGAAAACAGAAAAATGGACGACCGATCGATTCTGTATTACTTGGCAATATCTTGACATTCTTAATCTGTTTTCCATTTTATTCTGGTGAATTGACATATGATCAAAGTGCATGGGCAATGCTGATATTCTTGGGGGTAGTGCAACTCGGATTATCCTACATCATTTATAGTAATGCGATAAGACATGTCTCAGCATTGGACGCGATCATTTATCCTGTCATTGAACCTATTTTCAATCCTATCTTTGCCTTTCTTTTCTTGGGAGAGTCCATGAGTACCACCGCTCGTGTTGGAGGTGCTTTGGTCATTCTAGGAGTGGTTGGTCGTGGAATTATCATAGAGAATTATCTAAAGAATAGATAGTCACATGATGATGTTGATCATCGCACAAAAAAAGACCTCAATATTATGAGGTCTTTTTCAATTGATGATCTTTGTTCGTTAAATATGTATTATTCTAACTCACAACTCATGTCATGTCCACAA
>Ga0208766_1001778_pt1 | contig 11388 bp, 10 predicted proteins | sample ETN01SmetaG_3_FD_185792 | JGI IMG/M metagenome (GOLD analysis project Ga0208766, IMG submission 185792) | Marine microbial and viral communities from oxygen minimum zone, Eastern Pacific Ocean - ETNP2014F12-01SV263 (SPAdes) (version 2) | ecosystem: Environmental > Aquatic > Marine > Oceanic ...
GTAATAACGCCATACGCGCAAATTAACCAATTCACGCGCGTAGGGGTGTGATCCTCGCAATTAAGGCTTAACGTCGGGGTCTAAGACAGTTAAAAAAACTTAAAAAAGGAATAACAATGGATGAAAACGTCCCAAATGAAGATGGTTCGAGTGAGCGTCGAATCCAGTTTGATGCTCCTCCTCCGATGGTGATAGATCCGGACTGCAATTATGTGGCTGAGATGGTTACAACAGCTGGAACTATGAAAATTGCTCTTAATGCAAAACGTGCACCGATGACAGTTAACAATTTTGTCTTTCTGGCAAGGTGGCATTATTACGATGGAATAATTTTCCATCGTGTAATTAGAGATTTTGTGATTCAAGGTGGAGATCCACAAGGTACAGGAATGGGTGGACCCGGTTATCGGTTTGAAGATGAATTACCTAACAGTGGTGAATACCAGATTGGTTCTTTAGCTATGGCGAATGCAGGTCCTGATACTAACGGAAGCCAGTTTTTCGTTATAACAGGACCTTCGGGGGTTCAACTCCCACCGAGCTATTCACTTTTCGGTCAGGTAATAGACGGGTTGGAAGTTGCTGAAGCAATTCAATCTTCCCCGACAGGCGCACAGGACAGGCCTGTGGAGGATGTAGTTATTGAGTCTGTAACCATTTCAGAGGTTGAAGGCTAAAAACTTTAATTCAGTTTGACGGTTCTTTCATTTTGGTTGCAAGGAATACTGCAAGTAGTGCAGTTATTCCTGCAGCCAAGTGAATTGCCATAAAACGTGAACCGCTAGTGCTTGTGCCTAGCACTGCTGTTGCAAGAGTGATTCCGACAGTTCCTCCAACCATTTGAAGCATGTTCAAAGAGCCTCCGGCAACACCAAGATCCTGATCTCCTGCAGCGGAAGTTGCAGCATTCGCGATTGTGGCTCGAATGTATCCACTGCCAGCACCAGCTAATCCTGCTCCGAGGATGAACACGATCAACCATTTTTGTTGAGCTCCTATGCCAGCTATTACCATTGCTACAGCGAAAACAAGGCTTCCAGTTATTGAAACACGTCTAGCTCCTTTGTCTAAGTCGTGAGTACCGCCAAGTTTCGCGGCGATAGCAAAAGAGAGTGGTCGGGGAAGCATAAGAAGACCAATAACAGTTGGTCTGAAACCCCAACGGCGTTCTAAAAGGAAAGGGGCGATAATCATCGCGCCCATATACGCGGCTTGGAGTACGGCTTGAACGGCTATTGGGATGGTGAAGTTCGGTTTAGCCATTAATTCTGGAGGCAGTAAGGGCATTTTTGTTCGATTTTCGACAGTTCGAAAAGCTATGAGTGCCAATGGTGAAATCACAACTGCAGAAATCACAATCGGGTGGGTCCAACCCCAGACAATGCCTCTGTTCACGGCAATTAAAAGGCTCCCTACCCCTATGCCAAGGGTAAGGGCGCCTGGGATGTCAAAACTAACATCAGACTGTTTCTCAGTTTCAGGAAGAGTTCTAGCTCCAAATCCGAACGCTGCCATCACGAGTAGTCCTTGAATAATAAAAAGTGTTCGCCAGCCCAACCATTCGATCAAAGGCCCTCCTGTTACAACTCCAATAGCTGGAGATACTGCTACTACAGCCATCCAAAGTCCTAACGCTTTTGAACGTTCTTTCCGTCCGTAAACCGAAAGGATGATGGCCATAGCTGAAGGGCCTGCAGCAGCGGTCGCTGCTTGAGCTAAAGTTCGCATGAAAATTAGAGAACCGACATTCCATGACAGAGCAGTTAATAGAGCCAAAATTCCGCCTATTGCGAAACTTCCAAGGTAGGTGCGTCTATGCCCATGCAAATCTCCCATTTTTCCAGCAATCGGGGTGATAACAGCAAAAGCCAGCAAAGGCGCTGCTAGAACCCAGGTCACCGAGTCGTCGGACGTGCCTAGATCTCTTGCTATCCGAGGTAAAGAAGCTGAAAGAACAGTTACTGGATAGCTGCTTGTAGCGGTTCCAAAAAGTGCTGCGATTAGAACGATTTTTGGATAGTCAGGACGGTTAGAGAGTTTTTTTCGTTTAGACGCCCAAAGTCCAGACGGCAGGTGAGAACTTTCTTCTTCGTTCATAGGTTCTATTCATTCCAACTAGAGAGAATTCCTGGTACTTCACTGATGCTTTGAGCAGTTGGAAAATCAACTTTTTCCAATTCTTTTGGATCAGGGATTTCAAGTTCCCATGTTGTGTGATGGGGGACATGAATGGCTTTTGCTCCGATGGTTAAAACTGGAAGGATGTCAGAACTGACTGAGTTTCCTATCATCACGAACATTTCAGGGTTAATTCCGTAACGATTTAAGAGCATCTTATATATAGCGGCATCTTTTTCTCCTACGACTTCGATGTTCGAAAAGAAATCAGTGAGTCCGCTATTTTCGACTTTTGTCCTTTGATGAAGCACGTCTCCTTTTGTGATTAGAAGTAGATGGTGGTTGTTAGATAGTTCGCTAAGTGTTTCTTCAACATTTGGAAGCAAGTCAATTGGGGCGTCTATAAGTTCGTCTCCCCATGAGATGATCTGAGCGATTTGTTTTGTTCCTATTTCGTCGTTTGAAATTTGAATTGCTGTGAGAATCATCGACCTGACAAAGCTTGTAACACCGTAACCGTATTGAGGGATGGAAGCTTTTTCATTTTCTAACAGGGTGGCATTAGTTTCTTTCGGGTCGCTCCAGGAGGACATCAGTTCAAAGAAGCGGTCTTGAATTTTGTAGAACCATGCCTCATTTTCCCAAAGAGTGTCATCCGCGTCGATTCCCAAAACAAAGGAGTTGGAAAATTTGGGAGGGTTTTCCTGATTTAACATAAATTTTAGCCTAGAACTTTAGAAGTATTTAGAGTGTCCCCGACAGGAGTCTCCCGCGGTACTAACTTTGAGTCTATGCGGTACCTATGTATGCGTTCAGCTTGTTCAGGAAAAGCTGTTTATCTGGTTGAAATGAATGTGAAGGGAACGTCTTTTATTATTCGTGACCTTGACGAGGTGGAAGGTCCAGGTCAGGTTGTGCTTTGTGAAGTTCATGTTGGACGTCTGAAAGCTCCAAAAGGGTGGCAGCTGATTGATGAACGCAATAGAGGGAATTTGGTTCAGTTCCCTGAAGATCGAGAAAACCGTCCGAAACGTCGCAAAAGAGGGGTTCTTTCAGGGTTTAAACGGGAAAGCTCTGATGAGGTTGTGAGACCTATTGGAGAAGCGCGGCATCCTTTGGAAACAGAAGACTCGAGTCAGACTCCTTCACCTGAAAAAACACCTTTGTTGGCTCGTGCTTTCACAGGTTTGAGCAAGCATCCGTCGTTACCTCAAAGCGAGTCTGGTGAAGGAAATCATGAAACAGACCAGCAAGGTATTTTCGATGAAGAAGACTGGGACCAAAGACACGCTTCGGAGGTTGATGAAGAGCGTCGAGATGGTGATCAAATGGATTTTGATTCCATTGATTTGGAACCGATTGCTTAGTTTTTAACGCCATAAACCCTTAACCCATTGGTAGGTTGAAGCCGGTTATTTATTTTCTGCGAGACTTATGGAGGAACAGTGGCCGAAATTACTGAAGCTGAAATCAAGGATTTAGCAAAAAAACTTGTTGAAGAAGTCCCGCCAGACAAGGTGGATCAGTTCGAGTTCCGCGGCGCCCAGTTTGACCACGGATTAGCTTTTGTGCAGTTCCCGGAAGGTCTCGGCGGTCTTGGTCTTGAAAGCCGAAAATTGCAAACGGTGGTTGATGCTGAACTGCGAGGCGCTGGAGTGCCTTATCATGACCTAGCTATTAACCCTATTGGTATCGGTATGGGGGCACCAGTTGTTCTTACGTATGCTTCTGATGAACAGAAGGAAAGGTTATTGCGTCCCATGTTCACCGGTGAGGAAATCTGGTGTCAGCTTTTCAGTGAACCAGGTGCCGGATCTGACGTCGCTGGATTATCATCTCGAGCTGTTCTAGATGGAGACGAATGGATAGTTAACGGACAAAAAGTGTGGACGACACTCGCCCATGTTTCCAAATGGGGAATGCTTGTAGCTAGAACAGATCCTGATCAGCCGAAACATAAAGGTATGACATATTTTCTTCTTGATATGGAATCACCTGGGGTTGAGGTCAGACCATTGCATCAGATCACAGGGGAAGCTGAGTTCAACGAAGTTTTCTTCAATGATGTTCGTATACCTAACGACAGGGTTTTCGGAGATGTTGGTGCCGGCTGGAGCGCAGCTGTCACCACACTTATGAATGAGCGTGTAGCGCTCGGTGGTGGTGTTCCCAAAAAAGGAGTAGGTCCGATCCGCGATCTTATGCAAGTTTGGGAAGAGAAGAAGGAAACGCTTGACCCGGTAACTAGGGCGGTTTTTCGTGACAAAGTAAGCAGATTTTGGATGGAAGCTGAAGCTTTGCGACTCACCAACTGGAGGGCCAGGGAAGGAAGTAAATCAGGAAACCCGGGTCCTGAAGGTTCAGTTGGCAAACTTATGTCAGCTGAAATGAATCAGCGCATATATGAGACGTGTGTTGAAATAGCAGGAGCTGAAGGTCTTCTCTACGAAGCAGGATATGACCGCAAACGACCTGAAGGTCTGCGAACTGAAGGTGATCTTACGAGATATTCGTTTTTGAGATCTCGTGCCAACACAATAGAAGGTGGCACATCTGAGATCATGAGAAACATTCTCGGGGAAAGAGTTTTGGGTCTTCCTGGAGATGTGAGAGTCGATAAGGATGTTTCCTGGGCGGACGTGCCTAGAAATTAGAAAACTGTCAGGAACGGTGCCAACCAGTTCCTTGAGCTGAATCTTCGAGAACTATGCCATTTTCGAATAGTGAATCGCGTATCTCGTCAGCCCTTGCATAATCTCCACTTTCGCGAGCCTGATTACGTTCAACTATCAGTTCTTCGATCTTGTTTTCATCTAATTCTGATTCCTTTGAACCTGATGGTCGCTGATCTCGACCGATTTTCAACCCGAGAACGTCCACGAGAGTCTCAATAGCGCATCCGATGCTTGCGACTTCATCAGAGTTGTCTTCGTCTAAGTGACGGTTAGCTTCACGAACAGCGTCAAAAATTACTGCAACAGCTGCAGGAGTGCCAAGATCGTCATCCATTGCTTCATTGAACTTTGCGACAACACTTCCGTCAGGTTCAGAGTTTTCCAGATTTGCTGATCTGAAACGGTCAGCGAAAGCGTCGAGGCGATCAAGGGCTGAAACAGCACCGTCAAGAGTATCTGCTCCTATTTCCATGGTGTGACGGTAATGGGTTTGTAGAACCAGAAGTCTTAGGGCACGCGGATCCCAGTGGTCCAACATTGCTTCAAGAGTCGTGAAATTACCCAAAGATTTGGACATTTTCTCGCCGTCAACTTGAACCATTCCGTTGTGAATCCAATATTTCGCAAATTCGCGTCCGCATCCGAGAGCTTCAGCTCTTTCGTTTTCATGATGAGGGAAAATTAGGTCATCGCCGCCGCCGTGTATGTCAAAACCGTCACCTAAAAGGTCTAGGGACATGGCGACACATTCGATATGCCACCCGGGACGTCCCGGACCCCAGGGTGAATCCCAGGTTGGCTCACCGGGTTTTGCGGCTTTCCATAGTGCGAAATCGAGAGGGTCGTCTTTGCCTTCGTCAACGTCGACTCGTGCACCGGCACCTTCTCTAAGGTCATCAACAGTCCGGTTAACCAAAGCACCGTATTCGTCCAACTTGTCGACATCAAAATAGACGCCGTCATCTGTGGTGTAAGCCATTTCACGGTCGATCAGATCAGCGATCACTGAAACCATATGGTCCACGAATTCGGTGGCACGGGGTCGCAGGTCAGGGTGGGCTATGTTCAAACGGTCCATTTCGGCAATAAAGATTTCTTCGAACCGTGCAGCCAGATCGGGTTCAGAGGTTCCTTCTTCGGCTGCTCGTGCGATTATTTTGTCGTCAATGTCGGTGATGTTGGAAACAGCTTTAACTTCATACCCTGACCATTTCAGATATCTGACGAGAATATCGAAAGCCATGGTTGAGCGGGCGTGACCCAGGTGTGGGGCGTCGTAGACGGTGGGGCCGCACCAGTAAACCGAGACTTTTCCAGGGTCGCGGGGGGAGAAGTCGGTTTTTTCGCCTGTGAGACTGTCAGTAAATTTCAGCACAATAAAATGATACGCGAAAAGAGATGTCAGTGATTGCCAGAAACGAATTCAGACCCAAAAATTTAGACAGAGTTCAGGTCGATACCAAGGATTGCCGCTGCTTGGGTTAAAGCTGTTTTGGCGTGAGAGTCATTTCCTTCACCTTCAATTGTTCTTTTAGCGAAGTTGTCGATAAGTTGACACGCTTTGGGAAGATTCAGGTCGTCATCAATTGCCTCTCTGACTTCTGTTAAAAGGTTTTCAGAGTCAGGTCCGTGAGAACAGGATGTTGCTTCAAGCATTCTTTTCAACATTGCTTCACCTTTGTCAATATCACCATCAAACCATTCGAAACCTGCACGGTAATGATGTGATAACAGCGCCAACCTGATTGCCCTGGGGTCATGTTCGGCTTTGAGGTCGCGAACGAAAACGAGGTTTCCTAAAGATTTAGACATTTTCTCTCCCTCATATGCGACCATCCCCACGTGCATCCAATGGTGTGCAAAAGGACTGTTGTTTGCGGTGATGCTTTGAGCTGTTTCGCATTCGTGATGGGGGAAGATCAGGTCGTCGCCACCTCCGTGAAGGTCGATTGTCGGGCCGAGTTCAGACATGGCCATCGCTGAGCATTCGATGTGCCATCCGGGTCGTCCGGGGCCGAACGGTGAATCCCAAGAAGGTTCACCTTCTTCTGATTTTTGCCACAAAATGAAATCAAGGGGATTGCGGAGTCGTTGATCTTCGGTGTTGGCGCCGCGTTCGTTGGCGAAAGAGATCATTGTTGGTTCGTCGTAACCTGAAATTTTCCCAAAATCAGAGAAGGTTGACACATCGAAAAAAGTTGTTCCATCAACGGTGTAGGTGTGTCCCTTCTCAGCAAGCTGGCTTATGAGTGAAACAATTTCGTCGATTGAACCTGTGACAGTGGGTTCAGCAGCAGCGGGACGCAACCCTAATGCATCAATGTCTTCTTTGAATTGTTCAGTTTCGGACAAACCCAACTCTAAGTAGTCAACGCCGATTTCTTTAGCTTTGGCGAGTATCGAGTCGTCAACGTCGGTGACATTGCGAACCATTTTCACTTCATGACCGAGGTCTTCAAGACGGCGTATCAGCACATCGAAACAAAGGTAGGTGAATGCGTGACCGAGATGAGTCGCATCGTAGGGGGTTATCCCACATACGTACATTGAAACAGTGGGACCGGGTTCGAAAGGAACGATTTCACGTCGGCTCGTGTCGTAGAGACGCATACTCATTGAATTGACCGTAGCTTCCTGATCATCATTTTTCAGAGTCCGCTCAGTCTCTTTCGAAAGGAACTGAATGTTCCCAGTCGGCTAACAATGTCCGTATAGCAGCTACGACTAGCAGAGGCTGGTCGAGCATCATGTGATGGCCCGCTAAAGGGATCTCCACGATAGGTGCCACACGACCCAATTGTTCGTACATGTAAGCTCCGATGCCTGGTGTCACAAGCCCGTTTTCAGCTCTAAACAAGGCAATACGGCAGGTGACTTGCCGAAGAAGCTCGTCAGCAGTAGAACGGCGTTGCTCTTGGAAGACAGCTGGGTCGAACTTCCATGTCACACCGCCTTCAACCTCGGTTAATGACATGCGAGCAATATGGCGCATAAGGAAAGGTTCAGTGTTCTCTTGTTCGGGTACCGGACGGAACCTTGCCATAGCGGTTGGAAAATCGGCGTGAATTTTAGGGTTGGCGAACTGGCTTCTGCGTTTAACCTGCATCTCAGGGTCAGGTGCTGTCACAGCAGAATCCAGGATTATCGCACCCGCTAGCTTGTCAGGGTGGTTCGCGGCGGTAGCTAACGTCACGTAACCGCCCATTGAATGGCCGATAATGATAGGCGGACCTTCCATTTCGGCGTCAGCAGCCACAGTTGCGACTTCATCGCACCATTGGTTCAACGAATACGATTCACGTCTTCCGCTGTCACCGTGACCTGAAAGGTCAAGAGCGGCAACACGGTAGATTTGCGCGAACTGGGAAGCCACGTGAGTCCACCAGTGTGCATGAGCGGCACCGCCGTGGACGAAAACAAGACCCGGCCGTCCGGCTTCACCCCAAGTCAAATAGTGGATGTCGACTCCTTCGACATTGACCATGTGGTCCTCATAGGGGACGTCCATGGCTTTGCGGTACCAGGCTGGTGCTTCGTTAATTTCAGTTTCTTTTTTCATAAGCGCCCTCGGCAGGAATTGAACCTGCGGCCTACCGCTTAGGAGGCGGTCGCTCTATCCAACTGAGCTACGAGGGCAAACGTTTCTAATCAAGGGTATTTACCCTTATGGCTTTAGTTAAGGATATTGATTTATTAAACCCTTGGGACGAACAGATTTCTGATGTGTTCTTGCCTGAGTTGGATATAAGTAAAACTTGCAAAAAATAAGTGGCATTCAAGTTTTCAATTCTTAAACAGATGTTACAGTTGTCTTATGACAAATATATAAGCTGATGCAAGCCATTCAGACCGTATTTGTCCCTGAGATCGACCTAAATAAACTTTGTATGGAGAGTTCACAGAACATGAGCAGTAGAAAAGTCGCACGAGTTGAGAGAGCAACAGTCGAACTGCGAGAAACCCGTGCCAATCTTCTGGAAGCTGCAGCGAAACTTATCCGAATATCGGGTGTTCATTCTCTTACTCACGCTGCGATAGCTGCTGAGGCTGGTGTAGCTCGTCAAAGCGTGTACAGGTATTTTAAAGACCCGGAAGAAGTTGTTGTCGCTCTGGCAGAGAACCTGGGTGTTGTGGTCAGAGACACTTTCAACACCAGGTTCGAAGATGGAGGCCCGGATCCTCTAGCTCGAACCAGTAAAGCATTAGCTTCCATGCTTGTTTCAGATTCCGTATTGAATAAAGCTCTGTATTTGTCCGCTCCGCTACTGATAGCTCAGGGAAAATCTCCTGTTTTTCCAAACGAGAAGAACGAGGAAGCGCTGGGCAGGCAATTGGAAGCCTCAGGTTTAGCAGAGTCTTCTGAGGGTACAGACATGCTAGATATAGTCGTCACATATTTCTACGGCCTTGTTTATAAGTGGGCGACAGGTTCGAGCAGTGACAAAGAGTTCTGCGCCGCAATGGGTCGACTCGCTTCAGATATTACAGAACTGGCTGCTGCACGGCGGGCAAGCCTATGAACAAGTGTGACGGGCGAGCCGTCCGAAGATGCCAAGGGAGACTCAAGATGAGCTTACGCACCTACACCACTAGGCGCAGTAGCGGTATGCGGCTGCTGGCCGGCTTCCTCCTGGCCGCTTCTGTAATGGTTGTGGTTCCGGCTTTGCCGGCTGGTGCTGCCGCCGGCGACCTAGATACCAGCTACGGAGGTGGTGACGGGATCGTCGACCTTGAGGCGCTTGGGCTAGCTAGTGGAGGCAGCGGGGCCTTCGGTGCAGTCCAAGCCGACGACAAGGTCATTCTCTCGCGCTTCAATTATCGCTCTGTGGGCAACGAAGTGGATTTGCTTGTCGCCCGTCTCAACACTGACGGCAGCCTCGACACCAGCTTCGGGACCAGCGGTCTGGCCACCGTCGAGGCAGGTTCTGATATCCGTCTGTTCCCGGCGGGTAATCCGATCGTCCAGCCTGACGGCAAGATCGTCGTCCTCGCGAGGCGTCAGAACCCCACCTTGTCGTGGAGCGACGTGGTCGTTGTGCGTCTCAACACTGACGGCAGCCTCGACACCAGCTTCGGGACCAGCGGCTTGGCGACCACCGATCTCTATACCAGGGACTATCCCGCGGCAGTGACCATCCAGGCCGACGGAAAGATCGTCGTGTTGTCCGGAGACAACAGCAACAAGTACGTCATCTTGCGCTACAACTCCGACGGCTCGTTGGACACAGGGTTTGGCGGGGGCGACGGAGTCGTCGAGACCGCTGGCCCAGCAGGTGCAACCTCTGACCTCAAGTACCCGCACGCGATAGCAGTCAAGTCCGACGGAAAGATCGTCGCCGTCGGAGGCGGTTGGTCCAACCAGTACTCCGGGTCCAACAACTTTGGTGTCATCGTCGTCTACAACACCGACGGGACCCTGGACACGAACTTCGACAGTGACGGAATCGTCTACACCAACTGGGCCTCCAATAGGGACAACCCGAGGGACCTCAAAGATGTGGCGATCCAAGCCGACGGAAAGATCGTCGCCGTCGGCTATGCGTCCGGTGGGTCTCTGGGCTCCTGGCTGGCGGTTGTTCGCTACAACGTCGACGGCACACGTGACACAAGTTTCAACCCGGAACCCGATTGCCTGACGCCAACTGGCTGTGCGATAAACCCCAGCGACGGAGTAGCCCTACTCGCTGGGATTCCCGATAACCCGCTGGGCGTAAGCACCAGTGGTGGGTCTGGCGAGGCAGTGGCTATCGACGGTGACGGAAAGATCCTGGTAGGCGGTGGCGGGGGTTGGGGCAATGCCTGGGGTGTCATTCGCTTGGACACCGCCGGCAACCCGGACACGACGTTCGGGACGGGTGCTGTTTCAGACATCGACGACTTCGCGGGCTACGACTTCTGGGGCATTCGAGACATCCTGATCCAATCCGACGGCGGGATCATCGTCTACGGCCAGAGCCACGATTATGTAGGACGCCTAGATGGGTCAGGAAGCGGCGGAGGCGGCGGCGGAGGCGGCGGAGGCGGCGGCACTCCTGCCGGTGTCACCCTTTCGGGCACTACGGCAACTGTCTCAGAAACGGGCACGACAGGGACTTTCACAGTCGTACTTGATGCACAACCGACTTCTGACGTGGTGATTTCAGCCACGTCTGCTGACACCAGTGAAGCAACCGTTTCGCCTGCAACGTTGACTTTCACCAACGCCAACTGGGACACACCCCAGACGGTGACGATCGCTGGTGTCAACGACAGCCTCGTTGACGGCAACCAGACCACGAACGTAACTGTCTCGGTAGTCGACGGTTCTTCTGACGACGCTTATGACTCTGTTGCAGATTCGACTATGACAGTCACAACCTCTGATGACGACACTGCTGGTGCCACCCTTTCAGGTACTACGGCGACTGTTTCTGAAGATGGAACATCCGCGACTTTCACTGTTGTCCTTGACGCGCAGCCCACATCTGACGTTGTCGTCTCGGCCACGTCCGCTGACACAGGCGAGGTAACGGTTTCGCCTGCAACTCTGACGTTCACGGCCGCCAACTGGGATACACCCCAGACGGTGACTATCACAGGTGTCAACGACAGCCTC
>Ga0208766_1001783_pt1 | contig 11374 bp, 10 predicted proteins | sample ETN01SmetaG_3_FD_185792 | JGI IMG/M metagenome (GOLD analysis project Ga0208766, IMG submission 185792) | Marine microbial and viral communities from oxygen minimum zone, Eastern Pacific Ocean - ETNP2014F12-01SV263 (SPAdes) (version 2) | ecosystem: Environmental > Aquatic > Marine > Oceanic ...
TCAACAGCCTTCATGAGTCCAACATTGCCCTCTTGAATAAGGTCTAGAAACTGTAAGCCACGATTTGCATATTTTTTTGCAATTGAAATAACGAGCCTTAAATTAGCTTCAATCATTTGACTCTTAGCATTCTTTGCTTTTCTATCTCCTTGTCTTAGTTTTTTATTGATCTCCTTAATTTCTGCGATAGTAATCTGCATTGCCTCTTGGTTTTCTAAAAGACTTTTTTGAGAGTAATAAATCTCATCTTTAGATTTTTCTAAAGACTTTAAAGTTTTTTTATCAATATCTTTACTTTTGAGCCAATCAAAGTTAGTTTCGTTTCCAGGAAACAAGTTATAAAACAGTTCGGAGGTCATTCCTGCATCAAGACAAGCTTTACGAATTAAATTTTCCTCTTTTTTTACGAGAGCAACTCTACTAGAAACAACATCCATCATAGTACTCACAAGCTTAGGAGCAAGTCTAAGTTCAGAAATAGAGCTCGAAAATTTTTGTCTAGCTTTAACTGTTTTGGAGTCTAAATAGCCATTTTTTTTGCAAGAATTAACATAGGTTTTGTATGTTTTTTGTATTTTCTCAAAACGCTCATACACTTCACCTTCATCAGGTCCAGTGTATTCTAGTTCATCAAACTCATCTTCTTCTTCGTCTAATTCATCAAGATCCTCATCATGGTCCATCCCCTCTAATTGAGCATGTTTTTCATCAAGTAAAGCTTGTTTTTCAACAATAAGTGCTTGTTTTTCTTCAAATTCTTCTGCATCTCCTTGATAACCAATAACTACATCAGTCATTTTACATTTGCCTTCCTCAAGCCTTGTATAGGCCTTAAAGAAGTGATCAGCAATCTCAGGGTAAAGGGAAATAGCTTGCATAATTTGATAGACACCAGCCTCAATTTCCTTAGCAATTCTTACTTCGTCACTTTGTTCTAAAAGCTCTACAACACCCATTTCACGCATATACATTCTGACAGGATCAGTAGTCCTGCCAAACTCTGAATCGAGAGCAGCTAGTGCTGCAACGGCAACCTCTGCAGAATTTGCTTCTGCCTTGCCGCCTTGATGCATAACCAGAGTGTCTGCGTCTGGCGCTTCGTCAGCAACAACAATATCTAGCTCTTCAAGTATGGTAACAATGGGCTCAACTTGCTCAGGAGTTAATAAATCTTCTGGCAATAAATCGTTAATTTCAGAGTAGGTTAGATAGCCCTGCTCTTTTCCAATAACAATAAGACTATTTAGGGCAATTTTATGAGCTTCAGTAGTTGTTTTCATAGCATTGTTTTTTAAAAACAGAGGAGGAATTATACCTAATTCATACCATATTTTTAGTCATTAATTGACTACGCTAAAAGCTTTGAATTAGTTTGATTCAGCAAAAATTTTACTTATTGATTGTTCTTCACTGATTCTGCGAATAACATCAGCTAGTGTTTTGGCAATAGATAGTTGCCTTATTTTTTTGCATTTGTTAGCATTACCATTCAATGGAATAGTGTTCGTAATGACTAATTCATCTAACTTTGAATTAGAAATATTATCTATAGCGCCTCCCGAGAGAACTGCATGAGTTGCATAAGCAACCACTTTTTTAGCACCTTTTTCTTTTAAAATTTCAGCCGCTTGGCAAAGTGTTCCAGCAGTATCAACCATATCGTCAATCATAATGCATGTTCTTCCAGAGACATCACCAATTACATTCATCACTCTTACCAGGTTTGGTTCTGGACGTCTTTTGTCAATAATAGCAAGATCGGCATCATTAATTCTTTTAGCTGCAGCTCTTGCTCTTGCAACACCGCCAACATCAGGTGAAACGACTACTACATCTTTATAGCCACAATCTAATATATCCTGGACTAAGACTGGTTGAGCATAAATATTATCTATTGGTATGTTAAAGAAGCCTTGGATTTGATCTGCATGAAGATCCATTGTTAGTATTCGATTAACTCCAGATGTTTCAATCATCTGTGCAACTAGTTTGGCAGTAATTGGCACTCTAGTAAGGCGAGAGCGTCTGTCTTGTCTTGAATATGCTAGGTAAGGAACTACAGCAGTTATTCTGCCTGCAGAAGATCGTTTAAGTGCATCAACCATTATCAATAATTCCATTAAAGTCTCTGCGGTTGAAGGTCCACATGTTGGCTGAATGACAAAAACATCACAGCCACGAACATTATCAAGAATTTCTACTTGGGATTCACCGTCACTAAATTGACCAACAAATGCCTTGCTTAGGCTAATATTAAGATTTGCAATAATTTCGGATGAAAGATCAGGATTTGCGTTACCGCTAAAGATTTTAATTCTTTCTAAAGACATCTATTCAGATTCTTATTGTTTGAAGCTCTAATTATACTTAGAAATCATACGATTGAAAATAGTAGTTTTTATAGTAAATAAATTTTTTTTATTAAATTAAATCAGTTCTTCAATAAATGGCTTTATATTTTCAGGCTCAGCGGTTGAGCTAAAGCGCTTAAAAGGAACTCCATTACGATCAATTAAAAACTTAGTAAAATTCCACTTGATGCTGTCATTTAATTTGCCTTTAAGCTCAGATTTAAGATATTTATATACTGGGTGGGCGTTTGAGCCATTTACCTCAATTTTTTCAGACAATGTAAAGGAGATTCCATACTTATCATTACAAAAATTTTCTATTTCTTTAGCCGTTCCTGGTTCTTGCTTGCCAAACTGATTGCAAGGGAATCCAATAACCTCTAGGCCATCATCTTTATATTCTTGATATAGGCTTTCTAGACCTTTGTAGTGATAAGTTAAGCCACAGTTACTAGCTGTATTAACTATGAGTACAACTTTACCTTTAAAGCTTTTAAATGAAATCTCTTCACCATTAATCTTGTTGAAATTGAATTGATATAAATTCATTGCCATTCATGTCTCCTAAATGAATATATAAAGATTTTACCTTATAGGGTTATCCATTTTATTTATAGATTGTTGAGAAGAACTTCGAGGATATGAGTTCAAAATGTTGGCTGGGATGGCAGGATTCGAACCTGCGAATGACGGGATCAAAACCCGTTGCCTTACCGCTTGGCGACATCCCAATTGTATAACGGCGATTGATTAATCGCTTTCGCGACAAAACCAAGCCATTTTGATGGCAATTCGTCCTTTGCAATCAATGCATCATTTTCATTTTCAAATGCAACAAAAACACACGAACCACTTCCAGTCATTCTCGCTTGATCAATATGATTTTCAGTTAAGTTAAGATGCATTAAAGCATCTTTTATCTCACTTTCTAATTCTATTGCAGCATCCAAGCAGTCGTTATGTGGATTTGAAACCAATGAAAAATCAGTTATTTTCCTTTGTAGCGGAGATATTGTCAATGCTTTATGCCTGAATATTTCTTGAGTTGAGATATGTTTTTTTATGGAGACAACCAAATAAAAGTACTCTGGTAAATTTATTGGAGATAGAATTTCCCCAATGCCTTCTGCCCATGAACTTCGCCCATCTATAAAAACGGGAACATCTGCTCCAATCTTTTTGCCAATAGAAATCAGCTCTTTTTTTTGCAACCCAAGATTCCAAAGCTTGTTTAATGCAATAAGAGTTGTTGCTGCATTGGAGCTTCCACCACCTAGACCTCCTCCTAAAGGGATTTTTTTTGTAATTCCTATATCGACACCTGAATTTGAAGGCGCTAATTTCTGCATCTTGAGAGCACTTTGTATGATTAAGTCTGCGTCTGTAGAAATGTCTTCATTGCCATAGATGCGATTGATTTGTCCATCATTTCTTTTATTAAACTCTATTTCATCACCATAATCCAAAAGTTGAAAAATGGTTTGCAGATTGTGATAACCATCATTTCTCTTAGAGGTTATATGAAGAAATAAATTTACTTTGGCGGGCGATAGGTAAGTCAATTTAAGCTTTAATGAAATGCTCTCTGTAGTATTTTAGTTCGTCGATAGAGTCGTAAATATCGGACAAAGCTAAATGTCTTGAATTTTTAAAGGAGCTAGAGATAATGTCTGGCTTCCAGCGCACTGCTAATTCTTTTAAAGTGGAAACATCAATATGTCGATAATGGAAAAAATTTTCAAGGTTTGGCATATAGTTTGACAAGAATCTTCTGTCCTGGCATATTGAATTGCCACACATCGGTGATACTCCTGAATCGACATGTTTAGAAAGAAATTCAAGAGTTTGAGACTCTGCTTCAGTAACAGTAATTTTGCTTTCCATGACTCTTTTTACTAGGCCAGAGCTATTATGTTGGCTTGTATTCCATTCATCCATTCCATCAATTAGCTCTTTGCTTTGGTGTATCGCCAGCGAGGGGCCTTCTTCAATGACATTTAAGTTAGCATCTGTAACAACTGTTGCTATCTCAATGATGACATCAGTCTCAGGAATTAATCCTGTCATTTCAAGATCAATCCAAATCAGATTCGTTTTTCTATTCATTGCTTAATTGTTGCTCGCTAAAATATAGGTATCAAGTTTATCTTGCGCACTTCCATCTGATAATACATGACAAGCTTTTTTAATACCATTGTCTAAAGAGTCAGCAAGGCCACTCACATAAATTGCCGCTCCAGAATTCAATGCAATGATGTCTCTTGGAGCGCCAGTATTTCCAGAAAAGGCATCTCGAATCATTGCGAGAGACTCGTCAGCATTTTCAGCTTTAAGCGTATTTAAGTCTCCCTTGTTGAGTCCAAAATCATTTGGATGAACAGTGTATGTTGAAATATTATTATCGTTAAGTTCAGCGACATATGTTTTTTTGGCGATTGAGAATTCGTCTAGCCCATCTTCAGAATGAACAACCATTACATGCCTTGAACCCAAGCTTTTAAGTACGTTGGCAATTGGTTCAACGAGGTCTTTGTCGTACACCCCCATCACTTGATTTGGTGCTTTTGCTGGGTTAGTTAAGGGTCCAAGAACATTAAAAATAGTCCTCACTGCTAACTCTTTACGAGGTCCAATAGCATGTTTCATAGCGCTATGATGAGCTGGTGCAAACATAAATCCAACACCAATGTCTTCAATACATTGACTGATTTTTTCTGGATCTAAATTAAGATTGATTCCAGCAGCTTCCAAAACATCTGCACTTCCTGATTTTGATGATATGGAGCGGTTACCATGTTTTGCAACCTTGCCTCCCGCAGCTGCAACAACAAATGCCGAGGCAGTTGAGATATTAAATAATCCTAAGCCATCTCCTCCCGTGCCGCAGGTATCGACTAGGTGATCCTCGCTTTTTAATTCTACTGATGTAGCAAGAGAACGCATCACTCTAGCACTAGCAGCAATTTCTTCAATCGTTTCACCTTTCATCGATAAGCCGATCAAAAACGCACCGATTTGAGCATCCGTTGTTTGTCCAGTCATAATGCTATTCATAACATCATGCATTTCACTTTCATTTAGATTCTGTCTTGAAATGACTGCTTTGATAGCTTCGTTAATATTCATAGTTCGAGTTAACTCATTAAATTTTCAATTGCGTCAATATCCTTAACAGCTTTTTCAGATAGGATATGATTTCCTGACTCAGTAACTAAAACATCATCTTCGATTCTGATTCCTATGCCCCAGTACTTAGGTTCAATTTTATCATCCTTACGTATATATATGCCAGGCTCAACCGTTGTAACCATTCCGCTTTTAAACTCACGGAAATTATCATCAATTAACTTACTGCCAACATCGTGAACATCTAGTCCAAGCCAGTGTCCAGTGTTATGCATATAAAATTTAGTTAGCTCGTCATGTGAGCCCATGATTCCTAATTTTATAAGACCATTTTTTATTATTTCACATGCAATTTCATGCGGTCTATTTGAACTAGCTCCAGGCTTTATAGAGGCAATTGCTGATTTTTGAGCCTCTAGAACAATATTATAAATCTCTCTTTGAGCTTCATTGAATTTGCCATTAATTGGAAACGTTCTTGTAATATCTGACGCATAGCCATTTATTTCACATCCTGCATCAATCAGAATAAGATCACCATCTTTAAGCTCTTTATTGTTTTCAGTGTAATGCAAAATACATGCATTTTCTCCACTAGCAACTATAGGTGGGTATGCATGTTCAGAGTTTTCATTTCTAAACATGGAGTCGAAACCTGAAGCAATGTTATGCTCATAAAGCCCAGGCCGGGAAGACTTCATTGCGTTTAAATGCGCTTTTGCTGCCAAGTCGGCAGCCTCTTGCATGCTTTGAATTTCATTTTTATCTTTGATTAGGCGCATTTCTGAAATGTGAGGATTCAAAGGTTGCAAGACACTCTCATATAGGGAATCAATCTTATGGTTATGAGCATTGGTGCTAGAATTATCTTTCCAGCCACTATTTCCTGGGGCGTCAAAATAAACAATAGAGTCTTTTTTTATTAGAGAGTCAATATTTTCAAAAAAAACATCAATATCAAAGGCTTTGTCAACTAATAGGGTTTTCGGGGCAAGATCTACACCCAGCCTCACTCCATTCCATATCTCTTTTGTTTGGTCTTTCGGCCTTAAATACATGGTGTAGTTATTCTTGCTGAATACTGCAATTGCATCAGGCTCCTCAAAGCCAGTAAGATACCAAAAGTTACTATCTGGTCGAAAGGGGTAGCTTACATCACTGTTTCTTTTTTGTTCACTATTGGTTGATACAATCACTACAGCGTCTTCTGGTAATCTGCTTAACAACTCCTGTCTTCTTTTTTGATGTATCATTTTATTAGGTGTATTAATTCTTAGATAAATAACCCAAGAAAGATACCATGAAAACGATTCGACTTTATCAAAATACACCTTTTGCTGAAGGTATGAATACTCAGCTTGATAAGGAAAATAGTCACCATTTAAATAAAGTTTTGCGCTTTCCTGTTGGAAAGAATATCACTGTATTTAATGGCGATGGCTTCGACTATATTGCAGTGGTTGAGAATGCAAAACAAACGACGAGCCTAAAAATCATTTCTAAGAAAGCTAATGACACTGAATCAAAATTGGATTTAACGCTTGCTCAGGGAATTGCGAAAGGTGAAAAAATGGATTTCTTGATACAAAAAGCTGTCGAATTAGGAGTGACAAGAATCATTCCAATGAAATTAGAGAGGTGCGTAGTAAGGCTCAGTGAGGAGAAGATACAAAAAAAGATTGACCACTGGCAAAAAATAGCAAATCATGCTTGTGAACAATCAGGACGTTCAGTTATAGTTAATGTGTCCTATCCGACTTCTCTTGATGAGTTATTAAAAGAGTCTGGACATAACGGTTTTGTTTTACATCATCGAGCAATCGATGACCTTACTCAGGCTCCAAAACCCTCAAAAGCAACCGTCCTTATTGGTCCAGAAGGTGGGTTATCTGAAAAAGAAATTACTGAGTCTGAAAGTGCTGGATATCAGTCACTTCTTCTGGGTAAGAGGGTTCTAAGAACTGAAACAGCTTCACTAGCTGCTATTGCTAATATGCAGTTATTATGGGGCAGCTAAAAACAAGCACATAAAAAATTAATCAATATCTCCGAGCTCTTTGCTGAGTTCTCTAGCTCTGTCGTAAGCTGCTCTAGTGGCGGCCGCAACTATCCCCTCAAAATTCTGATCTTGAAAGGCTTCGATTGCAGCTTGAGTGGTACCTTTTAGTGAGGTCACTTCTGCTCTAAGGGTTTTTGGATCTTTCCCAGAGTTAGTCGCCATTATGCTTGCACCAAGACTTGTTTGAATACTCAAAGATTCAGCAGTTTTTTCATCTAACCCCAAGGACATAGCAGCTTGTTTCATAGATTGCATGAGGAGAAAAAAATACGCAGGCCCACTGCCTGATATAGCTGTTATCGCATCTATAAGATTCTCTTCATTTACCCAAAAGCACTCTCCTACCGAAGACAATAATAAGTTCACTGATTTTTTTTGTTCTTTAGTAACAAGTTCATTTGCATAAAGTCCAGTAACACCTGATTGGAATAGTGCTGGTGTGTTCGGCATTGTTCTAACTAGTGAAAAATTTCCTCCAAGCCAGCGGTTAATATCTTTACTCTTAATACCAGCTACAATTGAAACAAAAAGCTGACTGGGATTTACCTTATTTTTAAGTTCATGGCAAACCGCTGAAAGAACTTGAGGTTTAACAGCAAATACAACCACATCACTATGCATTAATAGTGACAAATTGTCCGAATATGTTGATACACCAAGCTCAGATTTTCGTTTTTCTAAAAGCTCAATGTTAGGGTCACTGACATTAATATTATTTGCATCAAAGCCATCATCTATTAGACCCTTTATAAGTGCATAGGCCATGTTTCCAGACCCAATAAAACCAATGACTGTTTTGTTTTCCATATAAAATATCTGAGTAATAAATCCTTAATTCAATTCTACCAAACTTGGAATAAACATTGAACATTAATGAAAATATTTAAACCAAAACTAGTAATGATTGACGTTGATGGGACTCTTGTTGATAGCGTCCCCGACCTAGCATATTGCGTTGATCAAATGATGATAAAGCTCGATAGGCCAGAGATAGGCGTTGAAAGAGTCAGGCATTGGGTTGGAAATGGCGTTCCAAGGCTGGTTGAAAGGGCCCTCATTGGGCAGTTGGATGGTTCACCTGCTAAAGAAGAATTCGATAAGGCATATCCAATTTTTTTAGATCTATATTCTGAAAATTCGTCAGTACGATCACATTTATATGAGGGCGTTAAAGAGGGGTTAGATTATTTAAAGTCTAAGAACTATTTGATGGGTTGCGTCACTAACAAGGCTGAGCAGTTTACACTCCCACTGTTAAAGTCTTTAGGTATTTTTGATTACTTCAAGATTGTTATCTCTGGTGATACTCTAGACAAGAAAAAACCAGACCCGCTTCCCCTTATTCATGGTGCTAGCTTTTGTAATGTAAATCCAAAAGAGTGTTTAATGTTAGGAGATTCAGTGAGTGATGTTAAGGCGGCGAGAGCTGCCGGGTTTGATATTGTCTGTATGTCTTATGGATATAACCATGGCAACAATATTGCAGATGAAAATCCTGACTTGGTAATCGACTCGATGAAACAGTTACGAGAATTCCTATAGTGAATATTGAAGAAAACCACATCTGGCATCCCTATGCCAATATTCCAAATAAGGTTCCTACTTATCAGGTTGATAGTGCAGAAGGGGTTTATCTAAACCTTAAGAATGGACATCGAGTTATTGATGGTATGAGTTCTTGGTGGTGCATGATTCATGGATACAACAACGCTACTCTTAACAAAGCAATTAAATCTCAGGTTGATAAAGTGTCCCATGTAATGTTTGGAGGTCTTACTCATCAGCCAGCCATCGATTTATGTGAAAAGCTCATCAACCTGACTCCAAAAGGTCTTGATAAGGTGTTTTTTGCAGACTCGGGTTCGGTTTCTGTAGAGGTCTCTTTGAAAATGGCTCTACAGTATTGGCAAAATAAGGGTCTAAAGGCAAAGTCAAAATTTATTACCCCTAGGGGCGGCTACCATGGAGATACTTTTGGTGCAATGAGTGTTTGTGATCCTGATAATGGAATGCACCATTTATTTAAGGATGCTTTAACTAAGCATTTTTTTGTGAAACAACCAAAACTGGGCAATACTAAAGAAGCACTCTCTGATTTAGAATCGCATCTCATTAAAAATCATCAGTCTATTGCGGCGATGATTTTAGAGCCAATTGTGCAAGGCGCTGGGGGGATGAATATCTATGATGATGATTATCTCAAAGGCGTTAGAATTCTCTGTGATAAGTACAATATTCTCTTGATTGTTGATGAAATAGCAACCGGTTTTGGTAGAACAGGAGAGCTTTTTGGTTGTAATCATGGAAATATCTCACCCGACATAATGTGCATTGGTAAAGCTTTAACTGGGGGATATATGACTATGGCTGCTGCCATAACCAACAAAGAAGTATCAGATACAGTTGGGACCCTAATGCATGGCCCTACTTTTATGGCAAACCCGCTATCATGTTCAGCTGCGAATGCGAGCATTGATTTATTGTTGAGTTATGACTGGAAGCAAAGAGTCTCTGAAATTCAGGGGATTTTAAGTGAGCAATTAATTCCAATGAGGGAGTACAATTCCGTCTTTGATGTCAGAGTTATCGGGGCAATTGGAGTTGTTGAACTTAACTCGTCACTAGATATGAAAAAAGCCCAAGAGATACTCATTGATAATGGCGTCTGGCTCAGACCTTTCGGGAAATTGCTTTATACCATGCCTCCATTCATAGTTACTGACCAAGAATTATTAAAGATTACTCGGGCGATGAATGAGGTCTTATCTAATTTGGAAAAATGAGTGTTTCTATTCAATAGGGTCAATATCAACATACCATCTAACTGATGAGATAACTTTGATTTTTTCTACGTGTTGATAAAAAGTTTGAATTAATCTTCGAAGCTCACTTCTATCAGCAGATTGAAGGTAGAGATTGAAGTAGTAGTAATTTGATTTTTTTTCAATCACTCCGGGAACTGGCCCCCAGATTTCTACAGATTTGATATCAATATTATTGATTAATTGTGCAACCTCATTTAGAAACTTTTCAGCTGCATTTTTATCTTTTGCATTTGCACAAATCAGTGCTTGGTGTGCATAAGGTGGCAATAGCGTGTCTTTTCTTTCAGTTAAAAGAGTTTTAGCATACTCAGTGTATTGTGAGTCTTTCACATAGTTAAATAATGGATGATTAGGGTAGCGAGTTTGTATATTTACTTCTCCTTTGTAGTCTGCTCGTCCGCAACGACCTGAGACTTGAATGAGAAGTTGAGCTAAATGTTCAGTTGCCCTAAAGTCTGTTGACATGAGTCCGACGTCCACATCTAAGATTCCTACGAATGCCAAATTGGAAAAGTCATGACCTTTTGCAATCATTTGAGTTCCTACAATGATGCATGGCAACCCTGAGTTGATTTTTTTTAGGTGGCTTGCGAAAGCTTTTTTCTTTCGAGTTGTATCTCTATCGATTCTAATTACTTCAGCACTAGGAAAATATGTTTCTAAGTTTTCTTCCAACCTTTCTGTTCCAGAACCAAGTATTTTCAGATTTTTACTATTGCAGGATGGACAGAAAGATTCAGGCGCTTTTTCTATTCCACAGTGATGACATTTAAGGCGATTAATGCTTCGATGATAAACCAGTTTGGAGTCACAATTTGTGCATTCAGACTGCCACTCACAATCCGTACAATAATAAATTGGCGCATAGCCTCGTCGGTTGATAAAGAGCATAGCTTGTTTGCCTAATTCTAGATAATGCTTAATTTTTGCAATTAAGGGGGTCGATAGAGCTTCAGAGGGTTGGGCTCTCATATCAATTAAATTCACTTCAGGTAATATTGCTTTACCGGGCC
>Ga0208766_1001789_pt1 | contig 11354 bp, 14 predicted proteins | sample ETN01SmetaG_3_FD_185792 | JGI IMG/M metagenome (GOLD analysis project Ga0208766, IMG submission 185792) | Marine microbial and viral communities from oxygen minimum zone, Eastern Pacific Ocean - ETNP2014F12-01SV263 (SPAdes) (version 2) | ecosystem: Environmental > Aquatic > Marine > Oceanic ...
TTTTTTTGTACCAAGTGGAGGCTTCATTGATGATCCTCAATTGGCCGCACAAAATCTTATGGATGCGGCACGCCATTTTGGTGCAAAAGTCTCTCTTCGTACCTCAGTTGTTGCGATTGAAAAAGATCAGGACAAGGTTGTCGGGGTACGTCTGGATAATGGAGAAATCATTAAATCTTCAATAGTTATTAATGCTGCAGGACCGTGGAGTTCATATATAAATGATTTAGCCGGTGTCAGTGAAACAATGGGGATGTCAACGAGAGGTATGCGTCAAGAAGTTCATGCCTTACCCGCTTCTGAAGAATTTAACTTCATTGATAATCCAGTAATGGTTGGTGACCTAGATTTAGGTTTCTATACCCGTCCCCAACCAGGAGGCACTCTGATTGTTGGAGGAGTAGAAGCAGACTGTGACCCTGCTGTTTGGATTGATGATCCGGATAGTGATTCTCCTACTCCATCAATTGAGAGTTGGGAGTCACTAGTTTGGCGACTGGCGAAACGTGTTCCCGAAGTTTCTGTACCAAATCGCCCAACAGGGCTAGCTAGCCACTATGACGTCACTCCTGATTGGACTCCTATCTACGACCGAACTGACTTAGAAGGTTTTTACGTTGCCTGTGGTACAAGTGGAAATCAGTTCAAAAACGCTCCTCTTATCGGCCACCTAATGAACGAATTAATATCGGCCTGTGAATCAGGACATGACCATGACGCCGATCCTGTCCAAGTTCATTGCTCTTTAGTTAATGAAACGGTTGATCTTGGTACTTTCTCACGCAACAGAAAACCAGTAGCCGGTACTGGAACAGTGTTGGGTTAAGAAGTTGTTTATAAAGAAGTTGAAAATAGGACTAGTTACTTTACTTTTACTGGTTACTGGGGCTTGTAGTTCTAGTTCTATTAGTCTTCCTCCCGATGTAACAACCACGGCAGAAGGGCGAGCAGTTTTTTGCGCCTTATACCAAAATATTGAACTCATTGATCACAATACCGGTAACTCTGAATTGAACGAACGTTCTTGGAATCAGCATCTTGGGTTAGTTCATAATCTCATCAATTTGGCGCCCCTTGAGATTGAAGGCGTAGTTTGGGATTACTTACATGTTTTGGAAGTACAAGCCTTACAAATAGAGCAACTTGGGTGGGTAGATACTTCTGAAGTCCCCGTCGCTACTCAGCAAAATCTAAATACTCAACTTCAGCCGTTACTAAATGGAGTAGCTTCTTTAACCTCTTTTACTAATAAACAGTGTTGAGTACTTAAAATCACCAGGTCGCTTCGGGGTCAAGGAGAAAGACTTCTCTTATTCTGTTGAACAAAACATCGAAATCTGAATGTCTTCTAGTTCGAGTTACATCATCAATACCAGTGAACAAATCTGGATCTAAGACTCCAAACCGGTTTTCGAGTCGTGTCCGCCAAACCGGAAACATGTCACAATATTTTCCTGAAACCACCTCAGAAGATATTGCATCTTCTTCACCCGGCATTGGGGAAAACAAATCTAGTACTTCGGGGATTATTTTTTCTAAGGCTTCCATCAATCGAGATTTACTCGAAGGGACCGAAAGTAAGTTTTCTACTAGTGCTTCAGCATGACGTCGATGGTATGCCTCTTCTTTTAATGCCCGTTCTGAAATTGAAACCAATTCGGGATGTGAAGACTTTCTAAAGAGCTCCCAACGTAAATCTTCCGCCATGTCATAGCACCAATGCCGCATTAGTGCTTCTTCCCATTCTCGATGATTTGATTCAACGAGTTGACAGGAACGCCATTCTTCAGGTTTGCGGTTAAACACAAAACCGTCAATTTCAGAAGAGTCGCCCAATACCAAGCTATACAGCATTGATGCATGCCCTAATTCATCTTGACCAATACTGGCGAAAGCCATATCTTCTTCTAAAAATGGGGCTATTCCTATCCACTCTGTGTGTTGTTGACCCATTAAATGTTCATCATCAGCAAAAGCCAGTAAATATTCTTTTATTGGAGAAGTCAGAGTTGATTTAACCATCATTTTTTTTGTCCCGTTGTGATTTTCTCCACTTCGCCACTTTTTTCCCATCGTTATGGCGATGTGGTTTGTTCAAATTTGGATCAATGAAACCTTCGTCGCTAATACAAATATTTTTGCGATCAACCACCCACATATGAATACCTTCAGCTCGTCTTGCATAGTTTTCCCGAGCCAGTATTAAAGCAAGTTCATCTGTTGCTGCTTCAATGCTTCCGGCATGACGGAATTCTTCTTTACCATCTGTTTTTAGAAAAACTTCATAGATACGCATATTTAATCCCGAAGTGTTTCTACCACTTCATGGCATTTTGAACACACATGTATAGATCTACATCTACTGGGCCCAAAATGTGACTTTATGTTTGTTTCAGATTGGCATCTTGGGCATTCAACTTTCTTATTTTGTATTTGTACTGCCACAGTAAATTTTTCTGCTAGGTCTTTTTTTGCTTTTTCTGTAACTCGTTTGACACTCCATACTGGGCTGTTTAACCAAGTCACTTCTACTGCATGTACCCCCGGCAGTTGTTCCGTGGCTTCACGAACATCTTGAGCGATAGTTTCTAATGCCGGACAACCAGAAAAAGTCGGTATGAGTTCAATAAAGACTTCACCTACTTCATTAATTTCTACATTTTCGAGAAAACCTAAATCAACTATCGAGATTTCCGGATATTCAGGGTCGCTCACCGTGTTTATCGCAGTATGGATGTCCTGGATTGAAGGTAAAACTTTTACTTTCATGATGCGACTATCTCTAAAGCTTCACGGACCCAACTTGTTTTCTCCCAGCTATCTGATGCTTCAGAAATACGGCGAGCTGAATCTGGGCCTCCCATGGCCATTGTTCGTTTTAATGGTTCCCAGTCAATAGGTCCGATTTCCCATCGGTTTTCTTCTTCGTCCCATTTCAAGCCTGAATCAGGAATTGTAAATCCATACCCATGAAGGAGAGGAACAAATTTCTGTACCCATTTATCTCGCAATACTTCATTTCGTTCTGATTTGATATGCCAGCGAAGTAGCCGGTCATTTGGTTTTGAATCAGGTCCAAAGAGTTGAAGAGCAGGCCACCACCAATCGTTAATTGATTGTTGAAACAAAGCTTTCTGGATTTCTGTTCCTTGTGAGATTCGTAAGACTGATTCTTCACCGAAGCGAAGGTGGAAACCTTCTTCAGCGATAATGCGTTTAAGAATTCTTTTGTAAGGACCATAAGAACAGTTTTTGAAGACTGCCTGCTGGCTTATAACTGCCGCTGCATCAACGAGGAAAGCGATCGCTACTTGATCACCCCAAGTTTTAGCTTGATAGTGAAATACGTTATGAAATTTACTTTTACCGGCAAAAAGATCTTCCATCATTTCTTTTCGAGTTTTTATTTTTAAATCAGCTGCGATCATGTATAAAAGGTGAGCGTGGCCTATTTCGTCTTGAGTTTTAGCTATTACCGTCATTTTGTGGCGTAACCCTGGTGCTTTCGGAATCCAATCTCGTTCTGTTAAGCCCCCCATGAGTTCACTGTTTGCGTGCATCTCTATGAAGTCGAAAACTGCTTGACGGTATTCGTTGGGCATATCATCAACCGGTTCGACAACTCCGCCATCATTTAAAAACTTTTCAAAGTCTTCTATAGCGTTCCACACACGATTCATGTTGCTCTCCCTAGATTAGTTTAGATTTAATTAAACCTTTAATCAATTTCAGGAAAGCAATTTTTTATATGCATTACTTAGGAGTAGGCTATAAAAATGACTCAACTCGGCTATCAAATCCCAAATTTCAATTATCCAAATGGTTCCAGAGAAACACTTTTTGAGGACATAGTCGCTCAAACTCTTGCGGCTGAATCGAGTGGATTTGACACTGTCTTTGTAATGGATCACTTCTACCAGTTGCCTGGGCTTGGAAATCCCGATGACTACATGCTTGAGTGTTATTCGATATTGGCGGCTCTAGCAGCGCGGACTTCAAAAATTAATCTCGGGTCACTAGTGACTGGTAACACCTATCGAAATCCTACGGTTCTGGCAAAAACAATCACCACCCTTGACATAATTTCAGGTGGACGAGCGTTACTTGGTATTGGTGCGGGATGGTTTGAACTAGAACACAATGCTCTCGGCTTTGAATTTGGAACTTTTACTGATCGATTTGAAAAGCTTGAAGAAGCGCTGCAAATCATTCTCCCGATGTTAAATGGTGAACGTCCAACTTTTTCCGGTAAACATTATTCGACTATTGAAGCCATAAACGAACCGCAACCGCTTCAGAAAATTCCTGTAATGATTGGCGGCTCAGGAGAAAAGAAAACCCTTCGCATGGTGGCTCAATACGCTGACGAATCAAATCTGGTCTGTAGTCGCGAAGAAATACCTAGGAAACTTGAAGTCCTAAATGAACATTGTGACCGGATGGGTCGAGACAGAAATGAGATTTGTGTTTCCTGGCTTGGATTTATGGGCATTGCCCCCACTGCTGAAGAAGCTGAAATAGGTAAAAAAGAATTTTTCCAATCTAGAGGTGTTGATTGGGACAATGCTGATGATGACTTTAAAGCTATGTTGACTGCAAGGATGATTTTTGGCGACCCAGACCAAATCAAAGAACAGATCCAAGGTGTACTTGACCTTGGATTAGATGGCGTGACCTTAAATATGCCCGCCAATGGGCATGATCCAGAGATGGTAACTTTAGCCGGTGAGACTCTAGCCCCTTTATTTAATCAGTGACATAAAGCAATGTCCTGTATTCTTGAAGCACTCGTTTCTCCAAGATCCAGTCAAAATGATGTTCGTTATGCTCACGGAGTCATAAAAATCAGAGTTAACGAAGCTCCAGTAAACGGTCGTGCTACTGAGGCTGCATGCAAAGAACTAGCTAAAGCACTTGGCTTAAAACGAGCAGGAATATCAGTCTTAACAGGAGCAACAGCCCGTACAAAAAGATTTCAAATTGAGGGATTAAGCGAACTTGAAGCCTTATCTCGTCTCGGCAGATAGTAGAACCACCAACTACAACTTCAGTTTTTTACTGCAATTTCAGAAACTTCCCCACCAGACGCAACAACTAAATCTTTAGGGCCTATTGCAAAAACTGCATGAGGTGTTCCAGCAGCAGCCCAAACTTCGCTGTAGCTAAGAAGGTTTTCATCTATGAACACTCGAAGTTTTTCTCGTAATCCAAAAGGAGGAACTCCTCCGATAGAAAATCCAGTAACTTCTCGTACAGTCTGAGCATCCACTCGCTTACACATCTCCCCACCTGCAGCAGCAGCAAGACTTGACTCATCTAACTTATTCTTTCCACTCACATAGGCAAGAATAAATTCTTGGTCAACTTGGAAAATGAGACTTTTTACGATTTGCCCGACATCAATACCTATAGCATCCGCAGCTTCTTGAGCTGTCCTTGTGCTCTCCGGAAAAGTTTTTGGCTCAACTTTCACGCCAAGTACCGCTCCGGTTTCCACAACACGTTCTACTGCTTCAGGTAATTCTTGATTAGACATCTACGAATTACTTAAGCACTTGTCAACAATAGATTGCAATCCATCAGCATTTAAAGAGAACTCTGTAACTCTCTTTAAACTCTCCCACCTGTAGCCTTTACCTCACGGATGGCGACCTTTGTAATCTCTGTATTTTCGCCCTCGTAGCTCAGTCGGATAGAGCGACCGCCTCCTAAGCGGTAGGCCGCAGGTTCGATTCCTGCCGAGGGCGCCATAATGTATTTTGACCTACTACCTTGTCATAGATGACAAATGTTGATAACTCGGTTGGCTTTATGAAACTGTACGACACGGCATCTCAGTCTATAAAAGAATTCAAACCAGAATCTTTAGTGAGTATGTATGTCTGTGGAATTACCCCTTATGACGCCACTCATCTTGGTCATGCCTTCACTTACTTAACTTTTGACATAGTTATAAGACGACTTGAAGATCTTGGCCATAAAGTACGAATGGTTCGCAATGTCACAGACGTCGATGACTCTATTCTTCCCAAAGCTAGAGAGCTAGGTATCCACTACCAAGATCTTGCGGCTCAAGAAATGATTCAATTCGAAAAAGACATGACTGATTTGAACATGAGGCCAGCAGCCGCTGAACCGAGAGCCACAGAATCTATTGAAGCGATAGTTGAACTCGTTAGCCAACTTGAAACAGCAGGACACACCTACAGGGTGGATGACATCACTTTCTTTGATGTTTCCACTTTTGATTCCTTTGGTTCGATTTCTGGGTACGACCAGGACACTATGAAAAGCTATGCCGCTGAACGCGGTGGTCGCCCTGATGACCCGAGGCAACGCAATCCTCTTGATTTCGTGCTGTGGCAGCCCTCAGCTTTCGATGAGCCTTCATGGGATTCTCCGTTTGGGGTGGGTCGTCCTGGCTGGCATATTGAGTGCTCAGCAATGGTGATGAACGACCTAGGTGAAACCATTGATCTTCATGGAGGTGGAGATGATCTAATTTTCCCTCATCATGAATGCGAAGAAGCCCAGAGTAGAGCAGTAACTGGCAAACCTTTGGCTAAACATTGGATGCATGTGGGCATGGTCGCCTACGAAGGAACAAAGATGTCTAAATCTCTTGGCAATCTTGTTTTTATAAGAGACTTATGCAGTGAACATGACCCGCGGGCAGTAAGGCTCTCCCTGTTGGGGCATCACTATCGTGGAGGTTTTGAATGGTTCGATGACGACATCCACGACGGGGTTGAACGTCTTGATCGCCTAATAAGAGCTTCTCTGTGTTCTAAAGGTCCGGACTCTTCTTCACTTCTAACATCTATTCGGAACGCACTTGATAACGATCTGAACACTTGGGAAGCAAGAGAGTCGCTTGATTTATTCGCTCGAAAAATGCTTGAGGGAGTTGAAGAAGATCCCAATGCTGCTTCAAACCTTATTGAAGCAGCCGCGTTACTTGGGATTCTTATTTGATGGCTCACTTCTCCCCTTCTAAGCCTGCTGTATCCTGATCTAGTGCTTTGCTTTACAGATAGTCTGACCGGAAACAAGAATGAATTCGCACCTCGCGATTCAGGGAAAGTTTCAATCTATTGGTGTGGCCCCACTGTCTACGATATTCCGCATCTTGGCCACGCTCGATCATCTTTAGCATTTGACGTTCTAGTTCGGTACCTGAGGTGGTCTGGCTATGAAGTAACAGCAGTATCAAACATTACGGATATTGATGACAAGATCATTGAACGTGCAGCAAAAGAAGGAACTACCGAATCTGAATTAGCTCAACTTTACGAACAAAAATATGTAGATGAAATGAATCGCCTTAACATCATTCATCCTGATCACCGGCCAAGAGCCACTGAATACATTTCTGAAATGATCACTGTTATTCAAAACCTTGTTGACAAAGGTATGGCCTATACAACATCTTCTGGTGTTTACTTCTCGGTCGACAAACTCAACGGTTACGGGGCCTTAGCCCATCAATCACTAGAACAATTACGTGAAGGATCTGGAGTTCGGGTAGAAGTTGACACAGAGAAACAAGACCCACTTGATTTTGCTCTCTGGAAAGCAGCTAAACCCGGAGAACCAACCTGGGAATCACCATGGGGTTCTGGTCGTCCAGGATGGCACATTGAATGCGTTGCAATGTCTTTAGACATATTGGGTGATGACTTTGATATCCATGGCGGCGGTGATGACCTTGTGTTCCCTCACCATGAAAACGAACGTGCAGAATGCGTTGGATGCGACCGGTTATTTGCTCGAACATGGGTTCACAACGGAATGGTTCTTGTTGGCGATGAAAAAATGTCTAAATCTCTCGGCAACTTTCGAACTCTTGCAGAATTATTAGATGCTTGGGATCCGCGAGCTCTTCGTTTACTGGTTCTTCAGACTCACTATCGGAGAACTATGGAAATAAACGAAGACGGCATGACGGCAGCGAGCGCCGCTCTTGATCGGCTTGATAGTTTTGAAAGAAGGGTCGCCGGAGCGGACCTGCTTCAAGTAATTCCTGATGAAAATGTTGTTGAGAAGTTTCGGACTGCAATGGACGATGATCTTGGGACTGCAAGCGCGTTAGCAGTAATTTTTGATGCAGTGCGGGAAGCCAATAGGGCTTTGGACACAGAGGATGTTGAAATAGCGTCTGCTTTAGTTGCTGCAGTACACGAACTTTTAGTTGTTCTTGGAATTGAACTTTCTGTGACTTCTGATGATGCCTCAGATGCAGGAGAAATTGATGTTTTAGTCGCAGCACGCACTGAAGCTAAATTATCCAAAGATTTTGCTGAAGCGGATCGTATCCGTGAAGAACTTTCTAATCGCGGTGTCGTGCTTGAAGACAGTTCATCTGGAACGATCTGGTATCGAGCTTAAGAACTAGTTTCTTGGAACATCAACCCAGTTCACGTCTTTATCAACTCGAACATCACCAGGTAATCCAAGAACTCTTTCTCCAAGAATGTTTCGCATCACTTCAGAAGTTCCACCTTCAATAGTGTTTGCTCTTGATCGTAAAAAACTATATTTAAGGCCGAATCCTCTAGCAAATGATGATCCATCTGCTCGGCTTCTTTCATATCCGGCCTCAAACGTTAAAGCTTCTGGACCAATTATTTCCATGCATAGTTCGTAAATTTTTTGATTCATTTCTGCAGACATTAATTTACCAACAGAACCTTCAGGTCCTGGATTGCCGGATTTGCTGCCTTCTCTAGCTCGCCAATTTGTGAGTCTTAAAGCTTCGGCTTGTATCCATAGTTCTGTGATCCGATCTCTCATCACTGAACTAGTTATTTCATCCATTGAGTCTTTACGCTCTTCCCAAATTTGTACCAAGTCTCCGATAGCTCCTGATCCTTGTTTTGGAACTCCACCACCTAAAGCAACTCTCTCATTCATCAGAGTCGTAACGGCAGCAGCCCAACCTCCGCCTACATCTCCGAAAACGTTCTCATGTGGGATTCGCACATCATTGAGGAATATTTCGTTGAATTCTGCATCTCCGGTGATCTGATAGAGAGGTCTTACTTCTACACCTTCTGATTCCATGTCTAAGAGAAAGTAGGTAAGGCCTTTATGTTTAGGTTGATCTGGGTCTGTGCGCGCTACTAGCATCCCCCATCGAGATACATGTGCCAGCGTTGTCCATACTTTTTGGCCGTTAACGACCCATTCGTCTCCGTCTCGCATCGCACGAGTTGCTAAACCCGCAACATCAGAGCCAGCTCCTGGTTCTGAAAACATTTGGCACCAAATTTCTTCACCGGTGAACATTGGTCGCAGTAAACGTTTCTTTTGCTCTTCAGACGCGTATGTAAGTACAACGGGGCCACCCATACCGATACCTATGGGATTAATAATCAAATCATGATAAGGAACCCCTGCAGAGCGTAGTTCTGAGTCGACAACGGTTTGCATTTTGCGACTAGAGAGTCCAAGCCCCCCTAATCCTTCAGGAAATTGGACAAAGGCTAAGCCTCGGTCAAACTGCTCACCGCGGAAAGTGTGTTGATCTACTTTTGTGTGATCTACTTCGTCTAACAATTTACGGGTTAGATCTCGAATTTCTGCTTCTGTGTATTCGGCCATGTGATGGGTCCTCTTTTAAAATCGGAGCCTTATGCTCCGTCATTTACTCTAAATCTATCTGAACTAATTTCACTGTATACCGACTTAATATTCTTTATATTGTCTTTTAAAGAATCTATCATAATATTTCCTACAAGACTAATTTTCTGTTTATCTATATTTTCATTTATCAAGTTTTCTACAGCATAATTACAAGGAGCAAAGCAAATGTCTGAAATATGATCCACCATAATTCTGTTCCTCTCTTCTGGCATAAGTAAATTCTTGGAGCGCAGTCCAGCTTCTATGTGAAATAAGCTTCTACCTTTATTTTTTGCAGATAATGATGCTGCTAGTGTAGAAGTAACATCTCCAACTACACCCACTAAGTTGTCTTCTGAATTAATAGAAAAATAATCATCGAACTTTTGAATCATATAACCTAATTGCATATTCATAGAATCCTTCGGTGTTTCTAAATGTATATCTGGCTCTCTAAGTTTCAAATCATCAAATATTTTGTTAGAAAGTTTTTCATCCCAATGTTGTCCTGTATGGATTAGTTTTACTTTAAAATCATCATTTTCGAGTTGTCTTACAAGTGGGGCAACTTTAATAAAATTCGGCCTAGCCCCTACTACTAATGAAACATTCAGTTCTTTAGACATTAAAACAATTGTAACCTATGGTTTTTTTTGATTTAAATATATTTAAAATGTTTAGAATTGTGTATAAGTGAATAATGTATTAATTAATGCTTGTGGAATAAAATCTCTTGGTGGTATCAATGTTCTAGAGTCATCAATTAAAAACATAAAGAAAAATTCAAATGTTCAAATATTAGTTTCTGATAGAGAGATCGAGAAGAGACTCTCCTCAGAAGGTATTAACAATATTGTAGTTGAACAAAAACCAAGATTCACACACCCATTCCTTTTGCTTTTTGTTAATAAAGATTTAAGAGATTGGGTAAATTCATTTGACGCTACGATACATTTTGGAAATTTTGGATTTAAAACAAAGACAAAAGATATAGTTTTTATTCAAAATATCCTACCCTATTCCAATAAAAGTGTGTCTCTGAAAAATCTACTTTTACGATACTTCATCAATAAGAGTTTAAAATTTTCTTCCATTGCTGTAGTTCAGAATGAACATGTAATTGACTATCTTCCTCCTAAATTCAGATCAAAAGCAATAAGTATAGGAAAAATCTCGCAAACAAATATTCATACTTCAAGAGGAAAAGGTATTATTGCTATATCTAATACCCTCCCATATAAAAATATTGATTTTATAGAAAATGTAATGGATAACTTATCAGAAGCCCTTAATGAAGAATACAAACTAACTCTGATAACTGAGAAAAGTCGTGATATAAGTAGTTCAAAAGTTACATATATATCTTCCTTGTCATCAAAAGAAGTAGAGGCTGAATTGAAAAACCACAGTATTTATTTTCATGCAAGCTCTGTTGAGACACTTTGTCTACCAATTTTTGAAGCACAAGAAAACGGGCTTATGGTCGTTGCTCCAAATCTTGATTATGCTTTAAATGCTGTTCACGAAAAGAAATATTTATATAAATATCAAGATTCTAATAATGCAATTGATTCTATTCATAGTGCTGTTAAAGATTTAAATAAAATTAATTCGTTGACAATAAATGTCTACTCTGAGAGCTGGAAAGAGATACTTAAATAAGTTTTATCAATTCATCAACTACTGATTTTGAAGAATATTTTTTTATCGCAGTAATATTATTATCTGCA
>Ga0208766_1001792_pt1 | contig 11349 bp, 9 predicted proteins | sample ETN01SmetaG_3_FD_185792 | JGI IMG/M metagenome (GOLD analysis project Ga0208766, IMG submission 185792) | Marine microbial and viral communities from oxygen minimum zone, Eastern Pacific Ocean - ETNP2014F12-01SV263 (SPAdes) (version 2) | ecosystem: Environmental > Aquatic > Marine > Oceanic ...
ATCATCAGGAATAAGAGAATGGATAGAACAGTTTATGAGCATGAGACCCTGTTCAAGTTGTAATGGTTCAAGACTGAAGCAACAAACTCTTGCAATTACAATCAACAGTATGAATATTGGTGAAGTTTCATCAATGTCTGTTAATCAACTCAGTGATTTTTTTAAGACACTCAAATTGTCTAAAATGGAAAATGAAATTGCTGATCAGATATTAAAAGAAATCTCACAAAGATTAAGTTTTTTGAACAATGTTGGTCTGGGTTATCTAACCCTAGACAGATCAGCCGTAACTCTTTCTGGTGGAGAAGCTCAAAGAATTAGGTTAGCGACACAAATTGGCTCCCAACTTATGGGTGTTCTATATGTGTTAGATGAGCCATCCATAGGGCTCCATCCGAGAGATAATAATCGACTGCTGAATACTTTGAGATCACTGCGTGACATCGGCAATACAATATTAGTTGTTGAGCATGACCAAGAGACAATCGAGTCTTCGGATTATGTTATAGACATAGGTCCCGGTGCAGGCAAAAAAGGAGGCGAGATCACATTTGCTGGTAAACCAAAAGATATTCTAAAGGCAAATAAATCTATTACTGGAAAATACTTATCAGGAAAGAAAAAAATAAAGGTACCTTCTAAGCGCAGAACAGGCCAAGGTAAAAGTATCATTCTAAATGGAGCAGTTGGAAATAATTTAAAATGTATTGATGTTGAGATTCCATTGGGTCGCTTCATTGCAATAACGGGTGTATCAGGTAGTGGAAAAAGTACCCTCATAAATGAAACACTTTTCCCAATTATATCCAAAGAATTAAATCGTTCTCGTCTATATCCTTTAAGTTATGATTCCATAGAAGGGTTACAGTACATAGATAAGATTGTTGAAATTGACCAAAAACCAATTGGACGGACCCCTAGATCCAATCCGGCGACATATACAGGGGTTTTTACGCATATTCGAGATTTATTTTCAAAATTAGAAGAATCAAAAATAAGAGGATATAAGCCAGGTAGGTTCTCATTTAATGTTAAAGGGGGTAGATGTGAATCATGTCAGGGCGATGGAATTATTAAAATCGAAATGAATTTTCTTCCTGATGTTTATGTGACATGTGAAATTTGTGAAGGAAAACGATATAATCGAGAAACTCTTGAAATAGAATATAAAGGGAAGTCAATTGCCAAAATATTAGGTATGCCTGTAATAGATGCACTGGATTTTTTTAGTTCCATTCCTTCAATTCAAAGAAAATTGCAAACTCTCAATGATGTCGGTCTTGGATATATTCATCTGGGTCAACAGGCAACTACTTTGTCAGGAGGAGAGGCTCAAAGAGTGAAATTAGCTACTGAACTTTCTAAGACATCCACATCAAAGACTCTTTACATTTTAGATGAGCCTACAACTGGGTTACATTTTGAAGACATATGGATGTTATTAAATGTTTTACAGCGGTTAGTAGACCGAAAAAACACGGTTATTGTCATAGAGCATAATTTAGATGTTATTAAAACAGTTGACTGGGTAATTGATTTAGGCCCAGAGGGTGGAGATGGTGGCGGTGAGGTGCTTGGTAAAGGTACACCTGAATATATTTCTACCATCAAGCGGTCTTATACAGGTTCTTTTCTAAAACAGATTTTGAAAAAAAGAGGTTAGCATTATGAAATCACCTACCATTTTAAAGAATGAGTATAAATATTGGGAGATTACAAAAGATCTTATTGATCAATGCATTGATATAATGCTTAACCTGAGACAAAGCGGGCACCCCGGCGGTTCAAGATCTAAAGTACATGCTATGGTTGCGACACTTCTATCTGGTGCAATGAGGTGGGATATACGTGAAGCTGGAAAAAGATTTGCAGATAGATTTATTTTAGTGGCCGGGCATTGTAACCCTGTGGTATATGCAACCTTAGCGGTATTAAATGAATCTCTAAGAATCAAGTTCAAGCAAACAGGAGATTCGAAATACCAAAATTTTAAAGGCCCAGATTTTCAACTTGTGTGGGAAGATTTACTAACTCTTAGGCAAAATGGAGGTCTTCCAGGCCACGCTGAAATGGAGGGAAAAACACTATTTTTTAAAGCTAACACAGGTCCAAGTGGACATGGATCACCTTTTGCTGCTGGTGCTGCTCTTGCATTAAAATTTTCTGGAGTTTCAGATGTAAAGGTATTTGCATTTGAGGGTGAAGGTGGATTTACAACTGGTGCGAGTCATGAAACAATTAATTCTGCTTGGGGATTGGGACTTGGGAATTTGGTCTATTTTTTGGATTGGAATGACTTTGGCATAGATGACCGTCCGTTTAGTTCAATTGTGTATGGTGACCCGGAAGATTGGTTTGGCTCCCATGGCTGGCATGTAGAAGGTGTTAATGATGGAGAAGATTGGGATGAAATTACCAAAGCTTATCATAGGTTGCTAGTTAACCACAGTAATTCAAATGTTCCAAAGGTTATTTATAGTAAGACAAGAAAAGGACGAGGCTATCATGTTTATGATAGCAAAAGCCATGGAGCCGCACATAAAAGGAATTCCGAATTATTTTGGAAGACAAAAAAAGATTTTTCAAATATTTACAATATTGATTTTGAAAGTTTTGGAGAAGCCGCCTCTGAAACATGGGATGGTCAATTAGAACAAGCAACATCAATGTTCAATACGGTGTTCAAAGTAATGTCGGACAATCAAGAATATGTAGATTATTTAGCAGACCGATTAATCGAGATGGGCGAATCTGTCCCAAATGAAATAAAAAGTTGTAAGGTGAAACCAGCTATCAATACAAATGGAAAGTCCATTTTTGATTTGAACACTTTGCCAGATGATATTTTTGCAAAACCTGGAGAAAAGCTTCCAAATCGTGTTGGTTTTTCAAAGTATGCAAGTTACGTCAATACATCTTTTGAAGAAGAACATGGTAGACCACTTGTACTGGCAATGAGTGCAGACTTAGCAGACTCAACAAATCTTTCAGGATTTGCAAAAGGATACAACTCCAGTCCAGATAAAGGACTTTTTGATAAAGATAAAAACCTTAATAGTCCCTTGTTTCCCCAAGGAATCACAGAATTTACAAATGCTGGAATGATGGCTGGAGTTGCAACTGTGAATTTTTCTGAAGATGCCTATGCGAGTTTCAATGGTTATTATGGAGCAGCTAGCACATATGGTTCCTTCAGTTATTTAAAATACGGACCACTAAGATTATTTAGTCAAATTGCACAAGATTCAAATTTAAAAGTTGGGAAATTTATTTGGGTTGTAGGTCATTCCGGACCAGAAACAGCAGAAGACAGTAGAACGCATTTTGGTATTTTTGCTCCTGGTGTGACTCAACTATTTCCAGATGGGCATATAATTAATCTACATCCTTGGGAACATAATGAGGTTGCGCCATCATTGACTGCGGCGCTACAAACTGAAGTCCCAATTATTGCAATACATCTTACTAGACCACCTATTACCATTCCAGATCGAAAAGCAATGAATATTGCATCACACTTAGATGCGTCAAAAGGGGCTTATATTATTAAAGATTTTGATCATGGGGAAAGAAAAGGTGTTGTAATTGTACGAGGAACTAGTTCTACAAATTCTTTAATTCAAATTTTAGCACAAATAAAAAAGGATAACATAAACATTAAAATAGTTGCAGCAATAAGTTGGGAGCTTTTTAATAGGCAAGATAAGCAATATCGTGAATTTGTGATTGCTCCTGATGAGTGGCATGATTCAATGATTATCACCAATGGGTCAATAAAGTTAATGCAAAATTGGATTTCAAATTTTATAGTTAAAAAATATTCCCTAGCCCCTGATCACGATAATAAATGGCGGACTGGGGGTAGCGTAGATCAAATTATTGCTGAATCACATTTGGATCCTGATAGTTTATTGAATGGTATTAAAAAATTTGTTCAAGATAGGTCTAAGCGATTATTATTTAAATCCAATTAGATTACCTTCCAATTGAAAAAGCATAAATTTTTCTTGAAATCTTTACGACGGCTATTTCAAATCGTATCTTCTGGTTCAGATTTTATTGATTTTTATGCAGTTTAATTAATGACAGAAATTCATATAGCCGATCCAACCCCATTTGAGGAGGACATAGTTGCTGAAAAATCTCTACGTCCTTCACAATTTGATGATTTTATTGGTCAAAAAAAACTTGTGGAAAATCTGAGATTATATATTGAAGCTGCCAATAATCGGGGAGAAGCATTAGACCATGTGCTTCTTTTTGGACCTCCGGGTCTAGGAAAAACCACTCTAGCAAATATTGTATCAAAAGAACTTGATTCTAATATTAAACATGTTTCCGGTCCAATTGTTGAACGAGCTGGTGACCTTGCTGGTATGATCACAAACTTAAGCCATAGAGATGTTTTTTTTATTGATGAAATTCATCGTATTAATAGTGTCGTTGAAGAATATCTATATTCAGTGATGGAAGATTTTACAATTGATATTATGATAGATAAGGGGCCGAGTGCTCGCAGTGTTCAATTAAATGTTGACCCATTTACCCTCATAGGTGCGACCACACGCCTAGGGAATCTCACAGCGCCATTAAGAGATAGATTTGGTGTGGTACTAAGAGTAGATTATTATGAAACTGAGGAATTATTTCATATAATAACCCGTTCAGCAGAAATTTTAGAAGTGGATATAAGTGATGATGGTGCAATGGAATTAGCAAGTCGTAGTCGAGGGACTCCAAGAATAGCGAATCGCATATTAAGGCGCGCTAGGGATTATGCCCAAGTAAAGGCGTCAGGTAAAATAGATCTTAAAGTGGCAAGAGCATCTCTTGATAAATTAGGCATAGATGAAATTGGCTTGGATGATATGGATAGAAAAATTTTAACAATTCTGATAGATCAATTTTCTGGTGGACCCGTAGGGTTAAAGTCTCTTGCAGTAGCAGCAAGCGAAGATTCTACAACAATAGAAGACGTTTATGAACCTTTCTTGATTAAAGAAGGTTTTGTGGTGCGAACCTCAAGAGGTAGGATTGCACAAGATGCAGCATATGATTTATTAGGAAAAAAAATTAAAGATTAAAAGAGGTTATTCAAATGATAGATAAAAAAAAGAAATACAAATTAGGCGATTTTAATTATAGACTTCCAAAAAACTTTATTGCCCAACATCCTGAGGCTAGAAGAGACTATTCAAAGTTAATGGTAGTACATCGTGAGACGGGGGAAATAGAACATAAGAAATTCTATAATATAACCGATTATATGAGAAAGAACGATCTTCTTATTCTAAACAATACCAAAGTGTTTCCTGCTCGCCTTTTTGCAACTAAAGATCGAACTGATGCAAAAGTGGAGGTTTTTCTCTTAAGGGAACTATCCAATGATCTATGGGAAGTCATGGTTAAGCCCGCTAGAAAGGTCAGAATAGGCAACAAGCTTGTTTTTACACCTAAACTTATGTGTGATGTCATTGACAATACAGTATCTGGGGGCAGAGTTGTTCGATTTGAATATGATGAAGGAGGTCAGTTTGATAAAATGATTGACCGTATAGGTCGGCCACCTCTTCCTCCTTATATTAATAGAGATGCTGACAGCAATGATAAAAAAAGATATCAAACTGTTTATGCCTCTCAGCGTGGTGCTGTTGCTGCTCCCACAGCAGGACTTCATTTTACAGATGGCTTAATAAAAAAAGTAAAGGATAAAGGAATAAAAATTGAAACCGTTACCCTTCACATAGGGTTGGGAACATTTAGGCCGGTGCAGGTTGAAGATTTAAATCGCCATCAAATGGATTCAGAATATTTTGAAGTATCTCCACAGGTAGCCATGGCCATTAACCAAGCGCGTAAGCGACATCGAAAAATTATTGCTGTTGGTACATCAACAGTAAGAGCATTAGAGACTATTGCTATCTCAGGTTTTCAAGTTACCCCAAAAAGAGGATGGACGGATAAATTTATTTATCCTCCCTATGAATATAAAATGGTGGACAAAATGATAACGAACTTTCATACTCCTCAGTCTACATTACTCATGATGGTAAGTGCTTTTGCTGATAGAAAACTGATAAAAAAAGCCTATTTAGAAGCGAAAAAGAATGATTATCGATTTCTGAGTTATGGTGATGCAATGATAATAGTATAAGGCAAATTGAAGATATCAGCCATTATCACAGCCGCCGGGTTAGGTAATAGATTTGGCGAAAAAAAGCAATTTAAATCACTGTGTGGTCAATCCCTTTATCATTATTCATTGTGGGTTTTTTTGGATGTAAAAATATTTGATGAGATTATTTTAGTGGTTCCAGAAGAGAATAAAGATTTTATAAAACAAGATATTAAAACTGTTTTTGATGAATCAATCAAGGTTGTTGTGGGGGGTGACACAAGGCAAGATTCTGTAAGGGGCGGTGTCCAGGCATCAAATAGCCATTCCGAATTAGTTGTTATTCATGATGCTGCACGCCCGTTTGTTACAAAAAAACTTATCAATGCATCAATTATGGGTTGCGAGAATGCAGATGGCTCAATTGTCGCAATACCTCCGGTTGATACAATCAAATATTCTAAAAGTTTTATAATTGAAAGCACAATTGATCGTAAACATGCATGGTTGGCGCAAACTCCTCAGACCTTTAAAAAAAAACAATTATTAAATGCTTATAAAAATAATACTTCAAAATTTTTATCATTTACAGATGAATCCTCAATAATGGAAGAAATGGGATACAAAATATCTATTGTTCAAGGCTCAGATAGGAACTTCAAAATTACAACCAATGATGATTGGGATAGAGCTGAGGCGATATTAAAATGACAAGAATAGGCGTGGGTTATGATGTCCATAGATTAGACGATGGAGAAGACTTATATATTGGAGGAGTGAAAATACCTTCTGATGTTGGGTCTGTTGGCCATTCTGATGGAGATGCCTTATGCCATGCTATTGTTGATGCATTATTGGGAGCTGTGGGTCTAGGCGATATAGGGAAATATTTCCCGAGCAGCGATGATTCTTGGAAAGACGTGCAGAGCAGTGTTTTTTTAATTGATGCTTTATCAAAAATAAATAATGCAGGTTTTAATATAAATAATATCGACACAACAATAATTATACAAAAACCAAGATTAGAAAATCATGTTTTACAAATAAGAGAAAATCTTTCCAAAATAATTGATTTAGATGATTCTAAAATCAATGTTAAGGCCACTACAACTGATGGTCTAGGTATCATTGGAGATGGCCAGGGGTGGGCAGTGCTGGCAGTTGTTTCATTAATAAAAATATCTTAATGAATGCTCTCAAATTTAAATCTTATGCCAAAATCAATTTTGGTCTCCAAATAATCGATAAGAGGCCAGATAATTTTCATAACATCAATACTCTTTTTCAAGAATTAGATGTATATGATATCATAGAACTAGAAAAGCAAGATGTGGGATGTGATTTTTCTTCAAATGTAGATTGGTTAAAGAATGACAGTGCCAATTTATGTGTTAAGGCGTGGGATAATTTTTCAAAATCTTTTTCAATTGGTGGCGTATCAATTAAGTTGGATAAGAAAATACCAATGGGAAGCGGTCTAGGTGGAGGCTCTTCTAATGCGGCATCAATTCTTAAAGGTCTATGTAGGCTATATGATATTAATCTCTCTGATGAAGAATTAACTTCCATGGCAATAAATTTAGGTGCTGATGTCCCATTCTTTATCAAAGGAGGTTTGCAACAGGCCTCAGGAATTGGTGAAATATTAAAGCCCCTTTCAGGTTGTATAGATGGGACATATTTACTTGTTGTACCAGAGATAAATATTAATACTTCTTGGGCCTACAATAGTTTTAAAAATTTTTTGGAGGACCCAAAAGAAGAGTTTAACTTCCCCGACTTGTTAAATAGGGACATTATCCCTTTTGAGTTTTTTGAGAATGATTTTGAATCAATTGTTGTTCCAGCATATCCAGAGATTGAAAAAATAAAAGAACAGCTTAGGACGTTTGGTCCCAAGTTTGTCAGTCTGTCGGGTTCAGGCTCGACTGTGTATGGAATTTTTGACGATGAAGCAGACGCAAAATCTGCAGAGTTAATATTTCCCTCTAACTATACTACTTTTATTGCAAAGCCAATCAAGAATATGCTATAGCAGCAAAAAAATTGGGGCGTAGTATAATGGCAGTACACCTGGTTTTGGTCCAGGCAGTTGGGGTTCGAATCCCTGCGCCCCAGCAACAATAATTAAATTGAATTGAAAAATAATAAACTAAAGATGTTCAGTGGACGTAGTAATCCATTACTTGCAGGGAAAATTGCGGATATTCTTGATCAAGAATTAGGTAAGATTTCAATCAAGACTTTTTCTGATGGTGAGATATGGGTCAAATATGAGGAAAACATTAGAGGCTGTGATGTGTTTATCATCCAATCTACGAATGGACCATCTGAAAATATCATGGAACTTGCTCTTATGGTTGATGCTGCTGTACGTGCCTCTGCCGACACAGTAACAGTTGTTATGCCATATTTTGGTTATGGACGCCAGGATAGGAAAGACCAGCCGAGGGTCCCTATTTCTTCTAGGGTTATGGTAGATATTTTAACAGCATTAGGCACTGATAGAATTATAACTCTTGATCTCCATTCTACGCAGATACAAGGTTTTGCAAATATACCATTCGATAACCTTTATAGCCGCTCTGTGCTTTATAGTGCAATAAAGAATGAAAACCTTGACCCTAAACATTCTGTAGTTCTTGCTCCGGATATTGGTTCAGTTAAAATGAGCCAAGGGTATGCAAAAACCCTTGGAATGTATTTTGCCTTGATTGATAAAAGGCGATTTGCTCCTAACCAAACCGAGGTTAATCACTTGATAGGTGAATTAGAAGGTATGGATGTTTTGATTATAGATGATATGATTGATACTGCAGGGACAACGGTTAATGCTGCAAAGGCAGCTATGGAAAAAGGTGCAAAATCAGTTACTGCAGTTGCAACACATGGCGTTTTATCAGGTCCTGCTATTGATCGTCTCAATAAATCAGACATTAAAAGAATTATTATTACTGATACAATATCAATTGATGAAGACAAAAAAATTGATAAGATAAAAATTGTATCCGTCGCAAGTATTTTTGGTGAAGCAGTAAATAGAATACATAATGGGGAATCTGTTAGTGCTTTATTTGAATTTTAAAATGGAGAAGAAAAAATGCCATCATCCTATTACAAATTAGACATATTAGATCGTTCAGAATTGCGTTCAAAAGGCTCAAGAGCGATACGCAAGAAAGGTTTCATCCCTGGGATTCTATATTATGCCGGTGAAGAAAATGTGAATATTTCGATTGAAAAATCTGTGTTGTTTCATGCAATGCAGTCTGGCCAACGAATCTTTGAAATTCAGCAAGGTGGTGAAAGTCAATATACCATGATTAAGCAGATGCAATATCATCCTGTCACAGATGAAATCATTCATATTGATTTAATGCGTGTTAGAAGATCTGAGAAAATTACTATAGCAGTACCTCTTATGCTTATTGGAGAACCTGTTGGAGTTAAGGAAGGTGGAGTTTTATCACAGTCATTAAATCAAATTGATATAAGTTGTTATCCTACAGATGTACCTGAACAAATTGAATTGAATATCGAAGATTTAGAATTGAACTCAGCAAAGAGCGTTGCTGAGTTAGATTTAGATTTAGAAGATGTAGAGATTGTAACTGACCCTAGTTTAAATATTGTATCAATTACTCCTCCTGCAGCTGAGGAAGAGGTTGTCGAAGAAGAACTTGATGATGAAGAGATGGATGGGGATATTGATGGTGACGCAGAAGAGAGTTTAGGTGATGATAAGGGTGAAAAACCATCGAATGAAGATTCTGAAGATAAATCTGGAGAGTCATGATTGCCTTAGTGGGCTTAGGTAACATAGGAAATGCATATGCAAACACAAAACATAATGCAGGGTTTTGGGTAATCGATGAATTTGCTCGTAGAAACAAAATGTCTTTTGTTCCCGGAAAAGGTGATTATGTCTATTCCCAATTTAAGCGAAACCAAGTTTTGCTAGTAAAGCCAACAACAATGATGAATAAAAGTGGCAGTGCGATAAAAGATGTTATGCTTCGATGGGACTTATTACCATCTGAGATAATTATTATTCTAGATGATGTTGATTTGCCATTGGGGTCTATTCGCATCCGTCCGCAAGGTGGCGATGGCTGTCATCGTGGTTTGGAAAATATCATTTACCAACTCCAGACAGATCAGATTCCTAGAATAAGATTAGGTATTGCAGACTCTGATTATAAACGGCCATCAGAGAAGTATGTTTTAAAGCCATTTAATAAAGATAGTATGGGTAAAGTAGAAACCATGGTGCAGCACTGTGCTGATGCCATCCAGACCTTAATAGTAAAAGGCTTGGACCACACTATGAATCAATTTAATTCATAGGTAAAGGAGATAATCAATTTATGGATAATAACATGATGTTTGTTTTATTTGCAGGCCTTATCGCACTTGCATTTTCCTTTTGGAAGACAAGTTGGATCAAGGCTCAGGATGAAGGGACTGAAAAAATGAAGGTGATTGGGGCGAGTATTGCAGAAGGGGCGATGGCATTTTTAAAAGCTGAATATCGTGTTCTTGCTATATTTGTTATATCTGTTGCTTTTATTTTAGGAGCAGCAAACAGTAACAGCAATGATTCAAGTGTCTTTATTTCTCTTTCTTTTTTGATTGGTGCAGTTGCCTCTGGTTTGGCCGGATTTCTTGGAATGCAGGTTGCAACTAAATCAAATAATAGAACGACCAATGCAGCACGAGAAAATTTAGAAACAGCTTTAAATGTTGCTTTTAGCGGTGGATCCGTAATGGGACTAAGTGTTGTTGGATTGGGAGTTTTAGGATTAGGTGGGTTATTTTTGTTTTACACAAATATGTATGGTTCTGACTCAAATGGCATAGGGACAGTATTGAATGTTTTGTCTGGTTTTTCGCTAGGGGCATCATCGATAGCATTATTTGCGCGTGTTGGAGGGGGAATTTATACAAAAGCAGCGGATGTCGGTGCGGACCTAGTCGGAAAGGTTGAGGCAGGGATTCCTGAAGACCATCCCTTAAACCCGGCAACAATAGCAGATAATGTTGGTGATAATGTTGGTGATGTAGCAGGTATGGGGGCAGATCTTTTTGAATCCTACGTTGGTTCAATTATAGGTTCCATGGTGCTTGGTGCTAGCCTTGTTTTAACATTGGGAAAAGAGGTAGGATATGAGTTTAATTTAAATTTTGTTTTACTCCCTCTTTTCATTGCCGCATCCGGAATTGTGGTGTCCATT
>Ga0208766_1001796_pt1 | contig 11340 bp, 11 predicted proteins | sample ETN01SmetaG_3_FD_185792 | JGI IMG/M metagenome (GOLD analysis project Ga0208766, IMG submission 185792) | Marine microbial and viral communities from oxygen minimum zone, Eastern Pacific Ocean - ETNP2014F12-01SV263 (SPAdes) (version 2) | ecosystem: Environmental > Aquatic > Marine > Oceanic ...
CAGTATTAAGCATGTTTATATATGATTCTGGGTTTTTGTTTGATTCACGATACGGGAATCCAGTTCCAATTAATGCTCTGCTAATATCTTCTTCTCCACTCACGCGAATTCGTCTTCCATCAAGGTGAGCACCTTGACCATCAGATGCGGTATATAACTCATGACGGATTGGGTCATAGACAACAGCATGTTCAATATTATCTTTATGCATCAATGCAATTGATACACAGAAGATTGGAAAACCGTGCAAGAAGTTTGTTGTTCCATCTAGCGGATCGATTACCCAGGTATAGTCAGACTCACCTTCTTTTCCAGTTTCTTCGGCATGAATTGCATGTTCAGGGTAATGTTTTTTTATTGTTTCGATTATAATTCTTTCGGCAACTATATCTGCTTCGCTTACAAAATCATTTTTTCCTTTTAGGGTAGCTTTTGATCTGATGCGATCAAGCTTATTGAGATTACGAATTAATGAATCTCCGGCACGGCGAGCGGCAATAACAGCAACATTTAGAAGTGCGTGCATTTTTATGATTCCAGTAAGTTTGAAAAGAACATTTTGCTGAGATATTTTTTCTATATCACAGACTATATATAGGGTAACAGACTTTAATAGAGGATATAATGGAGTTATTGATTTAATTTTTTATGAGTATAGCTGACTCTTGGAACTACAACTAAAAATAATTCTTGTTGAAACATCCCACCCAGGAAACATTGGTGCTTCTGCAAGAGCAATGAAGAATATGGGTGTGCATGACTTGGTTCTGGTTAACCCGCAGTGTTATCCTCATGAAGACGCTTTTTCTAGAGCCTCAGGAGCTGAAGACATCCTTGAGCGTGTTGAAATTAAGCATAGCCTTAAAGAGGCAATTAAAGATTGCAATTTCGTTGCTGCAGCAACTGCCCGATCAAGGAATATTAATTGGCCTACTCTGGGTCCAAGGGATTGTGCATCAAAGATAATCAAAGAAAATAAGAAAGGTTATTGTGCTGTTGTCTTTGGTCCTGAGCAATCAGGCCTCAAGAACGAAGATATTGATCATTGTAATGCCTTATTGCATATTCCTGTTGATCCGAATTTTACTTCTCTTAATCTGTCAATGGCTGTTCAAATCTTTTGTTATGAGTTAAGAATGAGCTTTATAGAAAATCTTTCAAGTCCTTCTGAATCCGACTTGCCTCTTGCATCTATAGAAGAGATGGAGAATTTTTATGAACATCTTGAAGGATTACTTGTCAAAAATGAGTTTCTTGATCCTAGCAATCCTCGCCATCTTATGCGACGTATCCGCAGACTTTTTGTAAAGGCAGCACCAGATCAAAATGAAGTAAATATTTTACGCGGTATGCTTTCGTCATTTGAGCAGAATGAAAAAAAAGAGATGGATAATGAATAGTTCAAATAATAATCCGGTATATCTAGATGGCGCAGCAACAATGCCAGTTGACCCAGAAGTAATCAAGGTAATGATTTCTTGTTTGAAGGATAAAAAAGTTTTTGGCAATCCTTCGGCAATGAACCCTTCTGGTCGCAATGCCATGAATAAAATAGATAATGCCAGAAAACAACTAGGTGATTTACTTGGAGTTAATGCCAATGATCTGATATGGACCTCTGGTGCTACCGAATCAAATAACCTAGCCATAATAGGTACTGCTCGATATAGAGCTCACATTGGCCGCCATTTAATCACAATGACTACAGAGCATAAAGCTGTTTTAGGTGCATTTGATTCCTTAGAAAAAGAAGGCTTTGAAGTAACTAAATTGTCACCTAATTCTAAAGGTCTTTTAAGTCTTCAGGAGTTAGAAAATGCTATTCGAGATGATACTCAGATTATTTCGATCATGCATGTCAACAATGAGACAGGAGTGATACAAGATATCGATAAGATTAGCTCATTATGCCGTCAATATGGCGTGCTTTTTCATTGTGATGCCGCGCAATCTGTCGGTAAAATTCCTTTTGATTTAAAGGATTCACCAATTGATCTTCTTTCTGTGTCTGCACATAAATTTTATGGACCTCAAGGTATAGGCGCTCTTTATATTAAAGATATTAATAGTTCTGGATTGGTGCCACTATTTTATGGCGGTGAACAGGAGAATTGGATTCGGCCAGGAACATTGCCTTTGCATCAAATTGTAGGATTTGGATTGGCTGCTGAATTAGCAAAATCTAGATTAAACAAAGACTATCGATTAATGCAGGATCTTCATGATTATTTATGGAAAGGAATAATGAGTATCCCAGGGATTACATATAACGGTTCACGCAAATCGAAATTTCCCGGTATTTTAAATGTAAGTGCTCCTGGGGTTAATGGAGAGAGCTTATTATTTATGCTGGAATCGATTTCTCTGGCACAAGGTTCGGCATGCAATTCAAGAAACAATGAACCTTCCTTTGTATTGAGGGAGCTGAGTTTAAATGATCATCAGATACAAGCAGCGATTCGTTTTAGTTTCACTAGACATACAACACAAAAAGAGCTTGATATTGTTATCCAAAAATATATAGGTGCTGTTGAATTTCTTAGAAAAATTGCCCCGGATGACACGTGATGAACGATGCTTATACAAAGGCATTTAATTTATATAACGACTTAGTCGTAAATCTCTTTTACCGTGCAGCCTACACTAAGTTTTCGGATGAATTAGATGGAAATCTTATTGAATTTAGAGCCGGGGATATAGAAAAAGACCAATTAATCCATCTAAAATGTGTCGAACTTGAGGGTAAAATCGTTCTTGCAAGATATCAAGCATATGGTTGTCCTTATTTTATAGCATCATCAGAGTGGTTATGTGAGCAACTTGAAGGGAGTGTATCTAATAAGATTAACAAAATTAAATTACAGGATTTAATGGATTTATTAGACATTCCAATTGCAAAGAAATCTATAATACTATTATTGGAAGACGCAATGAATGGGATTGAGGTACAATTAGATAATTGTAATTAAATCAGATTTGATCATGACAATATCTTTAACACAAGCTGCAATAGATAGAATAAAAGACTACGCAAATATTGATAGTGAGGAAGTGTGTGTCCGGGTTGGCGTTAAGAAAACTGGATGCAATGGCTATGCATACGTAATTAATTACACAGATAAGATAGATAATAACGATAAAGTTTTCAAAGATAATGGCATCAAACTTGTTGTCGATAAAATGAGTTTGGAGTTAATTGATGGCACTGAAGTTGATTTTTCTAAAGATGGTCTAAATGAAGCATTTCGTTTTCGAAATCCCAATATTTCAAGCGAATGTGGATGTGGAGAAAGTTTCAGTATTTAATGGGTTGTAGCTCACTTTTAATATTTCTTGGAAATTAGGGAAATTAGGGAAATTAGGGAAATTAGGGAAATTAGGGAAATTAGGGAAATTAGGTACAATTTGATTTTATATATATAGGATGTGATGTTATGTCGATTGAACTTACGCTTTCAATTATTAAGCCTGATGGCATTCAGAAGAATTTAATTGGAGAAATTTATAATCGTTTTGAGAAAGCTGGTCTTGAAATTGTAGCTTCTAAAATGATGCATTTATCTAAAGATCAAGCAGAAGGTTTTTATGCAGTACATTGTGAGAGACCATTCTTTAATGATTTGGTAAATTATATGACATCTGGACCAGTTCAGGTTCAAGTGCTCCAAGGTGAATCAGCTATTGACGCAAATAGAAAGATCATGGGCGCAACAGATCCTTCTGAGGCAGTCGCCGGTTCAATTAGGGCTGATTTTGCGGACAGTATTGAGGAAAATATTGTCCATGGCTCCGATGGCCCTGAAACTGCTGCACAAGAAATTAATTTCTTTTTTGGCGATCAGGCAGTCTGTGAACGAACAAGAAAATAATCAGATGCAACAGAACTTTCATGGAAGCACAAAAGAAAAACTTACTGGGACTAACTCAAAATGACTTAGAGAAGTTATTTGAAAGTCTTGGTTATAAGCGATTTCATGCCAAGCAATTTCTGAGATGGACGCACCAGAAACATGTAACTGATATTAGTCTAATGTCAGACTTCTCAAAAGATCTTCGTAAAGCATTAGGCGTTAATTCAGGAATTTATCTACCTGAAATTATTTCTGAAAATACCTCAAAAGATGGAACGGTTAAATGGCTTTTTGATTCTGGGGTAGGTCAAGCAATTGAGACTGTTTTTATTCCAGAGGTGGATCGAGGAACTCTCTGTATATCATCTCAAGTTGGTTGTGCATTGGATTGCTCATTTTGTGCAACTGGCCATCAAGGTTTTAATAGAAATTTAACAGCAGCTGAAATTATTGGTCAATTATATTACGCCAATGATGTTTTACCTAAAAGGAAGAATGGATTACCTGCAATTACGAATGTTGTTTTTATGGGTATGGGGGAACCGCTTGCTAATTTCAAGAATGTTATCAAATCCATAGAAATTATGTTGTCAGATAATGCTTATGGATTGTCAAGACGCCGAGTTACATTGAGTACTTCTGGAGTTGTGCCAAATATAGAACTTCTTGGTGATATTTGTAATGTCTCTATGGCAGTATCTCTGCATGCATCAAATGATAAATTGAGAGATGAGTTGGTGCCGATAAATAAGATTCATCCAATCTCAGAATTACTTAATGCGTGTTGGCGGTATGCTAAAAAGCGTTCAAATCGATATATAACTTTCGAATATGTTATGTTGAAGAATATTAATGATTCCATGGAGCATGCTAGAGAATTGACCAAATTAATTTTAAATAAACCTGCAAAGATAAATTTAATTCCATTCAATAGCTTTAATGGCTCGAAATATGAAAGTTCCTCAATGAATCAAATAAGAAAATTCCAAACCAAGTTGCGTGAACAGGGGATAATTGTTACAACAAGGAAAACTCGGGGCGATGATATTAATGCTGCATGCGGTCAATTAGCTGGAAAAGTCAATAATAAAGTGATTTCTAGACTTAGCGAAAAGAGACGGAGGCCAGTAAACATACATTAGTATGTTTTGATATTGGTAAATTACAGATGAGTGATGATTCTGATAATCAAAAAGAGAGTAAAATAGCTTTAGGTAAAGAGCTTGCTAAAATTAGGCTTGAGAAGAAACTTACTATAAAAGAAATAGCAAGAGAAATAAGGATCGAACCCTCAATAATCAAGAAAATTGAGAAGAATGATTTTGAGTCAATAGGCGCACCAGTATTTATCAAAGGCTACCTTCGGCAATACGCCAGTTTTATAGAAATGGATGCTGATGAGGTGTTGGAAAGATACAACCAATTGAATTACAAAGAAGATACATCGCCAATTGTTAATAAGTCTGTCCAGCAATTAAGTAAATTCATTGTAACGCCTAAGATTATTATTTTTTCTATTTTATCAATTGCAATTTCGATGATTCTTTGGTTTTTGTTTTCTTATTTTATTAACCAAGACAAAGAATCTGAATCTAATGTTATTACAAATAATGTAGAATTGGATCTTAATCAAGAACCATCCAACGTAACCGAAGCTGTAACAATAGAACCTGAGCTGAATGAATCCCAAGACTTAACCGAAAACATTACAGTGATAGAAAATCAAGAACCATCCAATATAACCGACACTGTAGAAATAGAGCCTATGGTGGTTAAGGAGAAGCCATCAATTGAGCTGACCATGAATTATCGAGGATTGTGTTGGACCGAAGTCTACGATTCAAATGGCAACCAAATTTTTTATGGTCTTGGCGATGCGGATAATAATATAAATGTAACTGGTGTCGGACCATTAGATGTTATGCTCGGAGCAGCAGATGAATTGATTAGTATTCAGGTTGATGGTCAAGATTATTCAATCATTGACCCCGTGAGACGCGGACAAGTGCTTAGATTCCAGATTGAAGGTCAATGAAATCATGAAACCAAAAACCATTAGAGGTATGAACGATTTATTGCCTGAAATATTAGGCACATGGCGTTATCTGGAAAAGGAAATTATTCGTATAGTGGAATCTTATGGTTACAGTGAGATTCGCTTGCCTATTATGGAGAGAACAGAACTTTTTAAACGATCTATTGGTGAGGAAACTGATATTGTTGAAAAAGAAATGTATACATTTCTTGATCGGAATGATGAAAGCATTACTCTTAGACCTGAAGCAACAGCATCGATGGTACGAGCTGGAATAACTAATGGCTTGCTTCACAACAAACAACAAAAAATGTGGACTATGGGCCCCATGTTTCGTTACGAGAAGCCGCAAAAAGGTCGCTATCGGCAGTTTCATCAGTTCAATATTGAAGCCATGGGTTACGAGGGCCCAGATGTAGACGCTGAATTAATTATTCTGTGCGCCAGAATGTGGAAAACACTGAACATAAGAGATTTAACGTTAAAAATTAATTCCTTGGGAAATCATGAGTCTCGCAAAATGTATCGTAAAGATTTAATTTCTTACTTTTCATCTCATGCAAAAGTTTTAGATGAAAATAGTCTTGGACGTTTAAATACGAATCCACTGAGGATATTAGACAATAAGAACCCAGAAATGCAGTCCGTTATAAATGATGCGCCAAAGTTGCTTGATTATTTGGATGAAGAGTCTAAAGCGCATTTTGATAATCTAAAGCAATTACTTGATGACGCGGGTATTCAGTATGAAGTTCAACCAAGATTGGTCAGAGGTTTGGATTATTACAATCGAACTGTATTTGAGTGGGAAACAGATGTTCTAGGAGCACAAGGAGCTGTTTGTTCTGGAGGTAGGTACGATGATTTAGTTGGAAAACTTGGAGGTCGAGCTACTGCAGCAGTTGGATGGGCGATGGGGATGGAGCGACTAGTAAGTCTCTATGAAAACTCAAATGAAAAAAAATTAAAGAATTCCCCTCAGATATATGTTGCTACTGATGGGGATGATGCATTAAAGAAGGGTTTTGAGATTACCGAAGAGTTACGCGATGTATATCCAGGCATTAGGATACAATTGAATATGGGCGGAGGTAGCTTTAAGTCGCAAATAAAACGTGCGGATAAAAGTCAGGCGATTTATGCGATAATTATTGGTAAGGATGAGATAGAGAGTAAATATTTAAGCTTAAAATCGCTTCGCAGCAATGAAGACCAAGTGAACATTCCATATAAGGAATTCTCGGACGAGATAGGTAAGATTCTTCAGTTGGCTGATATAATATAAACAGTTAATAATTAAATAAAAAAAGGTATTACTCGTGGACGACTTACTTTCAGAAAAAGAACAAATTCAATATATACGTGAATGGTGGCAAGAAAATCGATTATATATATTTGTAGTAGGTTTCTTATTGATAGGCGGTATTACCGGTAATAACTTTTGGAAGTCAAGCATTCTAAATTATCAAATATCAGCATCCTCTCTATATGAATCATTGGCCATAGATATCTCAGAAAATGATTTAGAAGGTGGTGAAGCAATCGCAAAGAGAATATATGATGAGCATAATGATACCATTTATGCTGATAAAGCAAGATTAGCTATGGCGTATTTCTATATGAGCCAAAGCCGTGACGAAGATGCTGCCAATGTGTTAAGAGACCTTCTTTCCGCATCAAATAATAATGAATTACAATTACTCGGAACCTTACGTTTAGCAAAAATTTTACTTTATCAGGGGAAGCATCAAGATGTTTTGGAGCTACTTGAAAATAACATTGGCCATGCATACGAAACAAAATATAGTGAGTTATTGGGAGATGCTTATTTTGCACTTGAGAACTTCAGTAAAGCGGAGCTTGCTTACATGAACGCTTTAAAAGGTACTAGTTCATCTCAAATGGTTGATACTTCTTTAATTCAAATGAAAATGAATGATCTCCCAGAATTTTTCTTACCTGAAGATACTCCATCTATCAACAAGGAAGAGCTGCAATGAAATCTGCTTGGCTAGTATTGTTAAGCTTTGGAATTACTCTGACACTAAGTGGTTGTAGCTTCTTTCAGGATCAGGATGACGAAAATCTTCCTGCAAAATTGGTTGCTTATAAAGAGAATCTTGATCTAAAACAATTGTGGAAGACTAAAGTTGGTAAGGGTTCTGAATTGCTTCATCTATCGCTATTTCCGAGTGGCGATGAAGATAAAGTTTTTATGGCCAGTCATAATGGCAATGTGGCCGCATATCATCCCTTGACCGGAAAGGTACTTTGGAAAGTTAATTTAAAAATCAATTTAACATCTGGTCCGGCATATGGAGAAGAGAGAGTCATTGTCTACGGGAAAGATGGTGAATTGATCTGCCTGCGAGCTGAAGATGGTTCTGAGGTATGGAGAACTCTCATTAAAAGTGAATCTGTGGCCGTTCCGCTTGTAGCTGATAATAATGTAATGATTCATACCATAGATGGGCAAATAAGAGGTTTCTCTATTTTTGATGGCGGCGAACGCTGGGTTGTAAGCCAAGATATGCCAGCTCTCACTTTGAGAGGTTCATCTGCTCCAATTGTATTGGGAAATAATGTTATTGCTGGATTTGATAATGGAAGAATGTTGTCTATAGATATTGAAGCTGGCATGGTGATATGGGAGAGCATGCTGTCTCCAGCATCAGGGAGAAGTGATTTAGACAGATTGTCTGATATAGATGGCGTGATCAAACACTTCGGTCAAGATATATATGCCGTGGGGTATCAGAGTCAATTAGCTAGTATCGCTGCTGAATCAGGTCAAATAATATGGTCAAAAGAACTCTCAAGTGAAGCGGGAATTGAGATTGACGAAAACTATATTTACGCAGTGACAGCTGAAGGAGATTTGGTCGGAATGTCTCGCAAGGATGGCAGTGAAATATGGCGCAAGAAAGTATTATTGAGAAGAGAGGTTACCGCTCCAACAAAATATAAATCTACTATTGTTGTTGGAGATCTAGAGGGGTATGTTCATTTTTTTGATCATGAAACAGGCGAACTTGTATCCAGAAGACGCGTTGGTAAAGGCGCCATTTCTGGATCGCCAGTTGTAATTGGAGATTACTTATACGTGCAAAATGAATCCAGTGAAGTCACTGTGTTTTCTATACCCGTGACAGAAGATATCGATTCGTTTCAGAGTAAAAATTTTGGGGGAACCTAAGCCAATATGGCTATGGTAATAGAATATGCTGCCTGTAATAGCATTAATTGGTCGCCCAAATGTGGGGAAGTCGACTCTTTTTAATCGTTTGACTAAATCTCGAGATGCTCTTGTTGCAGATTATCCAGGGTTAACAAGAGATCGTCAGTATGGTTATGGTAAGTTGGGCTCAATGCCTTACCTCATCGTCGACACAGGCGGTATTTCTGGTGGTGAAGAAGGTATCCAAGAGTTAATGGTGCAACAAACCATCCAGGCAATAAAAGAATCAAATGCATTGATAGTGATGGTTGACGGAAGAACCGGGCCAACCGCAGCAGATGAATATATTATAGATTTAACACGCAAGAATTCTAAAAAAGTTTGGTTTGTTGTTAACAAAGCCGAAGGCTTAGATGAAGATATTGCTACTTCTGAATTTCATGGTTTTGGCTTACCTGATCCGATAGCAATATCAGCTTCACATGGAGATAGAGTTTCGGCTTTGATGGATGAAATATTGAAACCATATGAATCTGAAGTTGATACCGAAACAATTGACAGTGAAAATCTATCCGAGGGTAAATCTTTAAATATAGCGATTATAGGTCGTCCAAATGTAGGCAAGTCGACCCTAATCAATCGTTTGGTTGGAGAAGAAAGATTGGTGGTTTTTGATCAACCAGGCACAACCAGAGATAGTGTTTCTGTACCATTGGAGCGTGACGGTAAGGAATACATTTTTTTTGATACAGCTGGAGTCCGCCGAAAAGGTAAAGTTAAAGAATCTATAGAGAAGTTTAGTATTATTAAGGCCTTGCAATCCATAGAGAAATCTCATGTTGTGTTTGCGGTGATGGATGCAAGGGAAGGTATTACAGATCAAGATACCAGTTTAATGGGGTTGGTGGTTGAAAGAGGTCGCGCTCTAGTGTTATTGATTAATAAGTGGGACAGGTTAGATCTAGAACAAAAGAGAAAAGTAGAAAGTCAAATTAAAAGACGCTTACCTTTCCTGGATTTTGCAGAGCGACATATGATTTCAGCTTTGCATGGAACAGGCGTCGGAAATCTCTTGCCATCATCGCAGCGCGCATATAAAGCGGCCATAAGAAAGCTTTCGACGAATGCATTAACTAATGAACTCGAAGAGGCTCTTATTGAGCATGCACCGCCATTAGTGAAAGGACGCCGTATTCGTTTAAGATACGCACACCAAGGAGGGAGGAATCCACCAACAATAGTTATTCATGGTAATCAAACTGAAAGATTACCCCTTACTTATAAGCGTTACCTAATCAATCGTTTTAGAAAAAAATTTCGTCTAAAAGGAACACCGATAAAATTGATCTTCAAGACAAGCGATAACCCATATAAAGGTAAGCGGAATAAATTGACACCACGTCAAACAAGGAAAAAGAAGCGATTGATGAGATTTGTTAAGAAGAAATGATATGATTCGTATCGATCGAGAATTAGGAAACAATTAATTTAAAGATGGAAGCCACAAAATACATAAATATTGAGGGGAAGTTTTCTATGCACCGAGGTGGCCACATAGACTCACCTACGATTGCTTATGAAACTTGGGGTACATGCAAGAATGAAGGCGAAAATGCTATTTTGATTTTTACTGGATTATCACCTTCAGCTCATGCCTCTTCATCCCCAGAAGATTCAACAAGCGGCTGGTGGGAGGATATGATCGGTTCTGGATTGCCACTTGATACGGATAGGTTTTTTATTATTTGTGTTAATTCCTTAGGCAGCTGTTTTGGATCTACTGGACCAAATTCGATAAACCCAGAAACAGGTAAGCGTTACAAACTGTCTTTTCCTGTACTTTCATTGGAAGATATTGCAAAAGGCGGTTATGAAGTAATTAAAGCGCTTGGTCTTAAGAAAATAAACACTACCGTTGGTTGTTCTATGGGCGGAATGTGTGCTCTTTCATTTTGCCAGCAATTCCCTAATTTGAGTGAAAGAATGATTTCAATCTCTTCTGCGGCAAGAGCGCTGCCATTTTCTATAGCCATCCGCTCTCTACAAAGAGAAATGATTCGCAAGGACCCAAAGTGGCTCGACGGTAATTACGATCCAAATGATCCTCCTATTGAGGGACCCCGTTTGGCCAGAAAGCTGGGTATGATTACTTATCGTTCAGCGCAGGAATGGGAAGTTCGATTTGCACGAGAGAGAAATACATTTGAAAAGAAGGATGGCGGTCAATTCTATGGTGATTTTGCGGTTGAATCGTATCTGCAGAATCAAGCTGAGCG
>Ga0208766_1001800_pt1 | contig 11337 bp, 12 predicted proteins | sample ETN01SmetaG_3_FD_185792 | JGI IMG/M metagenome (GOLD analysis project Ga0208766, IMG submission 185792) | Marine microbial and viral communities from oxygen minimum zone, Eastern Pacific Ocean - ETNP2014F12-01SV263 (SPAdes) (version 2) | ecosystem: Environmental > Aquatic > Marine > Oceanic ...
GTATAGCGCCTCATTAGATTATCAACAGTGCCTTCCCAGCCACCAGAATATGTGCCGGTCCATCGGCTAGAAGAATATTCCATTTTAAATTTTTTATCACCTGTACCATAAAGTAACATATGACGAATATCAGCATTTAATTTTATCCACGGAGTTGTAAAATTGAAATTATAATGCTGTGCAAGACTTTTTAGAATACTACCATACCAATTACCTCTTGGCTGTTCTCCGAGTGGAGCTAAAGCTCCTTGAATCAAACTCTTTGATTTATCTGGCACAACCATATTGGGGTCTATTTCCATATGAGATCCCAGACCATCACAAACCTCACAAGCACCATACGGAGAGTTAAATGAGAACATCCTGGGGACTATTTCTTCAATGGAAACCTCACAATTTGGACAAGCAAATTCTTCAGAAAACAAATATTCTTTATTTGGAAGTGCATTTATAATCACTAATCCTTTACCAATCTTAAGCGCCAATTCGATGGACTCTGTTAGGCGGTCTTGAATCTTACTATTCATTAAAAGTCTATCAACCACAACTTCTATTGAATGTTTTTTGTTTTTATTTAAACTTAATTTTTGGTTGATTGGCACCACGGTTCCATTGACCCGTATTCTGATAAATCCATCTTTTTGTGTTTGATCTATTATCTTTTTATGCTCGCCTTTCCTACCTCTAACCAAAGGGGCTAAAATGTGAATTTTTGAACCAGGGTTAAATTTTAAAACTGTGTCAACAATTTGTTGGACAGTTTGTTTTTTGACTACTTTACCACATTTCCAGCAATGAGGTTTCCCAATATGGGCATAGAGAAGTCGAAAATAATCATGTATCTCTGTTACTGTGCCAACAGTTGACCGTGGATTTCGAACAGTGGCTTTTTGTTCAATTGATATTGCGGGCGACAGACCTTCAATCGAGTCTATGTCCGGTTTCTCCATAAGACCTAAAAATTGCCTTGCATATGAAGAAAGAGACTCTACATATCTACGCTGTCCCTCTGCATAAATAGTATCAAAGGCCAATGATGACTTACCAGAACCAGATAGGCCAGTAATAACCACCAGTTGATCTCTAGGTATGCTAATATTTATATTTTTTAAATTATGTTGGCGTGCGCCTTTTACAATAATTTTGTTTTTGGATTTCATCAAAAAATTATATTCTAGATGGTCTTTTAGAAATAATGGACATCATAGAATTTACATTCTTTATAAATATGCCAGTAAAATGATTTGTGGTTTAAAAAATATTAATTACAAAACTTGACAGACTATGGTGATGGTCTTATTTTGACCTATGGGTTCACTTAAAAACCAAATCCTTATATCAATGCCGCACATGCGTGACCCTTTCTTTTCAAAAGCAGTAGTTTACATTTGTGAGCATAATAAGGATGGTGCAATGGGAATGATCATCAATAAGAAATTTAATAGCGATGAGTTGAGAGAGTCCCTTGATGAATTATTCTCTGTTGATAATTCCCTTGATCTATTTATGAAAGACATTTTTTTTGGAGGACCAGTCTTACCTGATAAGGGCATTGTGCTACACCACTCTGATTATATATCACCTAAATCGATTTCTGTATCTAAATCAATCTACATAACAAGTAAGCAGGATGCCTTTGGAGAACTAGAAAAAAATAAACAAATTCCCTATAAATTAATGCTTGGGCATGCCGGTTGGTCTGCGGGACAGTTGGAAAGAGAAATAGAAAATGGAGATTGGTTGATACAAAATACTACATCTGATTTTGTGTTTAATGTCCCTCCAAAACAAATGTGGGCACAGGCTAATAAGTCTCTAGGCATAGACCTTGGTTTATCAGGCTAAACTTTAAATCATAATAAAATATAATTTTTTACAAATAAAGTAAGCCACATTGAAAAAAATCATTCCACCACTTGCAATTATTTTTGCTGCGCTACTTTGGAGCATAGATGGATTTTTAAGGCAAGAGTTATATTCAATCTCATCATTTGTCATTGTTACCCTTGAACACCTTATTGGAGGGTTGTTCTTTTTACCTTTATTATTTAGAAATTTTTCACAATTAAAAAGGCTTGGACAAAAAGAATGGATCTCAATATTGTGGATCTCAATATGTGGTGGGGTGCTTGGTACTTACTTTTATACCAAAGCCTTAAGTTATGTGAACTACATCGATCTTTCAGTTGTCGTCCTTATTCAAAAACTCCAACCATTATTTGCAATTTTACTTGCAGGAATCATCCTTAAGGAAAGGCTGTCAAAAAGATTTATTGGGCTTGCTTTAGTTGCAATGGCTGGTGGTTATTTGGTCACTTTTGGCAATCGATCATTTTTACCATGGAATGACAAAACGCTCATTGCATCTCTATGCGCATTATTGGCTTCTTTTTGCTGGGGAAGTTCAACTGTCCTTGGAAAACATGCCCTTAGAAAACTTTCTTTTGGAGTCCTCACAGGGTTGAGGCTATTAATTACCGCCATCTTTGCAATGTTTATCTTGGTTTTTACTTCGGCTACTTCAGAAATATTCAACCTTACCATAGAAAACTATAAGATCATTATCATTATTGTTTTTTCAACAGGTACAGTCGCCTTGTCAATTTATTATTATGGTCTAAAAAGATTGCCGGCATCTCATACCACCATTTATGAATTGGCATGGCCCTTATCTGCCGTTTTCTTAGACTGGTCCTTAAGAGGTAATACCCTTAGCCCAATTCAATTATTAGGGGCTACAATTCTTCTTGTCTCAATGGCAATTCTTACAAGGGAAAATCCTAATGAATAATTTCACGATCAAAGAACACAATCATAACCTCAGATATAATTTATTTCACGAATTCTTTTGGGGGTTTGGCGTTGCATTTCACACTCTTTATGCAGTGGTGCCTTTATTCCTTAGAGAACTTGGTGCACCAGAATACATAGTGGTCTCAACTGCTGGATTGTTTTCTATTGTCATTGCTCTTCCAACATTATTTAGTGCAGCACTAGGAAGGAATATAAAAGATATTAAAAAGGCAGTGGTTATGGTTCATTGCATAATTCTATTGACCACGTTTATGATGGGATATACTTTTGCGATTTTAGACCCTAACATAGTTTCAAAGGCATGGAGAACATATTTAATCTATTTTCTTCTATATGCTTTTTCAATTGGGGTCATTGTACCAATATGGACTGAGTTTTTAAATCAAAGTACATTAAAATCTCATAGGGGAAGATTTTTTGGTCTCGGCTTTGCATTTAATAGCATTGGCAGTTTTATTGGCGGAGGGGCTCTTAGATATTTATTATCCTATGACTTGATTTTTCCAAAGAATTTTGGAATTGGATTTTTTATTTTGTTTTTTTCACTCACCATAGGCACTATTCTTTTTTTGCCATTTAAAATAAAACGGGAGGGGGGCACTGGTAAAGATAAAAGTTTTAACCAATTTATTTCTGAAACATTAGAGATTATTAAGGAACATAAAAATTTTCAAAAATATATTTTTTCTAGAATTTTTTATACAGCATGCCTTCCTGGGATGGGCCTTTATGCGATTTATTGTCAAGATAGGTTTAATTTTGAACTAAGTGAGGCTGGTGTATTCACAGTTATTACGGTAATATTTTCAGGCATTGCTAGTTACCTGGCAGGAAGGATTGGGGATAATTATGGTCATAAAAACAGTATGATTTTAGCATATGTTGGGCATTTAATAGCAGCATTATTAGCAATTTCAATTTGGAACATGGTTGGTGTTTATTTGATATTCATAGCAATTGGCATAGGACAAGGAGCCTTTATGCCATCTGCAATGAATCTTATTTATGATTTTTCATCATACAAAGATGCAAAGACATATATGGCGCTAGTAGATTCAATACTTGCACCTTTTGTCTTGTTATATATTGTTTTAATTGGTTGGTTAATCAATGCGGGTAATTATGAATTATCTTTGAAGATTCTGATAGTTAGCCTTTTCATTGGCATCCTGATAATGTTATTTATAGTTGAAGACCCAAAAAAAGAAAAAACGTAAGAGAGATATTTTCTTCTTGATTTTACCTCAACTCCTGCCAAAAATTGGGCTCTGATTATGATTGCTTTTATTTCTCCTCATATACGTTTTATAGTAATTGTTTGTATGTCACTAATGATGATGTCCTGCACTAGGGAAGATCCATCTAGACATTTGAACCTTGGCAACTGGTATTTACAAAGAGGTTTATTAGATGAGGCAATTATGGAATACCGCGAAGTATCTAGACTCTATGGTGGGGAACAAAGCACTCTTAAAAGGGATGAGTTTCAAGTACTCGGGACTGCGCATATGAAATTGGCTATTGCATATACAAAGAAAGGTTGGTGGGAGTATGCACTAAGTGAGGCAAAACGTAGTTTTGATATTTCACCAAATAAAGACTGCCATGAACTCATTACCCTGATTGAAGAAAAAATCACTCAAGATACCAATTCCTAGATTCCTAACTCATCTCAGGGATTAAAATGCCCCTGATCTAGACTCTCCACCATCACAGTATATAATCGAACAATTAATAAAGTCGGCTTCTGGCTTTAAAAGCATAGATATAGTTTTCGCAACATCTTCCGGTGTTGTCGTTCTACGCATAGGATTCCTTTTCTTGGTACTCTCAACCCATTCTTCCCAATTTTCAGTTATCTTTGTTAATGCGCGAGTTGGTGTTATCCCTGCCTGTATTGCATTTGCAGTAATTCCGACCTCTCCAAGTTCCCAACCAATTTGTCTTATAATGGCTTCCATTGCGACCTTAGCAACACTTACAGGCCCATATCCCTCCATGGCAAGATAATTCCCTTCACTTGTTAAGCCTAATATCCTTGATCCAGAGGCAAGCAAATTTGAATCATATAGTTTTTGTGTCCAGTATAAAATGGAGTTTCCCATTACATGGACTGTCATATCCATTTGGCGCTGAGTAACTGGCTTTTCACCAAAAAAATTAGTTGTGGTTCCAAATGCTATCGAATGTAACAATAATTTTAATGGTTCTCCTTTTGTGATTTCTTTAATCTTGGGAATGTATTTTTCCATTGCCTCTTCAGATGTAGCATTTGTATTAAAATAGTGGCAGCGACCATTTGTTAGTTCACTGACCTCAGAAATTGTTTCTTCCGCAACCTTTTTTGCATCACCTCTATCAAAGTGAAATGCAATGATTCCGTAACCATCACTTGATAAGCGTTTAGCAGTTGCAGCCCCGTGGCCGGTTGATCCGCCCAACAATAGCACCCATTCGGACATGATTTTCTCCAATATTTAAATATAAATTTACCAGATTATTTTTGAATATTGACCACCAAATGTTATTTTAATATCAGGTAAATTGTTGTACTCTCCGCATGTTTTTTTAAAGCATAATGACCCAGAAAAATAATTACGATAATTCCGAACTATTAAAAAGCGGTGAAGGACTTCTAATGGGTCCCAACACTGGTAAGTTACCACTATCACCAATGTTAATGGTTGATCGCATCACAGATATTTATCAAGATGGTGGGGAATATGGTAAGGGAAGAATTAGGGCAGAATTGGATATTAATGAAGACCTATGGTTCTTTCATTGCCATTTTAAAAATGACCCTGTAATGCCTGGGTGCTTAGGGCTAGATGGGATGTGGCAACTTGTGGGTTTTTATTTGACATGGGTTGGAGGCAAGGGGCGTGGAAGAGCGCTGGGAGTAGGAGATGTAAAGTTCAAGGGTCAAATAAGGCCATATCACACTAAAATAATCTATAATATTGATATAAAAAGACTTTTGGACCGTGATGGCCAATTAATGATTTGGGCGGATGGTACTGTCACAACAAATGATGATAGGACGATTTACTATGCTAAAAAACTTCAGGTCGGTTTATTTACAAATTTAACATATGATTTTGGTGGCGACCCTTCACAAGATTCATTCTAATCTTATTAAATAATTACAACACATGGCTCTTCAATGCGGAATTGTAGGATTGCCGAATGTCGGCAAATCCACTTTATTTAATGCCCTCACAGAATCTGGGATACCTGCAGAGAATTATCCTTTTTGCACTATTGAACCACATATTGGGATTGTCGAATTACCAGATAATAGACTAATCGATTTAAGTAAAATTTATAACCCAAAAAAAGTAACACCCGCAACAGTAGAATTCATTGATATTGCAGGATTAGTCCAAGGAGCAAGCAGGGGTGAGGGGCTTGGAAATAAATTTTTAGGGCAAATTCGTCAGACGTCTGCAATTTTACATGTTGTACGATGCTTTGATGATAAAAACGTTACTCATGTTAATGGGAAAGTAGACCCTCTAAGAGATGTAGAAACAATAGATACAGAATTATTATTAACTGATATTGCGACACTTGAAAAGAAAAAACAAAAGGTTGAAAAGTTAGCTAGGGCAGGTGAAAAAGATGGCAAAAGGTTATTATCGTTGATAGACCATTTAATCCAAAAATGTTCAAATGGTTCACCTGCACGAGACATAGATGTAGACAAAAATGATAAAACATTCAAGGATTCTCTTCAATTGCTAACAGAAAAACCAGTTTTATATATTGCGAATGTGGGTGAGGAAGAAATTATGAGAGATGAAAATAACTCATACGTAGAGTCTCTTGTGCATTTTGCATCAAATCAAAATAACAAAGTAATTCGACTATGCGGTTCTATAGAAGAAGAGATTGCCTCTTTAAACAAAGAAGAAAAACCATTGTTTCTCAATGAATATGGTCTAAAAGAACCAGGATTAAATAAAGTTATTCGTTCAAGTTTTGACCTTTTAGATTTGCAAAACTTTTTCACTTGTGGTGAGACTGAAGTAAGGTCTTGGACCATCCCGATTGGCTCAACTGCACCTGAAGCAGCGGGGAATATTCATTCTGATTTTGAAAGAGGATTCATAAAGGCGGAGGTTTTTCATTATTCTGATATCATGAAAAATGGTTCAGAAAAAACCTTAAAAGAACTTGGGTTAATGAGACAAGAGGGTAGGGATTATCTCGTTAAGGATGGAGATTGTATTTTCTTTAAATTTAATGTGTGAAATAGAACAGTAAACTGCCCTTGATGAATGGTTCTATGTTATAATTTTTCTATTCATCGTCTTCATATTCATCGTCTTCATATTCATCGTCTTCATATTCATCATCTTCATATTCATCATCTTCATCATAATAGTAATCTGGTGGATATGCAAAATAAGGATTCTGATGCATCCCATAAGGGTCATCAACTTGGGTTTTTGAAGAGGAGATGTCCTTTTTTTCTTCTGATTTTTCTTCAGTTAAATTAGAAGTTTCTTGTTTGACAAGTATCACCTTGGGCTCATCTGCATTAGACTGTGTTGGTTGTGATTTATTCAGAGCACTCATAACAAGTTCTCGATCTTGCTGGGTTAATCCACTATTAGTATCTATAGTACTTGAATCTGTTCCTTGCTGGCTGCGAAAATTCAAACCAGTTAAGACCGCAAAGAACAGGATAACTAATGAAAATATTGACCCTTCTGGTTGTAGTTCGAATCCACCCCACATATTCTGAGATACACCAAAACCAAAGAATATTCCTAGTGATAGAAGTACACCAAAAAGCATTATCATATTGCCCATCTCCTGCGGCATATGGGATTCCATAACTAACATATACATAAACCATACTAGTATGCCAGATATAGCAATAATAATGCTGATTAGAAACTCTCCCATAAGGAGAGATGTGAAAAAGCCGACGACGCCGGCTGCCGGAATTATGAAACCAACTCCGGATTTAATGTCGTTAGCCATTTTGAAACTCCATTAACACCTCGAATTATATCAAAAATTGCCGTTTGTAATCAATAAATGCAAGATTTTTCCTTGATTTCAATATTGTTGTGTTTCTTAAGTTTAATCTAGCATGCTGTTGCAGTAATTTTATACCATAATATGAAAAATAATCCTATAAAGATTGGTGTTGTTGGCGTGGGGCACTTAGGGCAACACCATGTAAAACATTATAAAAACCTAAAAAATGTCGAATTAGTAGGCATTTTTGATACAGATAGAAAAAGGGCTGAGGAAGTTTCCATAAAATATGAAGTAAAAATTTTTGAAGAGCTTAAAGATTTGATAGAAAAAACTTCTGCAGTATCCATAGTGACCCCCACTCCTTACCACAGGAATGTGGCTGAATTATGTATTAATAGTAAAAAACATGTATTCATAGAAAAACCCATTACAGCAACATTAGAAGAAGCAGATCGTTTACTTTTTTTAGCCAAACAAAATGAAGTGATCATACAAGTAGGGCATATTGAAAGACTGAATCCTGCTTTATTAGCACTTAAACCCTATCAAATTAAACCAAAATTTATTGAATTACAGCGCCTTGCACCTTATACATCAAGAGGTACTGATGTGCCAGTTGTACTAGATAAAATGATTCATGATATAGATATTTTATTATCCTTGGCAGATGCACCTGTGAAGACCATCCAAGCAACTGGGCTTTCCATATTAACAGATTCCATCGATATTGCTCATGCTAGAATAAGATTTGAGAATGGTACCGTTGCAAGTATTATGTCAAGTAGGGTCGCAAAAGACGAAGTACGGAAAATAAAAATCTTCCAAAAGGATCTGTATGCTACCATTGATCTTTTAATAGGTTTAACCGAGGTATATAATATTAAAGCAGAGGGGTCTAAAGATTCTAATGCTGAAATGATTGTCCCATTCGAATACAAAAATAAAAAACAATTCATAGCATATGAAAAACCCACTATAATATCTGGAGACCCTTTGAAAATGGAGTTGGAAAATTTTATCCTTTCAATCTTAGGAAAAGAAACTCCGATCGTTTCAGGGAAGGCCGGTAGGGATGCACTGGAAGTCGCCATGGAAATTCAACGGATGATCATACAGGATTTACACTAATGGACCTAAGAAAGTTTTTGTTCTCCAATCGAAGTTTTACCCCAATTCCAATAGCAATCACAATAATTTACTTTTCAAACCCAACTAGACCATATTTATTCTATGGATTAATATTAATAATATTTGGTGAGTTCATTCGAATCAACGCTGTAAGATATGCGGGAGGTGTTACAAGAACAATGAATGTAGGCGCCCCAGCCTTGTGTACAAGCGGTCCATATTCACGAACAAGAAACCCACTTTATCTTGGAAACATGGTAATCTATGCAGGCATCACTTTGGTTGCTGGTGGCGAATACATGGTTGCACTATTCCTAACGGTCTTTATTTATTTTACCTTTCAATATTCAATGATAATATCTTTGGAAGAACAAAAACTAAGTGAATTGTTCGGAGATCAATACACCACATATTGTAAAATGGTTCCTCGACTGTTTCCAAGACCAGTACCATGGATTGGACCAGATAATCAACAACCATCCAAGATTTTAAAAACATTAAAGACAGAAAAGAGGACCTTGCAAAATATTTTTTTTATTCTATTCTTAATAGGCCTAAAGGCCTATTTCTAGTTATTGACAATTGAAAAACTCATTTTATGAGCGCAGGGCTTAAAAAATATTTTATTATAGCAGGAGAACCATCAGGTGATCTGCATGGCGGGAAATTAATTAAAGCTCTAAAAATGTTAAATCCTAATTCATCTTTCATGGGCCATGGTGGTGACAGAATGAAGGATGAGGGAATGCACATAATTGAACATATAGATAATTTATCAATTATGGGTTTCTTTGAGGTCATAAAGCATTTACCGCGAATGTCAAAGATCATGAATAAGACTTTTGATGTCATTATCAAGTCAAAACCTGATAGGGTTATCCTCATAGATTACCCAGGATTCAATTTAAGATTAGCTAAAAAATTATCACATCTTAATATCCCAATAACATATTTTATTTTACCTCAAGCTTGGGCATGGAAGGAAAAACGAGTTAAAACCATGAAAAAGGTCATCGATCAAGCAATTTCAATATTCCCATTTGAGGCAAAATGGTATGAGTCAAAAAAGTTTAATGTTGAATACCTCGGTCACCCATTTATGGATACAGAGCATATTGACGAATCAACTAAATCATTTTACGAAAGACACTTATTAAATATTAATGAACCCATTCTTGCACTACTTCCAGGAAGTAGACAACAAGAAATAGATAGGCACTGGCCCATATATTTAGAAACCGTAGAAATTTTAAGAAGGAAATTGAAAAATTTGCAATTTGTAGTTGGTAAATCGGCACATGTTAATATCCCCAAATGCCCAGAATACCTTAAGGTAGAGCAAAATGCAAAAAAAGCAATGGTGGTAGGGACAGCTGCTTTAGTCTCATCAGGTACAGCGACACTGGAATGTGCAATAGAAAATACTCCAATGGTTGTATGTTACAAATTATCACCTTTATCATGGATAATCGCACAATTATTGATAAAAGTAAAATATTCTTCAATTGTGAACCTTATTGGAAATAAAAAAATCGTTCCAGAATTACTTCAAAACGGAATGACCTCTAATAAGTTAGCTGATGAATTACTTCCTCTTCTTGATCTTGATTCAGAAAAAAGGAAAAACATGTTATCTGATTTTGAAGATTTAAAAGAATTATTAGGTAGCCCAGGAGTTTATGAGAGAACCGCAGAACTCATATCAAAACAAACATGAAAATTCCAAAAACCACATCCTTAAAAAATATTTCAAAAATACATATTGCTAGTTTTGTTTTAAAATTATTTTATGGTTTAAATCGACGAGACATACGTGGTAGGGCAAACTACATTGAATCCATAAAATTAGATAGATCTGTAATTATTTCAGTTTGGCATGGACACCTCTTATCAATTGTGCATGACCTTAGAAATGAAAGAGTTAATGCTGTCGCAGGAACCCATAAAGATGCTGATCTTATTTCTGAAGTAGCAATAAATTGGGGATGGGCCATGATAAGGGGGTCAAGCAAAGAAAAGGGTGAGGTTGCCTATAAAGACATGATCAAAATCTTAAAAAAGCCTAGGTCAGTCTTATTTATCACTCCTGATGGACCAACAGGACCAAGAAGAATTCCAAAACCAGGCATAATTCGGGCCGCACAAGCAACTAATGCAATAATAATACCCGTAGGTGTTTATTCAACAAAACACTGGGGATTTGATAATTGGGACACCTTCTATCTAGAGAAGCCCTTTGGAAAGATATACATAGAATACGGTTCTCCAATAGAATATGATAAATCCATGGATCAAGATGATTGTATCAAGGACCTAATTGAAAAAATGGATACTGTTAAAAAAAATAATTTGTATTATGCAAATAATTTATAGAATCATGAAAAAAAGCAAATGGCTGCT
>Ga0208766_1001801_pt1 | contig 11331 bp, 11 predicted proteins | sample ETN01SmetaG_3_FD_185792 | JGI IMG/M metagenome (GOLD analysis project Ga0208766, IMG submission 185792) | Marine microbial and viral communities from oxygen minimum zone, Eastern Pacific Ocean - ETNP2014F12-01SV263 (SPAdes) (version 2) | ecosystem: Environmental > Aquatic > Marine > Oceanic ...
TCGCTAAAGACATAGATTATGGTTATGACATAAAAAAAGTAGTAGATCGCGATGGAGACGCTATTCCTTATAAAATTGTTGATACAATGATGCGTATAGATTTACCTGAGGCACTTTCCCCGGGTGATGACATCACTTTCTCAATCGACTGGTCTTTTTATGTGGTATTAGAAGCCCGTGTTGGAAGTCGTGGTGGTTATGAACATTTTCCAGAAAATGATACTTATATATACTTTCTTGCCCAATGGTTTCCACGACTTGCGGCCTATACCGACTATGCGGGATGGCAACATAAAGCATTCCTTGGTCGTGGAGAATTCACCTTAGAATTTGGTGATTACACTGTCGAGATCACTGTACCAGAAGATCATATTGTCTCTGCTACAGGAGAATTACAGAATGCAAGAGAAGTACTTTCAAAAGAACAAAGAGAACGATTAGAACAAGCTAAGAATGCAAAAAAACCAGTTTTTATCGTTACTCCAGAAGAAGCCATTGAAAATGAAAAAGATAAATCATCAGGTCAAAAAACTTGGGTATTTAAGGCAAAGAATATTCGTGATTTTGCTTGGTCGAGTTCAAGAAAATTCATTTGGGATGCGATGACGCATAAACAAGATGATGAAAAGCAGCCAAGTGTGCTTGCAATGTCATTTTACCCTCCTGAAGCAGAACCAATCTGGTCTAAATACTCCACACATGCCGTGGTACATACCATGGATGTATACTCCCGATTTTCTTTCCCTTATCCGTACCCAACTGCTCAATCGGTTAACTCATGGAAAAGCGGAGGAATGGAATACCCAATGATTACTTTTAATGGGTATAGACCCGACCCATATGAAAGTAATAATAAAAACGATGACGAAAAAGATGAAGGCGTTGACAATACAGAAGAGCCTGATCCAAAAAATACCTATTCCAGAAGAACAAAATATGGATTAATAGGAGTAATTATTCATGAAATAGGCCATATATATTTCCCAATGACTGTCAATTCCGATGAACGTCAATGGACTTGGATGGACGAAGGAATTAACAGCTTTTTAGAATATCTTGCTGAATTCGAATGGGAAGAAGAATTTCCTGCATACGGAAATAATGTCAACGTATTGGATTACATTACTGATTACATGTTAAGTGAAAATCAAGTACCAATCATGACCAACTCGGATTCAGTTCTGAGACTGGGCCCTAACGCCTACTCAAAACCTACTGCCGCACTCATAGTATTAAGGGAAACCGTAATGGGCAGAGAATTGTTTGATTTTGCTTTTAAGGAATATTCAAAACGATGGAAATTTAAACGTCCAACTCCCTCAGACTTCTTTAGAACCATGGAAGATGCCTCCGGAATTGATTTAGATTGGTTTTGGCGTGGTTGGTTCTATTCAACTGATCATGTTGATATAGCATTAACTGGATTGAGAGAATACAAGATCTCAACTACTAATCCTGATATTGAGTTTCCTTTAAATAAACAAGAGTTCAATCACAGAATACCTGAAGCGCTTACACAGATAAGAAACCGTGATGAAAAGAAAGCAACATACTTGGACCGAAATCCTGAATTAACTGATTTTTACAATAAGAATGATAGATTTACGGTCAGCAATAAAGATAAAAATAAACACACCGGCTTGATTGATGGACTAGAAGACTGGGAATACAATGCATTAAATAGAGCCGTTGAGGAAAATGATTTTATTTATTTTGCTGATTTCCAAAATGTTGGCGGACTAAATTCACCTTTACCATTATTAATCATTTACGCTGATGAAAGCGAAGAGTTTTTGACAATTCCGGTAGAAATTTGGCGTCGCAGTTATAAAAAAGTCACCAAATTGATTATCAGGAATAAAGCAATCAAATCGCTTGAATTAGACCCAAGACATGAAACAGCTGATACGGACTTTTCTAATAATCATTATCCAAGTCAGATCGAAAAATCTCGAATTGAACTTTATAAATCTGATGTTAAACGTCGTGACCTAATGGCGGATATGTTAAAAAAATTGAGAAAAAGAAAAACTGGTGACAATGACACAGAGCGAAGTGTTCCTCTGAAACAGATAAACTAATTTTCCGGGATAGAAATTATAAATATTCTGAAAAATATAATTTCTGTTTTACTGGTTATATCTCTCATCGAGGCCCATGCTCATCGAGAACCGGGAGTTCTTACTACCATAGAATGGAATAAGAATATTGAAAGAACCGAAATAATTCATCGCATACACAATCATGATGCAGAAATTGGTGTTTCGGTAGCAGATAATCTTCCACTACTGTCTATTGGTAATACAGAAGGTATGGCAAGAATCTCGCTTTATGTTGAAAATCATTTTGCCATTTTTAAGGAAAATGAAATCCTCAATATAGATCTTATTGGGGCAGAATTAGTAGATGATTATATTTTTATTTACCAGGAATGGCCTAATGATTTAGCCGGAAATATCTCGATTAAGAATGATATTTTGAGAACAATCTATCCTCAACAAATCAGCCAAGTCAATATAATAAAGGATGACATTATCAAAACATTAACCTTTTCGGAAGGAGATGTCATTTTACACCTATCAAATAAATAGTTATCTGGTTTCACTTGAGCGAAATTCTTGATATATTCGCAACGCGTAGTTAAACAGAAATAGTTAATTTTAATCTACATGGAAACTATCTTGGCCACAAAGTCAAACACAACTGATTACCGACCTCTAAAATGGGTACTTGTTACTGTATCTTTTATTACATTCTTTGCAGTCTTTATGATCAATAAAACGGAAGATCTTGTAAATGAGAGACGTGTAGAAAAGTTCATATCCATTGAAGAAAGACTAAAACCTTTTGGAAAAGTCAATCTTCCAAATACAAACCCTGAAATAAATACATCCTCAACTAAGATACAACCAGTTAAAGAAGTTATAACAGCATACACAGGAACCGATGTTTACAATATGGCTTGCATTGCTTGTCATACTGACGGTATTGCTGGTTCACCGAGAATATCAGACATAGAGAACTGGAAGCCAAGAATTGCTAAAGGAGTTAACGTATTAAGAATTAATGCAATCAATGGTTATACTGGATCGTCAGGCTACATGCCTCCAAAAGGCGGTCGACTCGATCTTTCTAATGAAGATATTCATAAAGCTATCGACTATATGTTGACCCAAATTGGAAATTAATAAGTAACCGAAAAGATTATGGAAAAGTATTTTAAAAATATTACAAATAAAATTAAAGAGAATCTTCCCGATGATGTGGAAGCACTCAAAATTGATGTAAAGCAAAATTTCCAGTCTGCTATTGATGCAAAAATAAAAAAGCTTGATCTAGTGACTCGAGAAGAATTTGAAATTCAAGAAGAAGTGCTTAAACGAACTCGTGAAAAATTAGAAAAATTGGAAGAGCAATTAAATTCGCTTGAGATAGACAACAAAAAATAAAAGAGAACTTTTATGCGTATCGCTTTATATATTGGTTGCATTTTAATTACAGCTCCAAAGACGATATACGCACAATCTATTAATACTGGTGATACAGCTTGGATGCTGACCGCTACTGCACTTGTATTGTTTATGACATTACCTGGTTTGGCTCTATTTTATGGCGGCTTAGTTAGGCGACGAAATGTTTTGTCTCTTTTGATGCAATGTTTTGCAATTGCATGTATAGCTTCTGTGGTATGGGTCATTTATGGATACAGCCTAGCTTTCAAAGGTGAAGGACAATTTATAGGAAACCTTAGTGCTTTATTTTTATCTGGAGTTTCCCGGAATACATTATTGGGGACAATTCCCGAATCAATATTTATTATGTTTCAGATGACCTTCGCTATTATTACCCCAGCATTAGTTGTTGGAGCATTTGCAGAAAGGATGAAGTTTGGGGCAATGTGCATGTTCTCCTTATTATGGTTAACCTTTGTGTATCTTCCAGCTTGTCATATGGTATGGGGTGGCGGTATATTAGCCCAATCTGGAATAATAGATTTTGCCGGCGGATTGGTTGTTCATGTCACCTGTGGAATTGGCGCCCTTGTAGCAGCTATTCATCTTGGGCCAAGGAAAGGCTTTCCTGAAACAGCCATGCCCCCACATAACAGAACTATGGTAATTATGGGTGCAGCAATGCTTTGGGTTGGTTGGTTTGGATTTAACGCAGGAAGCGCTGTAGCTGCAAATACAGATGCAGGCATGGCAATGTTAGTAACTCATATAAGTGCTGCAGTAAGTGCATTAACTTGGATCTCCATAGAATGGATCAGACAAGGAAAACCAACTGTCATTGGTATAGCAACTGGGATGATAGCGGGCCTTGCAACAATTACTCCTGCAGCAGGAACCGTTGGTCCTGAAGGAGCATGTTTTATTGGATTATTGGCGGGCGTTGTTTGTTTTTATGCCACTCAATTAATTAAAGGATATTTTTTAATAGACGATTCACTGGATGTCTTTTCGGTGCATGGTGTGGGAGGTATGCTTGGTATTCTTCTGTTGTGTTTTGTAGGCGAAGAAAATGGGTTTCTGGGATCAGGTGCCTCAGGATTATCTCAAATTGCCGCTGGGCAACCGATAGCTCAACTAATAATACAGGTTAAAGGAATCATTATTATCGGATTGTGGACAGCCATCGCCTCATGGGCAATTTTAAAGTTCATCAACCTCTTCATGGATATAAGAGTAAGCGAAGAAGAAGAATTAGAAGGTCTAGATATAACTCTTCATGATGAAACTGGCTACAACTTTTAAAACCAATTTTAATACGCATTTTCGAATATATGTTATAAATTATATAAGTCTATTAACTAAGGTGTGACGTGAAAATTCGAATTGCAACTCGGAAAAGTGAGTTAGCCATATGGCAGGCAACCCATGTTGCCTCGATGCTAACTCAACAATCAGATATCGAAAAAGTAGAACTTATTCCGCTAAGCACAAAAGGAGACCGCGTGTTAGATACCAGTCTCCAAAAAATTGGCGGTAAAGGTCTGTTTACAAAAGCACTCGAAACAGCAATGGTTCGTGATAATGCGGATATAGCAGTGCATTCCATGAAAGATATGCCGATAGAAATGTCTGATGAATTTTGCATTGCTGCAATGCTAAAACGAGACTCTCCTTTTGACTCATTAATCTCAAAAAAAAATCATAAACTTAGGGAGTTGGAAGCAGGTTCAATTGTTGGAAGCTCTAGTCTGAGAAGGAAAGCACAAATCTTAAGCATTCGACCTGACCTTAAAATAAGAGATCTTCGTGGTAATGTTAATACGAGATTGGATAAATTAGATAGTGGTGAATTTGATGCAATTATACTGGCTCGTGCGGGAATGGAAAGATTAGGATTATCCGGAAGGATTACTGAAACATTTTCACCGGAAGATATACTCCCAGCTGCAGCACAAGGTGTGATAGGGATTGAATGTTTATCTGATAGAAGTGATCTTATCTCCTTATTGGATGATTTAACCGATACAAAATCAAAGCAGACTACTCTAGCAGAAAGATCGTTTAACAAAGAACTTCAGGCAACCTGTCAATCTCCTATTGGATCATATGCGATCATTGAAGACAATAAATGCAAACTTGAAGCTGTTATAGCTACTCCTGATGGCTCAAAAATTATAAGAGAATCAATGATAGGTGACATTAAAAAAACTGTTAACCTAGGGAAAGATTTGGCAACTCATGTTAAAACACTCGGAGCGAATAATATCCTGGATCCATCAAAAATATGAAATCATTGCCTCTCGAAAAAATCGAAATACTTCTAACTCGTCCTACTGAAAAAAACCAAATATTAGAAAAAAGCATTAAAGAATTAGGTGGAAAATCTATTCTATTCCCTATTATGAATATTACTCCTATAAAGTCCAAAATCATAAATCAGACAAGCCAAAGACTTCATCCTGCTGACATCATAATTTTCATCAGTAAGAATGCAGCAATAAATGGCTTCGATCATCTTGATCTTTCAAGCTGTAAAGTCATTTCCATTGGGCCCACAACAAACTCTTTCCTAAGCTCTCAAGGATTAAAAGTCGACTATTCGCCTGAACAAGACTTCACTAGTGAAAGTTTACTCAATAGTGCAATATTATCTGACGTAAACAAAAAAACCATTACTATAGTTCGAGGTGATTCTGGAAGAGAGCTGTTAAAAAAAGAACTTTGCAAGAGAGGAGCTAAAGTTCAATATCTAATTACTTACAAAAAAGAGCTTCATACATTCCAACAAAGTGAAATAAATAACTTAAAAGAAAAGTTAAATAGGGATGAAATTGATTTTGTATTGATAATGAGCGTTGAGACATTCCAAAATCTAATGACAATATTGCAATCCAGTCAAATACCATTTTCAACGAGAATTAGATTCATAGTTCCAAGTCAACGGATAGCCAATAAAATAAACAAAACAATCCATAACGAACAATGCATTATTACAAATGACCCAAGAGAGCATGCCATAATAGAAGCACTAAAAAATAATACAAAAAAGCGTAGTTACAATGAATGATAAGATTACCGAAAAACCCTTGAATAATAACATTCAAAAAAGAAATCGATCGTGGATTATCGTTGCCATTTTATTCACAGTTGCCATTATCTTTATTGGCGGCTTATACCTTTATTTTGTTAACAACTATGACAATGTAGAAAAAATCAGAGGTTCGCAATATATTGAATTTACTGAACTCATAAAAAAAGAACGACAAAATCAGAAAGTGATTATAGATGATATAAATTCAAAAATGACTCAACTCAAAGAAGAACAAAATATTCATGCTAATTTAATTCAGTCACTAATAAATACAGCCAATAATAACCAAGAACTTTATCAAAACGACTCCAAAGGAGCTAAAGAAGCATGGCTTATCTCTGAGATTGAATATTTATTAAAAATCGCTGATTCTCAATATACGCTAACTGGTGATATTGAAAAAAGTATTTATGCCTTAAATCTTGCAATGAGCAGCCTCAAAGAAACCAATAACCCAAATTTAAATAATGTAAAGCAAGCGTTACAGGATGAAATAAAAACCCTAAATAACATAAAAATTTATAATTCAGAAGATCTGATCGATGTCATTGATCAATATATTGAAAAAATTGATTTTCTTGAAATCAAAAGCTCTCTTAATGCTAAAGAACAATCAACAAAAAATACCGAATCGCTCCAAAATCAAACCTGGGCTTCAGTAATCAAAGTATTTAAAGAAATTATAAGTATTAGAAAAAATGAGCAAATTAATTCTTACAGAGAACTTCAGTTAAATAATGACTTAATCTCTGCTCAATTAAAAAAATTACTTGATGATGCAAAATTAGCCCTAATTATAAAAAACAAGTTAATCTACCAAGAAACAATAAAAAACATCATAACTTGGCTAAAAAAATACTATGATCAAGAAGATAAAGATATCCAAGAAATGCTCATCGACTTTGAGCGGCAAATAGAATATAAGAACGAAATCCAAGGGCATGCTTCGAATGCTCTCCGTTTGCTTGAAAAGCACCAATTATCAATTAACGAAAATATTCAATAGTGAAGGCTTAAGCAATGAAATTTGGATTATACGTTGTACTAGCCATCTTATTTAGTGCATTCATGACACAAATCCTGGTAAAAGATCCAGGTTATGTAGCCATCCACTTCCAGAGCTACGTAGTTGAAATGTCACTCATCGTCTTTATTGTTTCTTCTGTTTTAATTATTTTGCTATTAACCGCAATTAAAAAAATACTGCGCTCACCTAGATTGATTATCAAGAAAACCCGAACACACAAGCAAAAGAAAGCAAATCAACTTCTTGAAAAAAGTTTTTTGGAAATGGCGCAGGGAAAATACTCAAAAGCTGAGAAAAACGCATCCAAAGCGGTAAAGAATTGCAGTACTCCAGTTCTAGCTTATATACAAGCGGCTCTTTCAGCAGACGCTCAAAAAAATCATGCGGGTCGAGACGAATGGATCAAAAAAGCTTTTGAGAAGCATGCTTATGCAGAAGATGTCATTTTCTTAACGCAAGGAAAACTGCAAATAAGAGATAAAAGATATGAAGATGCTAGAGCAACCCTTGGAAAGATGGCAGAAAAAAATAATGACAATATTGCTGCCTTTGAATTACTAAAAGATCTTTATGTAAGATTCGGTGAATGGGAAAAATTATCAGAAAGCTTGCCCCTTCTGAGAAAGAATAGCAGTTTAAGTGAAAAAGAATTCGATGAATTAGAGTTAAAGATCTTTGATAAGCGTATTGATAATAGCAGCGGAGAAGAGGCACTAAAAACACTTTGGAAAGATACCCCAAAGAATCTAAAAAAGAACCCTATCCTTTTAAATGCCTTCTGCTTAAGGCTTATTAACCAAAACCTCGAGGATATTAGTGAGAAAGAAATTCTCTCTTACATGAAGAGAAATTATTCAGAAGCATTAATCAAAACCTATTTAAAAATAAATCATAGTGACCCACAAAAACCTCTGAAGAAAATAAATCAATGGATAGAAAATTATGGAAATCAACCAGAACTTTTAACATCAGCAGCCAAAATTTGTAAAAAAGCTAAATTATGGGATCAGGCAAAAGACTTTATCGAAGAAGCAATAAACGTAAACCCGACAACAGAAAATCTTTTCATTCTAGGCGAAATTCTTTTCCATTTCGGTAAGATTAATTCCGCATGCGAAACATATCGAAAAGGGCTTAATATTAAGTTATCAAATGAATCGAATGAATAAAGAAATGAATTTTTTTATAGCGGGCACAGGTTACACAGGATTATCTGTAACCAAGGAATTACCCTCAGAAAAAACAGTCTGCCTAAGTCGCTCAAAGAATACTTCAATAAATTGTCACTCTCTGTCAATTGATTTAGATAAGCATGCAGATAAAATCGAGGTTCCGAAACCATTTTCTCTTCTATATACCATACCGCCAAATCCTAATGAAGATAAGGACTTTAGATTGATAAAATTCTTAAAATCAATCTCTTCCTTGCCAAAAAGAATTGTCTATATCAGCAGTAGTGGTGTTTACGGAAATCGTCAAGGTGCTTTAACAGATGAATTTGTTACGCCTACACCAAAAACAAAAAGAGCAACAAAAAGATTGCAATCAGAAAAATTCCTTAAAGATTGGTGTAATGAAAGAAATATTGAACTAATCATTCTCAGGGTTACCGGTATATATGGCCCTGGACGTTTGGGAGTGGATAAAATTAAGAAAGGATTAACTATTATAAAAAGAGATGAAGCAAAGCCTAGTAACCGTATTCACATTGAAGATCTCACGTCCTGTTGTGTTAATGCTTTAACAAAAAACAAGATAAAAGGAATATATAATATTTCGGATGGAGATCACAGGAGTCAATCATGGTTTGTTAAAACAATTTGCCACCAAATGAAACTTAACATGCCAACTGAAATTTCAAAAAATGAAGCTAAGAAGACTTGGGATAAAAAAAGACTTACATTTTTAGAAGAATCGCGACGAATAGATACAAAAAAGATGCGCAAAGATTTGCTCGTAAAACTTCGATACCCAGACGCAGAAAAAGGAATCAAAACAATCCTTTCTCAATAATAAACTTAAACTATTTTAAAAATTTGTATGAAAAATCACCAGTAAAAGAGAAAATTACAAAAATATGCCAAAAAACAAAAATATAAATGAAGATCTAATTCAAACATTTCTACAAAAAAATCCAGATTTTTTTGTAGGTAAAGATCAATTATTAACCAAACTAAATATTCCTCACTCAAATAAAGGCACTATCTCACTGGTTGAGCAACAAATAGTAATTCTAAGAAAAGAAAATGAAGAATTAAAGAATCAATTAAATGGGTTTATCAAAACTGCGGCTGCAAACGATCTGTTAACTAAAAAAATCCAAACTCTAACAATTAAACTCATTGCCGCCAAAGATCTATCCTCGACATTGAATACCTGCAACAAATCTCTTAAAGATGACTTCAAAATAGAAAGTTGCTCATTTATTTTATATAAGAATCTCAATCTTAAAAAAAACAATTTTGTAACTTCTGTGAGCAAAAAAGATAAATCACTTAAATTATTTCAGTCGTTCATAAGAAATAACCAACCACGCTGCAATAAATTAAAAGATGAGCAACATCAATTCTTATTTAAAAATTCAAAATCAGTCAAATCTTGTGCTTTGATACCTCTCAATTCAAAAAATCAAATCGGTTTCCTGGCGATTGGCAGTAATGATGAGAATCGCTTCAATCCAACCATGAGTATGGATTATCTTGCACTAATAGGTGCATTAATTTCACATGCCATAACAAGATATTCTCCAAAGTGAGAAAAATATAATCCTGTCATGCCTAGAAAAAGCCATAAAAAAAAGGAATGGATAGACAGTTTTGTAAAATATTTAGAAATTCAACGAAGGCTTTCGCTACATACCTGTAAAAATTATCATCGTGATTTAATATCTTTTCTTATTTATTGCGAAGATAACAACATTTCTTCATGGGGGAAAATTGATGCGGAGCATATTCGATCATACAGTGCCTTAAAACACCGAACTGGATTAGGCGCTAAATCAATACAACGAAACCTTTCTTCAATTAGATCTTTCTTTCGTTATCTAATTAAAGAAAAAGAATTAAAGAATAACCCTGCACAATCAATCCGGCCTCCAAAATCAAAAAAGAGGTTACCTGAAAACCTTGATGCAGACAGCATGATGCAGTTACTAGATATAAAAAAAGATGGCTTTATCCCAGATAGAGACAAAGCAATCTTGGAATTAATGTATTCCTCAGGTTTAAGGTTATCTGAATTAATCAATCTTAATATAACTGATATAGACCTATCAGATGCAACTGTAAATGTATTAGGGAAAGGAAACAAAGAACGTATTATTCCAATAGGGCGCTATGCTATAAAGGCGCTGAAAAAATGGCTTCGAGCAAAAAACAACATAAAGCATTCAGAAAACGATGCATTGTTTATAAGCAAGCATGGCTCCCGCCTCAGTGCTCGCTCGGTTCAAGCTCGATTAGATTACTGGGCAAAGCAGCAAGGTATATCCACAAAAGTATACCCGCATATGTTGCGACACTCTTTTGCTACTCACCTGCTTGAATCAAGCCAAGACCTCAGGGGCGTCCAAGAACTTCTGGGTCACGCGAATATTAGTACAACTCAAATATACACACACCTTGATTTTCAGCACCTCGCCCAAATATATGATCAAACGCATCCGCGAGCACGCACTAAGCGGAAAAAGTAAAATAGAGTATTTTTGATAATAACAACTGAGAAGTTAATAAAACTGGGGAAAAAAATGGATCAATTTCGAG
>Ga0208766_1001812_pt1 | contig 11315 bp, 12 predicted proteins | sample ETN01SmetaG_3_FD_185792 | JGI IMG/M metagenome (GOLD analysis project Ga0208766, IMG submission 185792) | Marine microbial and viral communities from oxygen minimum zone, Eastern Pacific Ocean - ETNP2014F12-01SV263 (SPAdes) (version 2) | ecosystem: Environmental > Aquatic > Marine > Oceanic ...
CATGGTGGCTGCAGCTAGAGGTTATCGCCTCATCCTCACCATGCCCGACACGATGAGTACTGAGCGCCGCTCCATGCTCAGGGCATACGGCGCTGAACTGCAACTCACCCCAGGTAGCGATGGAATGAGTGGTGCTATCGAGTTAGCGAAAGAGTTGGTAGCAACTATCCCTGATGCTTATTTATTGCAGCAGTTTGACAATCCTTCCAATCCGCAGGTCCATGAGACCACAACGGCAGAGGAGATTTGGAGCGATTGCGAGGGCCGGTTGGATGGTTTGATTACAGGAGTGGGCACGGGTGGCACGCTCACCGGTTGTGCGCGGTTACTTAAGCAGCGCAATCCCAGCCTGCAGGTATTTGCGGTAGAGCCAGCATCAAGCCCAGTGCTTGCTGGTGGTAGTCCTGCTCCGCATCGTATTCAGGGCATAGGCGCTGGTTTCATACCAAGTGTTCTTGATATGTCTTTGATCGATGAGATCGTGCCGATTACTGATGACGACGCTATGGAGATGGGTAGACGTTTGGCTAGGGAGGAGGGTTTGCTGAGCGGAGTAAGCAGTGGCGCTGCTGTGGCGGCTGCAATAGAGGTGGGAGCTAGGGCTGAGATGGTGGATAAGCGCCTTGTTGTTGTGTTGGCGAGTTTTGGGGAGCGTTATTTATCAACCCAGATGTTTAGTGCTGCTTCGTCGATGCCGGCGCGGCGGGATGGACATATTTGATGCTTTCAAAAATAACTAGCATTTATGACTAGAGATCCTTATCAAGTACTGGGGGTTAATTCCACAGCCAGCTCAGCCGAGATAAAGGCTGCCTATCGCCAGTTGGTGAAACGGCATCACCCTGATGCTGGCGGTGATGAGCAGAGGATTCTTGCTGTTAATGCGGCTTGGGAGGTATTGAGGGATCCTGATCATCGTCGCGCCTATGACCGCAACAGAAACCATGGTGATTCGGTAGCTGAGGAAGCACATCAGCGCGGTGTTCGCAATGCTCGCGCTAGTGCAGCTGCTCGAGTTGCTAAAGGTCAGGCAGCAGCGGCTGATGATGCGCTTGTGCAGTGGCTACAACAGGTTTATGCCCCGATTGATCGGTTGCTTGGGCAGGTGATCAACCCTTTCCCTGCTCAGTTCCGGGCTCTTTCGGCTGATCCCTACGACGACTCATTGATGCAGGTTTTTTGCTCCTATCTGGAGCAGAGTCGTAATCGGCTTGAGAAGGTGAATCAACTCTATCGAGCTTTGCCTATACCGGCTTCATGTCGAGGCTTTGGTTTGAGCCTCTATTACTGCCTCTCCCAGGTGGAAGATGCTTTGGCCGAGTTGGAGCGCTACACGATGGGCTATGTGGATAGTTACCTCCACGATGGACGTGAGATGTTGCGGGAAGCAAAAAAACGGCGTTTACGCTTACAGGAGGAACGCCGTCGCTTGGAGATTTTGTGAAAGCTCCAGGCCGCTTCTGGTTATTTGTGGCCCTGATTTGGCTGCTGGCTACGGGTTTAGATCGACTCTGGTGGCATCACTACGGCGGCATTCCCGCTTGGGATCAGGCCGATTACCTCAATAGCGCTCTCGATCATGGACGCGCACTAGGCCTGTTGCCAGGAGGTCAATGGCAGGGTTGGAACGATTTACTGGATCTCTCCCCCAAGATTCCGCCTCTTGCCTCTTTGGTGAATGGCACTGTGATGGCAATAGCAGGCGATGCTCCTGAGCAGGCCGCCTGGAGCCTTAGCGTTTGGCACGGCTTGCTCCTGGTTGCTGTGGCGGCATGGGGTTTGCGTTTGCGCGGGCAAGGGATGGCATTGCTTGCTGTTGCCTTTGTGGCCTTGGCTCCGGCTTTGTTGGAGTTGCGCTCGGATTACGTATTGGAGATGCCGCTCACAGCTGCAGTCACCTTTGCGTTATGGCGGTTGGGGTGCTGGTGGGATCCACAGCGAGGTGGTTGTTGGCTACAGGCCTTGGTTGCTGCAGCTGCTTGTACGGCGGCAATCTTGGTGAAACAAAGTGCCCTGTTGGTACTGCTTCCGGCGTTGGCATGGGCCGGTTGGCGTGCCTTATGTCGAAATAATCGCACTCGATATCAGTTGCTAGCAGGTGTGGGGGTCTTCTTATGCGGGGTAGGCCCTTGGTTGCGTCACAACTGGATTACAACTCTTGGAGGCACTAACAGGGCCGTGATCGAATCGGCGGCTCGCGAAGGAGATCCTTCCCTTTGGACCCTTGAAAACTGGCTTTGGTATCCACGTTTGTTGCCGGAGCAGTTGGGCCCTGTTGTGCTGATCGTGGGCCTCAGTGGATGTGTGCTTTGGTTATTTAACTACTGCCGCAGTCTTGGACCATCAAGAGACAGTGAAGAGTCTGCTGATGATTCTTTGGCATGGCGCTGGCTGCTTTTAACCCTATTGGCTGGTTGGTTGTTCACCAGCATCAGCCCGAATAAGGGTGACCGTTACATCACACCATTGCTGCCACCTCTGCTTTTGTTGCTCTCCAGGGGTTGGTGGCAATGGGGGTTGTGGGCAAATCGCCGCTGGCTTAAGAGTTCTTGGCTGTTTTTGCCTACGGCCCTTGCTGCTGGCTTGCTGGCGATCTTGCCATCAGCTTGGCAAGCTCAGATGGCTCGTTTATCAAAGCGCCACGAGGGGCCTATCGAGGCCATTGTTCGAGCGGCTGGTGGTGCTGACCCAAATGGTTTGCCCACCACGGTCATCGTGGTGCCAAGTACTTCGGATCTCAATCAGCACAATGTTAGTTATTTCGGTCGTAGACGTGGCGGTCGATTGGTAGGTCGCCAGCTTGGTAGCAGTGAATTTGATGTGGAGCCGGTGCTGCAGCATGCCGAGTGGGTCGTGCTTGCAGAGGGAGATCAGGGTTCGGTTCGGGATTCGGCGGCAAGTGTTGATCAGGCTGTGCGTAGTAGTGGTGTGTTTGATCAGCTGCGCCGTTTCCCCCGCAAATCTGGCGGTAGCTATTCCCTCTGGCTTCGCCGCCCTGAGCTTCCTAAGTCAGAGAGTTTTGCGGAACGCTTCCCTTCTTTAGCTCGAGGGATGGCAGAAGGGCCAAAAGGTCTTGAGCCCATCTTTGCCGATGTTGCTGTTGAACACATGTTGGATGGCCATTTCAGCTATCGCAATCAGGTGCGTAAGGCGGCATTGCAGAAATTGGCTGACAATCCTGTTGACACAGATGCTCGTTGGACTTTGGCGCTTTTAGCAGTGTTGAAGAATCGTCCTGGTGAAGCAGCCAGCCAATTCGCTGCCTTGGAGCGATTGCTCCCGGAGAGTCCCTGGCCCAGTGCTTATCACAGTGTGGTGATGCTTGCGGGTTGGAATCCTTGGCAGGCATCAGCTGTGGCTGATCGAGCTCAGCGAAGGCATCCCAATGATCTATTGGCCGGGTTAGCTGATCTCAGTGGTGTATTGGGAGGTGCTTTATGGCGTTTACCTGCAGCTTCGGGATCGATCCCAAAGGCTGTGCAGCAGGTGGAGGAAGCGCTAGAGCCGTCTGCTCATCAGCAGGATTCCAGTTGATCGAGCCTCAACCACACGTCTGGCACTGGCATGCGCCAGCGCACTTGCCCATACTCTCCTTTTATCGTCAGGATTTCGCCCGGACCTTGGAAGATGTAGTCCGGCGGAGAAGAATCACTAGCAGCCGCTTCAATGCTCTGGCTATAGGCCTCTCGGTTTACTCGAACAAGGGCTCCTTTCTTAAGGGCTGCCGGGGCCTTGACGGGTTCAGAAGTTTCGGCCATTGCAGGGCACTTGCTTCATATCAGGCTAGAACGTTCTCAGCATCGATGAAGTCCTGATTTGGGTCATTCACTTGCCCTCTACTTGTTGGCCTTTGGAGGTTTGTTGCTTGTAGCTGTGTTGCTTGATGACCTAGCTGCTCGCGTAAGGGTGCCGGGGATCTTGATGGTGCTGATTCTTGGCCTGATGGTTGATAACCATTTGCAAACGGCTTCGGGCACGGCTTCTAGCTTGCTTTCTCTTGACCAAGCACAGCAGATAACCCAGGCAGCCCTTGTTTTGGTGCTGTTTTTTGGGGGGCTTACTACCAATTGGGCAGAGATGAGGTTCGTGATCAATCCAGCACTAAGGCTGGCAACTTTTGGTGCTTTGTTTACGGCCCTATTGCTCACCTTGGCGATGCTGGGAATTGGCATGGGTGAAGGCAATTCGGTATGGCTGGTTCTGTTTCCACAGGCCTTGTTCGTAGGCGCGATGTTGTGCAGCACGGATGCTTCCGCCACGTTTGCCCTGGTACGACCACTGGTAGGAAGATTGCCTAAGGCGTTATTGGATTTAATTGAGACAGAGTCGGGATTCAATGACCCCGTGGCAGTGGTGTTGGCAGGTGTAGCCATTGCCTTGGCCGGTGGGGAGGGAGTAGCTCCGGCGGCTTTGGTGACCCAGGTGTTACGTCAGTTTCTCTTCGGCATCATTTTGGGGTTTCTCGGTGGAAGTCTCACCACTCAGGTACTTGGCAGTAGCAGGTCTTTGAATACCAATTCCATGCTGCCCGTGGTGAGCCTGGCTTTGTTGATGGTGCTTGCTGGTGGAACCACCCTGATGGGAGGTAGCCCATTGTTAGCTGCTTATGTGGCGGGGTTGGTGCTTGGTAATGGCTCGAGCACTGATCGATTGGTGCTTGCAGAAGCCCATGCAAGTTTTGCAAAAATGGCAGAACTGCTTTTGTTCCTTTGCATGGGGCTGGTGGTGGCGCCGGAGGGAGTCGTCAAAGCTGCGGGTGTGGCATTCCTGCTCTTTCTTTTAATGCAGTTGGTGCGGTGGTTGATTGTTCATTCTCTGCTGTTTCGCAGTTCATTTTCGCTAAGTGAGCGTACGTTTGTTTGTTGTGCTGGCCTGCGCGGTGCAGTGCCGATTGCTTTGGCGATTGATGTTTGGGCTTCGCCTGTGAGTTGGGGGAGCAAAATGCCTCCACTGGCATTGGCGGTGGTTTTGTTCGGGTTGTTATTTCAGGGGTTTACCTTGGTGCCTATTGCCAACCGTCTTGGGCTAACAAACTCTGTAGAAGCCCCCCCTTCAGCTTCTTAGTCTTCCCGTCAATGAAGTATTAGTTCCATGCGCCTTCTGCTTGTTGGTTGTAGCGGTTTTGTGGGCCGTGAGTTAGTACTCCATTTGCTAGCGGCTGGTCATCAGTTGATTTTGGTGAGTCGCAAGTCTGCTTTTGGTTTTGATCAGGCACGTCAGACAGGGCAGTTGAGATGTTTGCAGATCAACCCAGCGGATCAAGAAAGCTGGCTTAATGACCCACTTTTAAGTGCCTTGGCGGAAGCTGAGGGTGTGGTCAACTTGGCTGGAGAGCCAATCGCTGAGCAGCGTTGGACGCCTGATCATTGCCAGAAACTGGAGTCGAGTCGTTTGGACACCACTAGGGCATTGGTGCAAGCCATGGGGCAGTTAAAGGTGCCGCCTCGTGTGCTGCTGAATGCCTCTGCGGTGGGTTATTACGGCACCAGCCCTGATGGTTACTTCACAGAAAAGAGTCCTTGCGGCGATGATTTTCTGGCTCATCTTTGTGAGCGGTGGGAGGCTGCTGCTGCTGCTAAGCCCGCGGCTACACGATTGGTGGTAGTGCGTATCGGCATCGTGCTTGGGCCCGATGGAGGTGCTCTCGGCAAGATGCTGCCAGTATTTAGGCTTGGCTTTGGCGGTCCCTTAGGTAGCGGTCGTCAGTGGATGAGCTGGATTCATCGCACTGATCTCTGCCAGCTAATTAGTAAGGCTCTTGAAGATCGCTCCTGGTCAGGAGTCGTTAATGGGGTTGCTCCCAAATCGGTGTCCATGGCCTTATTTGCGGCGACTCTTGGCAAGGTTCTTGGTCGCCCAAGTCTATTGCCGGTGCCAGGATCAATTCTTAAGTTGTTGCTTGGTGACGGCGCTCGTGTGGTACTTGAGGGGCAACATGTGGCCTCAGAACGATTGTCAGAATTAGGATTTAGCTTTCAGTATCCTGATCTCGAACAGGCCTTATCCGCTGCCACCACGCCCACACCCCATTGAATAGGGCGGCGGCGATTAATAGGCCGATAGCAGGTGTGAATAGGGGCTCCCAGAGTTGCTCTAACAGTCGCATCGGCGTCTGCACCCCTTGGCTTCCAGCCAGTATCGCTACGACAAACCAAAGTGCTCCTGCGATCACTAGAAACGCATCTAACATCAGCAGTCGGTCCAACCACTGTTTCCAAAGTTGCTCGGTAGTAGGAGTGGTCATTGATGTATCACCGTTAGTAGTTTTGTGATTGCTTCGGCTAGTCGTTGCCCGCCTCCAGCTCCGCCGAGTCTTTGCTCAGCCTGTTTTTGGCATTGATCTTGCAGTTCACGGTCTTCCAGGCTGCGTTTCAGTAGCTCCATGGTCAGTTTTGCAGTGTTCTGCAGGTTGAGAGCTTTGCCAGGCTCACCATCAGCACAAAACACTGTCGGTCCAAGAAGTCGGCGTTGAGCTTCTGCAAATTTGGCCGTGAACTGGGGTCCCATCCCTGGTAGCTGCAGCACTGGTTTTGCTAGTCCTACTGCCTGCTCAGTAGCCGTACCGGCCATGCTGATTAATAGATCGCTGCTCTGAAGTACCGCAATAAAAGAGTCTCGTCGCAAGGTGACATATCTCTGGCCAAGAACAAGCATGGTGAGGCCTTTGTTATTTGGATCTGCTTGCGCTCGCCATCCTTTCTGAGCGACTACTGCAGCAAGACTGTTGTCATCTAGGGCTGGGACCAGTGCGAGATCAAGGCTAAGTTCACCGTCAGCTAGTAGTTGTTCTGGTAGATATTCCACTAGCGCCAACAGCAATAGCAGGTTGTGTTCTAGTTCTGGACGGCGGCTGCCGGGCAGAAGTCCCAGGCGGTAACGGCAGTTAGGTAAGCGTGCTTGAGGTGTGAGCACAGGATCTATAAAGGGGTTTCCTAGGAAGCTCACTCGGCGTTGAAGTTGGCTTGTAAGGTCTGTTGCGGTTAGCTCGTCGCGGCTATAGACACCCAAAATCCGTTTACTGGTTAGACAGCTGCCACAGGGCCAAGGCAATCGCAGGCGCCCTTCATAGTGACTGGAGTAGGCAACTAGGTAAATGGCTACGGGGCGGAAGCTAAGCCAAGCGGCTATGACGGGGATCACATCGCCAATGACTACCAGCAGGTCGTAACGATGGGCCACCTTCAACAAACGTCCTAGTCGCTGTAGCAGGTACAAAACCTGGCCTTGCAGCAGTTCCGTCAGCCTGCCTCGCAGACTGGTGTATCCAAGCCCACCTGTGCTGAATTCTCTTGCCTGTCCAAGTATCTCGATTGCTGCGTCGCTGTAAGCATGTCCATGACCCACCAATGGCAGTGCTTCTACTTGATGACCAGTTTCTCTGAGTGCTTTGCCTAGCAGAGCTCCGGAAAGGTCTTCTCCATGCCCATTGCTTAATAGCAGCAGCCTCGCCACCTCAGAGCTCCAGCCAGGCCTTCACTTTCTGCAAAGCTTGCCAATTTGGCTTGCGTTCTAACCCATCAGCGATTGAGCCTTTGAGCTCTTTTGCAAATTCAGGTGCCACAGCTAGAACCTTTTGCACTACATCGATTTGATCACGTACACCTTTGGAGTTTGTTTCCAGCAGGGCCAGGCTGAGGTTGATTCGTGCCTGGGGGTCTTGGGCATTGAGCTTTACTGCAGTGCGAGCGGCGCGCAGGGCTTCATCAGGTTGATCATTGAGAAGCTGCAGCCAGGCTAGGCAGGTCCAACCAGCGGCTTGATTGGGGGCTGCTGCTGTGATGGTTTCAAAATCTTCGATTAGTTCACTGGCTTCAGTTCCGGCCTGATAGCGGTTCATGGCCTTTTGGAACAGGCTTTCGTTGGTGGACTCCATCGGCTGCAGTGGGACTGCTTAAGTCTCTTCAGATTCCCACGTAGCAGGGCCGGTTGAATTCAAACAGCGAATGAACTGCCGCAACCACAAGTTTGGCTTGCGTTGGGATTGTTGAAGTTGAAGCCGCCGCCAATCAGTTCAGTGCTGAAATCCAATTGCATCCCATAGATGTAAAGCAAGCTCTTGGGATCGCAGATCACACGGAAACTTGCGCCATCGGCTGCAGTGTATTCATAGATTTGATCAGCCTCTTCGACTTCGGTTGAGGGCACAAAGTCCATGGTGTAGCTCATGCCACTGCAGCCACCGGAGCGGACGCCTACTCGCAGCACCTGGTCATTTCCTTTCTCAAGGCAGAGCTTGGCCAATTGCAGCATGGCTGGCCCTGTGATCAGGATGCCTTTGCCGTCATTGGCGGTGTGGTTGGTTGCAGGGCTAGGGGTGCTGTTCATTAGTGCTGGCCAAGGCCTGTTTTTATTTTATGGAGGCATGTCTCGTATTGGTCTATCTAATGCAGCACAACAGCCGGCATATTTATAGAGTTGAAGAGATTTTTGTTGGAAGCGCGTGTGCGGGTCGCCATTGTGGGCGCTGGGCTTGCTGGACTGGCAGCAGCTGTTGATCTAGTTGATGCTGGTCATGCCGTAGATCTCTACGAAGCCAGACCGTTCATTGGCGGCAAGGTTGGCAGCTGGGAAGATCCAGATGGCAACCATATAGAGATGGGGTTACATGTTTTCTTTTTTAATTACGCCAATCTCTTCGCACTGATGCGAAAGGTCGGTGCAATTGATCACTTGTTGCCAAAGGACCACACTCATTTGTTTGTCAATCGAGGCGGTGATCTTCGATCTCTGGATTTTCGTTTTGCTCTAGGGGCTCCTTTTAACGGACTGAAAGCTTTTTTTACGACTCCTCAGCTGAGTTGGATCGATAAATTACGCAACGCCCTTGCTCTAGGCACCAGTCCGATCGTGAGGGGTTTAGTGGATTACGAGGGTGCAATGAGCACTATCCGTGCTCTTGATGAAGTGAGTTTTCAGCAGTGGTTTGTCAGTCATGGCGGCAGCCTGCAGAGCATTCAACGCATGTGGAACCCGGTCGCTTATGCGTTGGGTTTTATCGACTGTGAGGCGATTTCGGCTCGTTGCATGCTCACTATCTTCATGATGTTTGCGGCCCGTACGGAAGCATCCAAGTTAAATCTGCTCAAAGGATCCCCTCATCGTTGGCTAACTGCACCGATTCTTGAGTACATCCAGGCAAGGGGAGCTCGTCTTCATCTTCGACATCGTGTTCGCGAGGTTCATTTTCGTGATGATGAAGCTCCGCTGGTGACAGGACTAAGCCTTGGCACTCCTGAAGGGGATGTAATGGTTGAAGCAGATTGCTATTTGGCCGCTTGTGATGTTCCAGGTATTCAGCGGTTGCTTCCTGATGCCTGGCGCAGGTTTCCTCAGTTCGATGACATCTACAAACTCGAAGCCGTGCCTGTTGCCACTGTGCAGCTGCGCTACGACGGCTGGGTGACTGAGCTGGGCGATAACTCCATCAATGAGGCTGCACGTAGGGATCTTCAGTGTCCGGTTGGTCTGAATAACTTGCTTTATACCGCTGATGCGGACTTCAGCTGTTTTGCTGATTTAGCTCTGGCCAGTCCTGAAGATTATCGCCGGGAAGGCTTGGGTTCTTTGCTTCAGTGTGTGCTTACGCCTGGTGATCCATGGATTTCTAAATCCGTTGAGACGATCGTTTCGCATACTGATGCTCAAGTGCGTGAATTGTTTCCTTCGTCCCGTTCGCTCAAGCTGGTGTGGAGCAACGTCGTCAAACTTGCTCAGTCTCTCTATCGAGAAGCACCAGGGATGGAGCCTTACCGACCAGATCAGTGCACGCCGATTAGTAATTTTTTCTTGGCGGGTAGTTATACGCGTCAGGACTACATTGATTCGATGGAGGGAGCCACGATGAGTGGCCATTTGGCGGCGGCGGCGATCCTGCATCAACCGGCCATGTTGGCCACCAATAAGGCGGTTGCTTAACGATGGGACGCTGGCTTGAACACACAGTTACAAGCGATATCAATGCTCCCGTTGAGCAGGTATGGGCTGTATGGATGGATCTCGAGGCCATGCCTCGCTGGATGAATTGGATTGAATCAGTAAAAACCCTTGATGATCCAAACCTCACCAATTGGACATTGGCTGCTCAGGGCTTTCGTTTCCATTGGAAGGCAAGGATCACCAAGCAGGTTGAAGGCCAGCAGTTGCAATGGGAATCCGTAGGAGGGTTGCCTACGAAAGGAGCTGTGCGCTTCTATCCGGAGAGCGAGAACCGCACAGCTGTGAAATTGAGTGTTACCTATGAGTTGCCGAGGGCCTTGGCACCCTTGATGGAACCGAGCATCCTGGGAGGGATTGTTACTCGTGAGCTCCAGGCCAATCTTGATAGATTTAGGGATCTTGTGGAAAGCGGTTACTGCGTTTCCTCCTGAGTCGTCCGCTGCAGCAGCCTGGCGGTTGAGGAGTGGGCTGATCCTGCTTTTGGTGGCACTAATGGGATGCAGTGCTGAGGACTCCAGCACGGAGATGTCGGCGATAACACCCCCGTCGACCCCTGAGATTCCAGAGGAGCTTGTGGCACCGCCTGTTTTATCTCATCGCCTAAAACAACTTCCTTCGGTTGCAGACGTTCAGGATCGTGTTCCAGAAGGTCGCGTGGATCCCTTCCAGCCGCTTGATTTAGGGTCAAGGGCCAGTTTCATGCTTAACGGAATCTTGAATGTTGGCGGTCAGCAACGTGCGTTGGTGCAGATGTTTGATCGATCAGGGTCGTTATGCGTGGGTCCTGGAGGTCTTTGTCCTGGTCAGGCCGAGAGCGATCAGCTGTTGCCTCCAAGTTGGTCGCTGCTATCGATCGATATTCAGCGAGGGTGTATCACTTTGAGCCAGGGGGGTAAAGCTCAGGATCCCACCTGCATGCTTGAACACAAGCGCTTACAAGTCCCTCCAGGTCATGGGGATCGGCTTCCTGGTCGACCCGTCCAAAATGTTTCTCACAGCTAAGGCTGGTCTGAGGTCCGATAGAGATCAGCTTTGCCCCTTGAAGGTATTGCTGCCAATCGTTGCCAAAGCGATGGCTGAGTAATGCTGCTGTATGGGCTGCGGTTTTGCCGCTGCTGAATGCGATTGCATTCACATCATTATTTGCAATGGCTTGGGCAGTGTTATCTGGTATTGCTTTTGGGCAGCGCGATTCATAGGCCGCTACTTCGATGACGCAAAAATCAGCTTCTCTGAATGCATTAGCTAGAACTGTGCGACCGCCGCTTTGGACTCTTGGCAGCAGCATCCTCAGTCCAGACCCTGAGACTGGGAAATGTTCAATCAGGCTGTCGGCTACAAAGTTGGGTGGAACAAAGTCAGCAGTAGCACCAAGTTTT
>Ga0208766_1001818_pt1 | contig 11286 bp, 8 predicted proteins | sample ETN01SmetaG_3_FD_185792 | JGI IMG/M metagenome (GOLD analysis project Ga0208766, IMG submission 185792) | Marine microbial and viral communities from oxygen minimum zone, Eastern Pacific Ocean - ETNP2014F12-01SV263 (SPAdes) (version 2) | ecosystem: Environmental > Aquatic > Marine > Oceanic ...
TAAAGAACGTTACGGCGATGATAGAAGATCTGAAATTGAGCACTCTGCTGCAGAATTTACAGTTGAAGATATGATTCCAGATGAAGATATGGTAATCACATTTTCTCACCAGGGGTATGTTAAAAGAACTTCATTAGATGAATATAGAACTCAAGGTAGAGGTGGAGTAGGGGCAAGGGGAGTTAAGACTAAAGATGATGATTTTAATGAGCATCTATTTATTGCCTCAACACACAATTACTTACTTATTTTCACTGAATTTGGTAAAGTATTTTGGAAGAAGGTATGGGAGATACCAGAGGGTTCTAAAGTATCAAAAGGAAGAGCTGTTCAGAATATTATTAATATTGAACCTGGAGATTCCATAAGATCTGTAATAAATGTAAATAACCTTTCAGAGGAAGAGTATTTAGAAAACAATTATATAGTTATGTGTACTGAGGGTGGTGTAATAAAGAAAACTAAATTAGAAGCATACTCAAGACCAAGAGTAAACGGAATTAACGCAATAACAATTAGAGAAAATGATAGATTATTAGATGTTAAATTAACTAATGGTGACAATCATATTATTATTGCTAAAAGATCTGGAAAAGCTATTAATTTTCATGAAAGTAATGTGAGACCTATGGGAAGAACAGCGTCAGGAGTAAGGGGTGTTAGACTAGAAAATGATAATGATAGGGCAATAGGTATGGTATGTGTCACAAGAGATGACTCTGATTTACTTGTTGTATCTAAAAACGGATTTGGTAAAAGATCTTCAATTGGTGACTATAGAGTTACAAAAAGAGGAGGAAAAGGAGTCATGACACTAAAAATTACTGAAAAGACAGGAAATTTAGTGTCCATTAAAGAGGTGAAAACTAATGATCAGTTAATGATAATCAATAAGTCAGGTATAACGATAAGAACTTCGATAACAGATGAGAACATTAGGGTTATGGGTAGAGCAACTCAAGGTGTTAAATTGATAAAATTATCTGATGGTGACGAAATATCATCTGTTGCAAAGATTGAGATCATAGATGAAGAAGAATAATTTTTTTTTAAATTTGTAGATATAAAATATTTAAAGAATGAAAAAGTTATTATTACTACTATTACTAATCAATATATCATTTATAGGCTTTTCTCAGTACAAGGGTAATCCAGGAAAAGCTAAATCCTTATTAGACAAGTCTGCTTTAAAATCAAATGAAAGCGAAATAAGGGGCTTGTTGATTAATGCAAAAGGCGAGATAGATGCAGCAATATTATTAGATAAACAAAAACAAAAACCAAACACATGGTTGATAAGGGGAGATGTCTATGCAGCAATAGCTAAAGGTTATTCTGATATTGATAGTGAAGCAATTGAAAAGTCAATTGAAGCATACGATAAAATTGGAACTGAAGTGCCAACTAAAGATTTTAATATAATTCAAAATATGACTGCCGGAAGACAAAATTTGTCATCTTATTTTGTTAACAATGCAATACTATCTCTTCAGGGCACAGGAGAGCCAAATTATGAGTCTGCATTTGATGCCTTTTCCAGTTCACTAAGAGTAAACCCAAACGATACATTAGGCTTATTATATGGAGGATATGTTGCAGAACAATTAAAAAAATATAGTGATGCATTAACATTCTATGATAAGTTAATGAGCATGAATATATTAAATAATAAAAACACAAATACAATTTTTCAAAATTCTATTAATATTTTATATAAAAACTGTGATCTCTTTACAGAATGCGAATCTTATGAAAGAACATTAGGATTGATTGAAAAAGCAAAAGTACTCTTCCCAGATAATAATTATTATCCATCAGTAGAGATAAATATTGCAATGAAATTAAATAAGGTAGAAGAGGCTAGAATTAAAATTGATGAACAATTAAGTATGGATCCAGAAAACCCAAGCTTACATTTTAATAGGGCAGTTCTTTATTATAATCTTGGTTTAGCTTTATCAGAAAGAACTGATTTTTCAGAAAAAGATAAATTAGATACACTAGATATTGTATATAAAAACTCTATTAAGTCATATAAAACCACATTACAATTTGATCCAAATAATGATAGGGCTGTTTTATACTTACTTGATGCATATAAAGCAAATGCAAAGCCATACTATGATTTAGAAAGAAATCTTGACTTTTTAGCATTAAAGAATAAGTACCAATCAGAATCAGATAGGTTAAAAAATGAAGGAAATTCAAGAATTGCTGAAGCCAAAGACTATGCACAAGGTTATTTGGATATGAAAGGGGAGGAGATATCAAATGAAGATATTGCTACTATATATCCCATATTTTCTATATTAGATGATTATGATAATCTTATTAATGTTTTAAATATTTCTATATCAAGAGATAATACTAACATTGAGTATTTAGAAGTCTTAAGAGGCGCTTATATGAAGAAAAAAGATTACGAAAATGCTGAGAGAATATATCAAATGATCTTAGAGCTTGAGTAATTAATTCAATTAGTTTTATCATCACAATCTTCGTGAACATCCGATATTAATCCTTTGAGGTGTATATGCTCTTTTGGTAAATAAATACTAGCTAATATCTCAATAACAGCCGCAGTAAAAGCTATGCTAGCTGTTATATAAGCATCTTCATATAATGCCGAAAAGAATTCAAATAAATGAAAAAATGAGTGGAGTCTAAGTCCCCATCTAATTATTTTAATTATCATTTTTTAAAAACATTTTAATTTGTTTAGAATAATCAATTAATAGTTCATTGGGTATAGGTAATAATAAGTTATACTGTGATATTTTCCACCCATTCTCAGTCTTAATTAAAACACCTGTTCCTCTAAATACACCATATTTATCATTATTTAATTCTTCATCAAACCAAGCTGTGTTTTTATCTTTATCAATATAAATATTTCTATTTATTGGATAATAAGTCCAACCTATACCATCAGAAAATCTTTCCGTTGTATAACTTTTAAATTCTGCTATTGGCCATCTTTCTTTTGAATCAGTACCAAAGAAGACAGCATCTTCATCAAATAGATTAAAATAATTTTTACCATCTGCCTTACTAGCATAATAATGTAAATCATCTAATACCTTATTAATTTCCTTCTTATCATTTGTATTAACTAAAATAAACAACAGTATTATTAAACTATTCATGAAACATCCTATTTAACATAATATAAATTATATAACAATTATTACAAAACACTAATTTCTTTAGATAAGTTAGATATTGATATTTTAAACTTACCAGGCTCTACTACAAAGACATTTTGAGCATTTGCAAAAGCTAATTCAGTCACAGGTAGATAAAATTCAACTAAAACTGATTCTCTAGCATTAATATTTATTTTACTAAATTCTCTTAATCTCTTAACATCTGGAGTTATAGACGCATAAAGATCAGATGAATATAACTGAACAGTCTCAAAACCATCAATATCACTAGTATTTGATACAGAAACAGAAACTTTTATAGTATCATCAATGTTATATGTGTCTTTGTCTAATCTTAAGTCTCCATATTTAAAATCAGAATAACTTAAACCAAAGCCAAAATTATAAAGATTATTTACCTCACCTACATAATTATAAGCTCCTTGAGCATTATTTTGAACCTCTGATGGTTTATAATAATATGGAAGTAATGAATTTGGGTATAAAGGATAAGTATATGGTAGTTTTCCTGATGGGTTTACTTTACCTGATAAAATATCAGCAAGTGCATCACCACCAAAATTTCCAGGTAAATAAACATTAACTACCGAACTCATAAGTGACTCAATATCAGAGATTAACCTTGGTCTACCTAAATTTAAAATTAATATGACTGGCTTTCCAGATTGAGCTATTTTCTTAGCTAACTTTAGTTGAAGTTTATGTAAATTCAAGTCATTTAAATCACCTGGTTTCTCAGTATAAGTACTTTCGCCTAGACATAATATAATATAATCTGATTTTTTAGCTTCATTTAAAGCTAAATCAATGTCATCTTCTACCATCTCATAGTAAGCACCATTTTCTTTATAAGATACTCCAGAAACGTATTTCACGTTACTTTTACCATATACATTACTAATTGCCTCATAGATTGTATTATATTCACCAGCAAACCTATCAGTTAAATCACCTTGCCAAGAATATGACCAGGCTCCATTTAATGTTCTCATATTATTACCATTAGGACCAACTACCAAAAGTTTCGGTTTGCCTGTAATTGGTAATATTTTATCATCGTTTTTCAAAAGAGTTATAGACTCAGATGCTGCTTTATAAGCCAATTGATGATGCTTTTTAGATCCAAAATCATCAAAATCTTTATAATTAGTAACTGGATTTTCAAATAACCCTAATTCTAACTTTAATTTTAATATTCTTAAAACAGCATCATCTATCCTCGACTCACTGACCTCCCCTTCTCTTACTAGATTTAATAAGTCATTAACAAATTGTTCATACTCATAAGGTACCATTGACATATCTATTCCTGCATTTATTGCCATTTTTACAGCTTCTTTTTGACTTTCAGCAACTTTATCTCTATCATGTAACTTTCTTATATCCTCCCAATCTGTTAAGATTACGCCCTCAAATCCTAACTCATTTCTCAAAGTGTTAATCATCAGATCATAGCTTGCATGAGCTGGGACACCGTTTATAAGTCCAGAATTGATCATGATACTCTTAGCGCCTGCCTCTATAGCTTTTTTAAATGGTTCAATATGGAATTCTTTTAATACATTATCAGGTATATAAGCAGGTGTTCTATCCTTTCCTGATATCGTTGCATGATACCCAACAAAGTGTTTCATACATGCGGCTACACTATATTTATTAGATACATCATTGTTTAATCCCTGATATCCTTTTATCATTTCAACACCAAACCTTTCAACTAATAATGGGTCTTCACCAAAAGTCTCAAATTGTCTAGAAAACCTTGGATCTATACCTAAATCAAGTACTGGAGAAAAATTCCATGGAATACCTGAAGCTCTTGTTTCGTAAGCACTTACTAGTGCCATATTGTAAGCATTTTCTGGATTCCAGCTTGCAGCTGTAGTTATTTGTTGCGGAAACATTGTTGCTCCATCAGTGTATGTAGTACCATGAATTGCATCAATACCATATATTACTGGTATTTTGGAGTCAGTATCGTTCATAGCAAGTTCTTGAATGTCACTTATAGTATTGAACCAGGTCTCAGGTTTTTGAGCAGTATTATTAATTGTATTAAGAACAGAACCAACTTTAAAGTCTACAAGAGCCTTTCTAGCTTTTTTAGGATCAATCTCCATTGGAAATGAAGAAGACCATTTGTTTGGACCTTTAGCAATCACTGTCAAATTAATTTGAGTCATTTGTCCAATTTTATCTTCTAATGATAGTGATGATAAAATTTTATTAGCTCTTTCGTCAATTTCTGAAAAATCATTTTTCATATTACATGACACAATAAAAAGAATTAGAAATAGGAATCTCATTGAAACTAAATTTTATTATTAATTTTTTTTGGCAATTTAGTCAGATATTTTCCAAAAAGCTATTCCACCAGCCTGTTTTCCGACATTTACAGATGAAATTAATTTGAGAGTTTCTAAGTTAATAACATCAACAACCCCAGGTTCTCCCCCTACTCCTTCAACTGAAATAAATGCATATTTATTATCTGGAGATAATGCAATACCATGAGAAACATTTGTTGAGTTTTTTAAATTTGAGACCATTTTCTTATTAACTAAATCAAAAATTGATGTACTTCCCTCACCTTTTATAGTTACTACAAGATATTTACCATTAGGAGTTATTTCAACATTGTATGGACCTTTTCCAGTTTTAAATCTATTAGAAATTGACCAATCATCAAGATTAACCTCAATTATTTCATTAGAACCATTTCCTGCTACATAAGCAGTATTTTCTGATGGATGAGGAATAACCCAAGTAGGTTTAACTTTAGAATGTTTCATAGAGTTCATCATATTATGAGATGAATGATCCATTGAAGAGTGATTCATAGACGAATGATCCGTTTTTTTATCTAGATCTAGTTTCCTTGTAACCTCAAGAGATATGCCATCAATTTCAAACAATTCACCAGACATCATTGCCACTGAGTATTGAAATAATCCGTCAGGAGATAGCCTAGAACCATGAGGCATTGAACCAGTAGTAATCTGTTTGATTTCAACCATTAACTCAGGGTCAACAACGGATACAGTACTAGGTTTCATATCTCCGTGTAAATTAAAATTAACACAGTACAATAAACCCGTAGATGGTGAGACCTGCATAGATGCCGGAAAAAGACCCAAATTAGTTTTTGACAATGCTTTATTTGTTTCAGTAGAATATTTAACCAAGCTTCCAAAAGGACTTCCATGTGCTAAAGACAAATACCAAAAATCTCCACTAGGATCAACTGTAATTCCATGTGGACCCTCTATTTCAGTTGGCATTATTCCAACATCAATTCTTTCAATTTCTTTAATTTCTTTACCATCAAATCTGAGCAAAGAGACAACATCATCAGACTCTGAGGCTACATATAAATAGTAGTTATCTGTAGATGAATATAAATAGTTTGATGCTAGTAGAAATATTAAAAGAAAATTTCTAATCATGACCTAATTTAAATATTGATTTACTTTAGAATTATCTGGCTTTATAGGCATAACCTTTGCAGATCCTAGACCACTGTTCCAGTCTGAATAGAAAACATATCCTTTATACAATTGTGCACCCCAAGCCATGGTTGCAAATGGTATATAGCTATCTTTACTACCGGTTAAAATATACCCTATTTCTCTACCCTGCTTATAGAGATCCCCCATAAGATCACCACTTATATCTACTATCCTTATTCCTCCTGAATACATTGCCACGTATAATATATCACCATCTATCCAGTAGTTATGAGAACCATGACCTGGAAGTTCATATCTTGCAACTTCTTTAGGGTTATCTATATCAGAAAAATCAACAAAATGAAGAAAACCAGCAGTTTCATTTGGAGAATTTACATCAATTCCTTTAGGAAAAATCTCGTCACCTAAAACAGTATAAAATTTACCCGTTGACTTACTTTTAAAAGGAAATGTTGCATGATGAGCCCCGCTTGCATAATTATAATTACCAAATGCTACAGGATTTGATGGTGAACCACCTGCTACACCATTTCCAACATCAACTAGATAAACTCCATCTCTCCAGTTTGAAGAGTAAGCAATTCCGTCTTCTATCCACACATCATGTATAGCCTGACCTCCTTTACCTAATTCAAACATTCCTACTTCTTTAGGATTCTTTGGATCTTCGATATTTAAAATGTAATATTTTTGACCTCCACTAAGTGCATACACATGATTTTGATATATAAAGATATTATGGACACCTCCAGTAAGGTTAGTCGTGTATTCAGAAATAATTTGAACATCACGCGGATTTGAGACATCTATAATAATAATTCCATTTTTTCTATTTGAAGCACCTTCTCTACCTATAATACAGATTCTACCATCTTCAGAAACCTTAACATCATTAACAGTCCTCGCATCAACTTGTACACTATCAATCTTTATAATATTTGAAGGATCTGTTACATCCCAGAAGTATGTAGTACCATCCGCTCCCCAAGTTCCAGTAACAGCATAATCTTTTCCATCTACACCTTCAAATACCCAAAAATCTGATGTGTGTTTATCGCTTACAAGTCCTGTGCCTACCTTAACAACATCTCTTTTTACATTTCTCTCAAATACTTTGAATGCTTGACTATTAGTGATGTTACCAATTGAAGCAGTAACTAAATACTCTCCAGCAACATCAGCTACAAACCTACCTTCATTATTTATTAAACCTGATGCGGTATTACTCTTATCATATGACTTTCCTTTAAAAGTATATTCAAAAGGAATATCAGTAATTTCATTTCCTTTCTTATCTAGAGCGATAGCAGTTAACTGAGCAACATCACCAGTTCTTAATTGGTTATTATTTGATGTTAATTTTATACTTGACACAGGATTTTTAATAACTTCTACATTAATCCTACCCGTGATCCCTTCAAATGTAGCTTCAAGAGTAGTATTACCTGATTTGACAGCTTTAATATTATTAATTGGATCAATCTCTAGAATTCCTCCAGAAGAGGTTAAATCGAAGTTAACATCATTTCTCACAAAACCCATCTCATCAATTACCTCATAAGAGATTGGTAAATATGTTCCGGTATATACTTTGTCAATATTCAGAGATACTTTAATTTCTTTTACTTTTGGATATTCCACACTGACCTGAAATGTTCTACTTATTCTCTTCTTATCTTGACCATAACATATTGCTACAACTTCATGTATCCCAGGTTTATTAGCAGTTATTTTTCCAGAGCTATTATCTACAGTTATAGACTGAGCAGTACTGAATACTCCCCTTTTATTATAATAAATCATTCTATCACAATCTGAGGTGTTACTTTTGGAATCAATCACATATGTTGAAGGTGTAAAACTTTCACCAATTTTTAATTTTAAATTATCTAAATCTGAGACTATAGACTTTTCTTGAGCTTGTGTTAATATAGTTGCAAATAGCAACATAAATGTTAATAATACTTTCATAACTAATTAATTTAATTCATTAATAGACCACCTCGCTAATAACTTAACTGATGGATCTATTTTAATTTCTTTTGGTTTATTTTCTGAAGATATAATAAATTTTTTTGATTTCTTATCTAAATGTATTGATTCTATCTGGGGAGATTTATTTTCAAAAGTTAACATAATCTCAATTGGCATGTCAAATAGATAACCATCATCTTGAACCTGGTCCATTGAAATCTCTATTTCATTATTCTTCTGGTTATATTTCCAATCCGAATCAATAATTAACATTCCTCCTTTATATAGCCACTGATCAAAAAATTTATCTAAATCGACATTAGATACTTTTTCCATCTCATATTTAAATTGATCTGTGGTAGTATTTAAATTAAAATATTTCTTATAATAATTTCTAATTCCTTGTCTAAATGCATCTTCACCAATAAGATTTCTTAACATATGAAGTGTCCAGGCTCCTTTTTGGTATTGAATGTTATATGTTAGTACATCTTTCATATCCTTAAGATTATCATGAATGATTGAAGCATCTTTATTGTCTTTATAAAAATTATAAACACTCTCTTTAGCATTATTTAAACCCTTAACAAAGTCATCTCTTCCGTAAGCATGTTCTCTAAACATCAAAGTAAAATATGTAGCAAAACCTTCACTTAACCACACATCATCCCAATCATATTCTGTAACACAATTTCCAAACCACTGGTGGGCAACTTCATGAATAATTACATTTCTCCACCTTTCACTTCTATCTCCGGTCACCGACACATCACTATAGAATATAGCTGTTGCAGATTCCATACCTCCTTTTACACTATTAGTTTGCACGTTGGCTAACTTTTCGTAAGCAAATGGACCTACATAGTCTGAGAAAAACTCTAATGTATGTTTTGTCGGAACTTTAAAATCATAGAAACCTTTGTCTCTATCTTGTTTATAGACCCAGGTCTGTATTGACTTCCCATCAAAATAATCTACATAGTCAACAGCAAATTGAGCTACACCAATCGCATACAACCAACATGAAATTGGAACTGATTGTCTCCAGTGAGTTTTCTTAAGATCTTTATTAACATTTGTTTCTTCAACTAAAAGACCATTTGATATGACCTGGTAGTGATTTGGTGCAATAACTATAAAATCCGATGTTGATTTGTCATATGGATGATCTACCAGAGGAAGCCAATTTCTAGCCTTATTTGGCCAGTTATCACTAAAAAAAGTTCTGTCTCCATGCATATTAGGACCAATTATTAGACCGGTGATAGGTATACCTTCATATTCGACAGTTATAACATCTGAGATATTATATTTTATACCTTCAGTGTTAATATTTATTACATTATCAGTATGTGTAAATGGAATATTATTTCCATTAAATAAAATGTTTTTTACACTCATACCCTTCCCATCATTATTTTTTGAAATCAAATCAAGTCTTACATTATCTTCATTTGGTTTGATGTGAAGAGTAATGTTTGTTATTCCATGAATAATGTCATTTTCATCATTAAGATGAAGTTCAAATGAATAATTCAATATATCAATATTGGGGTTTTTAGGATAAGGGTCTTTAGAAATTAAATTTCCAGCAATTAATATGAAATATATTACCAGAATAGATTTTTTATTAAAATACATTTGTCTAGGTTAATTTATTAAAATTACATTTTTTTCACCATATTTAAAATCATAAAAAAATGTCATTAAAATAAATACTATGGAAACATATAAATGTGATAAATGTGGGATGGCTGTAAATGCTAGTTGTGCTAAGTGTAACGAACCTCTTATTAATGGCAATATTACTGTTGACGACGGGTCCAATGTACAAGTTTCTAAGTGTCCTAAATGTGAGGGTATGATTAAATCACCTCAATGTTGTGGTGCAGATATGTCATGTAACATATAATTTTCTTGAATATATTTGCCAGAAATAATAGAATCTGATGATAAATAATATTGGAATTATTGGTGGAACAGGGAAAATGGGGACAGCTTTCAAAAATGCCTTTGAGGGTATAGGCTTAAAAGTTTCAGTCTCAGACGAAAGAATCCCTGATAAAGAAGACTATATTTTAAACAATTGTGACTGGATAATTTTATCAGTACCCATAGACCAGACAGTATCAGTTTATAATAGAATAAAAAATAATATTTCTAAAGAACAGATATTTAGTGACTTCACCTCTGTGAAATCAATCTTATCAGAACAAGTTAAAGACTGTGAATTTGAATTTATTTCTTGCCATCCTCTATTTGGACCTTTAAATAATTTCAATGGACAAAATATTGTGACAATACCAGTTAATACCTCAAAAAAACATATCTATATTAATAAAATATTTGAAAAACTTGACCTTAAAATAACAGAGCTTAAAGATTTTGAAGAACATGATAGATATATGAGTCTTATTCAAGGAATGACACATTTCTCTCACGTATGTTTCACAACTGCTATGAAAAAAATGGACCTAGATCTAGATAAAATTATGGACATCTGTAGCCCTATTTACCAGTCAAATATTTCCTTTTCATCAAGAATAACTGGTGGTGATGAGAATCTATACACTAATATCATAATGGATAATCCTATAAATAAAGAAGTAATAGATATGTACTTAGATACATCTAAGGAAATATCATCATTAGTAGATAAAAAAGATTACAATAGT
>Ga0208766_1001823_pt1 | contig 11267 bp, 9 predicted proteins | sample ETN01SmetaG_3_FD_185792 | JGI IMG/M metagenome (GOLD analysis project Ga0208766, IMG submission 185792) | Marine microbial and viral communities from oxygen minimum zone, Eastern Pacific Ocean - ETNP2014F12-01SV263 (SPAdes) (version 2) | ecosystem: Environmental > Aquatic > Marine > Oceanic ...
TTGCAGATAATGCAGAACCGAAGAGGGTGTTGCACACATCTAACCTGTGCACTTGAACTTGTTTTACCGAGCTACCCTGAAGAACCGCGAATTAGGAATCGAACCCAACGAACATTTAGACAGTAACACTCAGATCTATTTTTGCGGCTTTTTGACCTGTTTATTAAAAAACGCGTATACCTCAGGAAGCTTCTGGTAGGCCGGGCGAATATGGCCCCCACCCTTTACCTCAATATATTCATAATTCATCTTTAAAACCTTCATCCTCCCCACCCACTGGCGCGCAGCCCTTACCAGCCCGTCTTTATCCCCGCAAACCACAATCACCGGGGTATTCTTGATCTTGCTTAAATCACTGATGTTACGCGGTGGCGCCGGTGCCAGGGGAGCCAACCCCGCCCACAACTCAGGATACTTCATTCCCAAATGCCACGTGCCTCCACCGCCCATCGAGTGGCCCATGAGGTAAATACGCTCCTTATCAATACTAAATTCATCGCGCACAATCTGCAGCACATTCATCACATCCTTTTCACTGAGTTCGCCCAAATTCTGTGGCTTACTGCGCCTTGAACTTTGACCGCGGCTCCCATACCACCCACTGGAGTTATAGCCCATGGGCGCAACCACAATGTAGTCGTGCTCCTGTGCCAGCTTGGTGAGGCCCGGGTAGCGGATAATCTGCCAGTGACTGCTACCCAACCCGTGTAACGCCACCATCAGGGGATATTTCTTGGCCTTATCATAACCCTTGGGCAGATACAGGCTGTAGGGCATTTCCTTTTTGGCTTGTTCAAAGAAATATTTGCGCAACTGAATGACCCCGGCTTTTACCTTAACCTCTTTGGCGGACGCCTCCCTCTTGGTGGTCTCACCTGATAAACAATAAACCTGCGAGTCAGTACGGATCAGAAGTTTGTTGCCCGCAATGGCCGGAGTGGCCATGCACATGTCCTTCTTGGGATCGAGCCGGTTGGTGCCCAGCATCTCAAATTTCCGACCGGCCTTCAGCACGTAAGTCACCCCGTTTTCATCCAGAAAGAATATCTTGCCGTTATAAGCCCATGGAGAACTGGTGAAAGCCCCTCCCCGAGGCACAATCCGCTCTGGACCATACACCAGCTTGCCCGTTTTGGCCTCATAACAGCCCACCAAGCCACGATCGAGCAGCACGTACATCAAATCATCATAAACGATTGTAGAGGGGTTGTAGGGGCCCGCACGGCGCTGACACCACGCAACGTACTCATTGGTGTCCTGATCTGATTCCAGTGAGATGTCGCCCTTGGCCCCGGGGCGGATGGCGAACATCGGTTTTTTGGGGTCTCCCACGTAGCCTGAGGTAACATACAATAGGCCGAACTTGGCGTAGGGAGTAGCAATGGTAATGGAGGAATTACCGCCAAATTCATAGAGCAGTTTGCCATTTAGATCATAGGCGCGGTTTTTGCGCGTACCGGGGGTAATGATCTCAGTACGCAGCTTGTTTTCCCAAATGTAAGGAGTAGACCAGTTACTCTTCTCTCCCTTGCGTTCGGTCCGCCAGATCTGCTTGCCGCTTTTGGCATCCAGCGCCACCAGGAACGACTCTTCTTCATTGTCATTGACTATATATAAACGTCCCTTGTGCAACACAGGCGAAGCAGCCAGCCCCCAGCCATAACGCGTCTTGTAGGCCGGCCATTCCTTCTTCCAGAGAAACTCTCCGCCGATGGTGTAGCAATAAAGGCCCTGGTTTCCAAAGTAGGCATAGACCCGTTCCCCATCAGTGATGGGTGTTTCTGAAGCGTAACTATTCTTGATATGGATCGAACCCTTGGGAATTCCAGAGTGGGCGGTTTTCTCCCAGATAACCTTGCCAGTATCCAGATTCAGGCAGATGACCTTCCAATGATGTTTGCCGGCCGGCGGCGTCTTTCGTTCCCCTCCAAAATAAAGACCTTTGCGTGCCTCCCACTGTTTGCCTTCTGTTTCCACAGCCGTGAGAAAGATCTGCTTGCCCCACACCACCGGCGAAGACCATCCGCGCCCGGGGACTTCCTGTTTCCACAGGACATTTTCAGTTGCACTCCATTTTTCGGGCAACCCCTTGTTTTCGGCAACCCCCAAGGCACCCGGCCCGCGAAACTGCGACCAGTTGTCTGCTGCTTGAACGCTGCAGGATATAATAAATAGAAGAATCCAATTTTTCATAAATTACCTTTAATTACTTTTTGCTGATGCACCATAAACTTTTATAGGTCCGAATATATATTTCGCCACCAGAAAACGCCATGGAAGACTGTGTCTCCTCGCCAACGGAATTAACGGCCAGCAGTTCAAATTTTGGCGAGGCACGAAGGATAAAGGCATCGCCCGATTGGTTAATCGCATATAATTTATCGCCAGCAACCACCATTGAGGACCAGGATTTTCCGTTCTTGCCCGGACCATTCAGGCGCTCCTCCCACACCACCTTGCCCTTGCGCGCTTCCATACATTGGGCCACCCCATCCTCATTCAGGATATACACGTGCCCGCCCGTCAGGACACCCGAACCAATCCGTTGTTTCTCCTTGGGCCGCGTCCAGAGTTGATGCGTCATTGTCACGTCCCCCTGCCCTCCTGCGCGTACTCCCATGGCTGTCCCCCGAAAGCCTCCCATCACCACGATTAATCCATCCTCATAAAGTGGGGAGGTATAAACCAGCGGATTCAGTCCTCCGCAATTCCAGATTTCTTTTCCCTTTAAAGGATCAAACCCCACCACCCGACCCGGGTAACTCATCAGTAATTCGTCGCCCGTTTTTCCATCCATAACAATCGGCGTGGTCCATGAGCCAATCCATTTACCCTTCCCTCCTTCCTTGGTAATCCCTGAATCGCCGCCCGTTTCATCATGCTGCCATACGGTTTTTCCATCCTTAACATTTATGGCGATAAGAAAAGTACGCGGTCCCGGCCCAAAGTTCAGGAAACAAAGATCCTTATACAAGACCGGCGAAGCTCCATTACCCCAGATATGTTTCTGCTCCCCTAAATTTCTGCGCCACAGTTCACGGCCATCCATGTCATAACAAAATATCCCGGCTGAAGCGTGGGACACTACCACCCTCTTTCCATCAGTAACCGGTGAGGCAGAACAGTAAGGGTTGGTGCGGTGCGTGGGTTCCTTAAGGTCAAACTCTACACTTTTTTTCCAGAGAGTTTTCCCGGTTTTACGATCAAAACAGATCAGTTGACGCAAACCCTGACCTTCAAGTGCCTGGGTAACAAAAACCTTTTGACCCCAAACTATGGGTGAAGAATTTCCGCGCTCAGGAAGAGCGACCCTCCAGCGTACATTTTTTTGCCGGGACCATTCCGCTGGAAACTCTTTTTCAGTCGACTTGCCTGTCCCAAATGGCCCACGCCAGGCAGGCCAATTATCGGCCTTAAGAAAAACTGGGAAAACAAGTATGGCGAATGCCAAAAAACGAACCAGAGCCGCATGCATACGCACATGCTAAAGAAAGGATCTAAAGGGTCAACCTTTGGAGGCCAGAAATTATGTAGCCATCACATTGGGCTCAGGCATCGGTCCCTCAGGCAGATTGCGAGCACGCCATTGACGATACATCCGGAGCGGATTGCGGTAGATGATGTATCCGGTCAGCAGGACAAGACCGAAGAAAACCAGCACCGGTATTACAATTGCCAGAATAGCCGTCACCACGGCCCCTATTCCTTCGCCTGTCGAAACAATCCAGTTACCCGATCCTCCGGTTAAGGCAGAGGATGCCCCGCGCGTCACCGTGGTCGTCAACTGCACGGCTCCCGCAGCCCCGCCACCGGCAATGGCCGCCAGGGACCATTTTAACCAGGGACTCATTTCGGCCCCGAAAACAGATGCAGAGGTTAAGGTCCCAGCCACCACCGCAGCCGGAGCGGCAACCGTATCGAGTGCATTATCCAACCAGGGCACATAATAGGCCCCCACCTCCAGAGCTGCTGCCAAACCAAAGGCTGCCAAAGCCACATCAGAGGTCATCCATGCAAAATCAGGCCCAAAAGTCATCTGGCCGGCCTTACCGGCAACACATAAAACCAAGGGTGGAATAAAAATACGAAACCCGCAGGCAGCGCTTAAACCCACGCCAACCATCACGCTCAGAGCTATTTCCCAGTTATCCATACCCGTAATCTACCCTAAAAACGCCTAATGCAAAAGTGAAAATCGATTATAAAGACCCGTGGAGTTTATAGTCAGAATCTCATTAAACCCCCATAAACGGCATATAATACTGAGAAAGACCTGCCTAACACCAAAAAGAAGCTCTCCAATCAGGTATCACGAATGGTTGCTGGTAACTGTTCCTTTAAGGCGGCAATTAACTGGTCGTGGGCACTATTCACTTCCTTGTCCTTCAACGTCTTTTCCGCACTGCGGTAGGTAAAGGAATACGCCAGGCTCTTTTGTCCTTCAGGAACATTCTTACCGCGGAACACGTCAAAGAGCTGCGTTTCCACAAGGTTAGCCGGCTTAATTTTCTTAACAACTCCAAGCACATCCGAATGGGTTACCGATTCATCCACAATCATTGCCACATCGCGTTCACTCGCCGGAAATTGTGGCAGACTCTTGAAGGATTTATTGGTTGTCCGTCTTTGGAGCAACGCATCAAGATTCATTTCAGCCAAATACACTGCTTCACGCGCCTCATATCCCTTGCCCAAAGTCGGCAACAATTGGCCCATCTGCCCAATAGTCTGCTTACCCATCCTGAGTTCGGCTGATTCCAGAAAGAGTAAACCCTCTTCTTCTCGCCGAACAAACTCAACACCATATACCCCCAGAGATTCCAGCAACCCTTCAACCACCCCCTTGAGATCACTCACATCCACTTTAGTGTTCTCTCCCTGCCAAAATGCGGCGTTTCGAGTCCCGGTTAAAAGCAATGCCACGCTGCGCGCCTCCACCGGCCCCGCAGCAAAGGTGCGGCCTACCTCAAACAACTTAATATTCTGGTTTTGACGCGTGAGATTGTTCCGCAATGAATCCAGCAATCCCGGCAACAGACTGGGCCGCAAAACATTCATGTCACTGGCCAGCGGATACTCTAACCTCACAAGATCTGAAGATATCAGCGCGGCGGCTTCATCACTAATCAAGGTCTGGCCTTGTGCTTCATCGATTCCCAAGCCCGTTAATACATCCCTCACCTGCCCCAGCGAATCATGCTGCGCATCAAAATCATTCTCTCCGATGCAACCTCTTGGGGGAGTCGCCGGGATTTGATCCACTCCGTGCACCCGGCAAACTTCCTCAATCAGATCCACCTCACGTTTCAAATCCACGCGCCAGGTTGGGATACGGAAAGTCGCCGAAGCCTCATCCTGCGACAGCAGCTCAAGATCCAGCCCCTGAAGATATCCAACCGCCTTGGCTGGCTCAATAACGATGCCAAGCAATGCATCGGTTCGGCTATGCCTCAAGGTTATCTCCCTCGCCTCAGGTTGAACCGGGTATTCATCCACATCTTGAGCCAATAACTCACCGCCGGCTACCTCCAAGATCAGCTTGGCCGCGCGTCGGCCAACCCAGTCTATACATCCTACATCTGCCCCACGCTCAAACCGGTAACTCGCGTCAGTATGCAGCCCCAAACCTTTGGAGGTTGCGCGGATGTTTTGTGGAGTAAAATAAGCTGTCTCCAAGAGCACATCCTGCGTGTCGTTCTGGATCTCCGTATTCAACCCTCCCATCACGCCCGCCAGCGCGATCCCCTTGTCACAGTCAGCAATAAGGAGGTTATCGGAGGAAAGCTCATGTTCCTGGTCATCGAGCGTGGTAAATTTTTCGCCTGCCGAGGCGCGCCGAACCACAACAGTACGTTTACCCTCAACTTCGGCCAGCAGATTAAGATCAAAGGCATGCAAGGGCTGCCCTGTTTCCATCATTACATAATTGGTTGCATCAACCACATTATTAATGGGCCTAATGCCCACCTGCTCCAACCGACTACTCAACCACGCGGGACTTGGAGCAACATTCACGCCTCGAATAGCGCGCGCATTGTATCGGGGGCATAAGTCCGCATCCTTGATCTCTACGGCAATTGATTCTGAAATCTTTGGACCGGTTTCAGATAAATCTGCCGGTGGCATTTTAAGTTCGTTGCCTGTCAGGGCTGCAATCTCACGCGCAAGACCCATTACACCATTGAGGTCCGGGCGATTGGGGGTCACCTCCAGATCAAAAACTGTATCTTTTTCAGCACACGCCATGTGTTCTCCGAAGGATTGCCCTACCGTCGCATCCTTAGGCAGGATTAAAATTCCATCATGATCCTCACTGAGCTTAAGCTCACTGCCTGAACACATCATACCCTGTGACGTCTCACCACGAATCTTCCCTTCCTTGATAACAAAAGGCTTTTCCCCCTCCTCAACCGGCATATCCGTGCCCACCGTTGCCAAGGCCACCTTGTCACCTACCTGAAAATTGGTTGCTCCACAAACAATCTGCAGTTCCTGACTGCCGTCATTCACCTTGCATAGCGAGAGCTTGTCCGCATTGGGATGTTGATCGCGCGTGATAACTTCACCCACCACAATGCCTTCAAAGGCTCCTCCTGCCCCTACAATGCCTTCAACCTCCACTCCCAGCATGGTAATACGCTCTGCAAGCTCCTCAACCGACCAATCAAAATCGACGTATTCCTTGAGCCAATTGTAGGTGACCTTCATGATGCCTTAGAATTGATGTAGAAACCGGGTGTCATTCTCGTAAAAGAGACGGATGTCATTAATCCCATAGCGCAGCATGGCGATACGCTCGATGCCAAAACCGAAAGCCCAACCACTCCACTCTTCTGGATCGAGCCCCACCTCCTCCAAAACCGCCGGATGCACCATCCCGCAGCCGGCTATCTCCAGCCAGTCCTTGCCCATCTTACGGGTTAATGAGTTGGCAAAATCAATCTCGAAGCTGGGCTCAGTATAACTGAAGTAATGCGGACGAAAACGAATCTTGGTTTTGGAGCCCATCAATTCCCGGAAGACAAACTCAACGGTTCCCTTTAAATCCGCAACCGTAACCTCTCTATCGACATACAGACCTTCGACCTGATGAAAGGTGGGGTTATGCGTGGCATCGGCTGTATCCCGACGATACACGCGCCCGGGCACAATAATACGGACCGGCGGTTTCTGCCCTTTCATCACCCGGATTTGCACACTGGAAGTGTGGGTGCGCAACAAAGGCCGACCGTCGGTTGCGACGTAAAAGGTATCCTGCGCATCACGCGCGGGATGATCAGCCGGGGTGTTGAGAGCATCAAAGCAGTGATACTCATCCTCAATCTCAGGCCCATCAGCCACCACAAAGCCAAGCTTGCGAAAACTCTTTACGATATCTTCAGTAACCTGAGTAAGAGGATGAAGCCTGCCCAAGCTGGGGCGACGTCCAGAAGCCGTAAAATCAGACGGCTCCCTGGGTGCGGCTGCGGCCAGTTCTATACGCTCACGTGCCTCCTGTAATGCCCCTTCCAATTCAGCCTTAGCCGCGTTAATCGCCTGCCCAGCCAGAGGACGATCTTCCTTTGAAAGCGACCCCATTTGCTTCATCAAACCGGTAAAGCGACCTTGGGAACCCAGCCAGGCTCCTTTCGCCCGATCCAGAGAAGATTGATCAGTCGCTGCGTTAAACTCAACCAAAGCCTCGGCCTTCAGTGGATCTATTTCATCTAGAAGCGACATATTGTGCTGGGAATGTAGTGGTTCAGGTTCACCTCACAAACAAAAAAACGGGCGACCGCGCGGCCGCCCGTTTTAAAAGTCTGCTTCAGCGCTATTTCGCCTTTGCTTCCAGACCGCCTTGGGCAACCTTAACCAGCTCGGTAAAAGCGGTCCCATCCTGAGCGGCCAGATCGGCCAGAACCTTCCGGTTCACCTCAACCTCAGCCGCTTTGAGGCCTTCAATAAATCGACTGTAGGTAATATCATTGGCCCGGCACCCCGCGTTAATGCGAACATTCCAAAGGGCGCGAAATTCACGCTTTTTGTTACGTCGATCCCGGTAGGCATATTGACGCCCATGATCCAGCGCGTCCTTAGCGTAACGATAAAGCTTGCTGCGACGCAGCCAGAAACCTTTAGCGGATTTCAGCCAGCGCTTGCGGCGTTTACGTGAAGCAGGTCCGTTGGTTGTTCGCATGGGGTGTCCTTAATGACTGAAGGGAAGACTCTCTGTTATACGGCGCATGTCATCCTTCTCAACATACGCAGCACTCCCCAAACGCCGTCGGCGCTTGGGACTCTTACTGGAAAGCAAGTGTCGCTTGCCCTGACGATTGCGCTTCACCTTTCCCGAGGCAGTCACCTTGAACCGCTTCGAGACCGCCTTACGCGTCTTATTGACTACTTTTTTGGTAGGCATGAAAAATCCTCTGTTTTCTTCCGAAAAGGGCGCGAAGAATAGTTAGAACCCACTCTGGGTGCAAGCGATTTTTGACAAAAAACGACTTCCCTGCCCAATTATGAAAATTTTGTGTCCTTAGCCACTGCTTAAGGCCCCTTCAACTGCCCTCAATACCTCATCTACAGTGATTGAATCCATAGTTTCATCTGCCTGGACAAAGCGGACATGATGATGTTGAGGCCCCCAGACCACCCTGTTAGTAGCCCCCCACAAAATTACTGACTGTACCCCTAAAGCAGCAGCCAAGTGGCTTACGCCTGAATCATGCCCAACAAAAAACCGGGAGGATTTAAGCGCCCCGGCCAATTCTGGAAGTGATTCATTTTCCAGGAAATCGACTCGGGCCGGATCTATAGCCCGTTTAATGCGAATTAATTTCCCTGCTTCAGCCTCACCTCCAACAACCAAAACACGCCCTGAATTGCCCTCCAACCATTGGGAGAGAAATTGGGACCACTTTGCCTCGGGCCAATTCTTGGACTCACTCCCGCTCCCGGGATGGACAGCTAAAACATAACGATCTGTATCAGCAGCCTCTACATCAATCTGAGGCAGTGAATCCATTCCAGAAACGCCGACCTCTTCCAACACCGATAAAAGAACCTTCGAAGCATGCAGCTTACCCTTTTCCGAAGGCCTGAAACATCCCTGCAACAAACGGGCAGAAGATATTCTCTTCAAATTGTTAGCCCACACCCTTTTGGGATCATGAAGAAATGAAATAATCAAATCAAACTGTGACAACCATTTGACCTTCTCTGGATCAAGATCCCCGTCTGAAACAAAAAACTCGGCCCACCCTCGACCATCCAAGTCTTGAATTTCATCGGCCAAACCTGCTGCCATAGCCAATTCCCCGCGCCCAACTGGAGCCAAGGACCCTATTACCGCAGACCGAAAAGTTTCTCGCAAAGCGGAGAAAACCGGTAGAGTAAGGATGAAATCGCCAATCGCCCCTCCCCGGACCACCAGAATCCGATCAAACTCTGCCATAACATTACAGAACTGAAATGCCTTTTAGAAAATCACTAGACCAAGAACCACCAACAGAATTCCAAAGGCAACACGGCCCATACATAACTTTTTGAACCGACCTTCTTCAGCCGTAGCCCACTGGATCAAATCCCGCATCCTCCAGGGAGAGGCGGTAAACCACATCCCAGTCACCACCATGATGTAGGCCAATGTTACCAGCACCAACCTCCAGTCACTCTCATGCCAGCGAGCAGTGTCGACAATCAGTTTTGCCAAGAGAATCATCAATACAGCACTCCCGCGCACCGCAAGATAGTCCTTTAAATAAATACAGGCCCCGATTCCCGTAATCAGGATAAACCCATTGAAGTGAATCCGATACCGTTCAAAATCACTCATACTTTCCCCCTTGAGGATTAACAAAAACCACGCCATAGCCGCTAGAATTGTAACGTATCCCGCGTTATCATTACGCGGGAATGCCTTCACAAATTCAATCGACTTATCAGAACAAGCAATCCCCCATACCCCCTTCGCCACACAAATCACCCCTAGTATCAGAGACAGACTGGATAAAGTCACTTCAGGCATATCAATTACGGTTAATTATAACTGGCCATAAAGTGTGGTTTTGGTTGCACTTTCAATCTGCACCTCCATCACCTGACCAATGAATCGTTCACTTCCTTCAAACACAACAATCTTATTACACCGCGTACGCCCCTCCAGCCGATCAGCATTCCGCCGGCTAAACCCTTCAACCAATATCTCCATTTTTCTACCAACATAACCCTGCAACTTACGGGCCCGAACACCATCGGCTAACTCCATCAACCGGGAGTGACGTTCTTCGATCAGTAAATCATCCAACTGATCAGGCATCCTGGCCGCAGGCGTATCTCGCCTCTGGCTGTACTTGAAAAGGAAGGCGTTGTCGAATTCCACTTCTCTACACAGACTTAAAGTTTCCTCAAAGTCCTCTTCTGTCTCGCCTGGGAACCCAACAATAATGTCAGTCCCTACCCCCATCTCCGGGCAAGCCGCACGCAGCTGCCCCACTAACCGTATAAACCGTTGACGCGTATAGCCACGGTGCATGAGCTTGAGCATGCGGTCACTTCCACTCTGCACAGGGAGATGGGCATTTTCCACGAGCTTGGGCAGACGGGCGTAGGCCTCCACCAGGTCATTGCCATAACCTTTTGGATGTGGAGAGGTGAACCGAATCCGCTCCAACCCGTCTATCTGGTGAACTGATTCAATAAGCTGAACAAATGCGCTCTGGCCGTCTTTGGGGCCAATCTCGCGTTTACCATAGCTGTTGACGATTTGCCCTAACAGCGTGATTTCCTTCACTCCACCCTCCACGAGCCCGCGACATTCAGCCACAATATCCTCAATACTCCGGCAACGCTCCCGACCTCGTGTATAGGGAACAATACAAAATGTGCAGAACTGATTACAGCCCTGCATAATGCTAACAAAAGCTGTTACAACCCTCGACTTATCCCCTTCATCTGGCAGGTGTTCCCGAATGGCAGATTCACTCCCCTTCTCCTCTTCGGTGTCCACCACCTGCTCACGCCTTCCTGCAAACAGATCATCGAGATATTGACCGACCCGGTGAAATTTTTGTGTGCCAAGAACCAGATCCACATCCGGCAATTGATCCATCAACTCCTGACCGCGACTTTGGGCCATGCACCCCAGAAACCCGAGTAAAGCATCCGGGTTGTGTTTGCGGGTTTGCCCAACCAGCGACCCCATTTTATTCAATGCCTTTTGCTCGGCCGAATCACGAACACTGCAGGTGTTTAATAAGACCACATCGGCCTGTTTCTCATCGGAAGCC
>Ga0208766_1001826_pt1 | contig 11258 bp, 7 predicted proteins | sample ETN01SmetaG_3_FD_185792 | JGI IMG/M metagenome (GOLD analysis project Ga0208766, IMG submission 185792) | Marine microbial and viral communities from oxygen minimum zone, Eastern Pacific Ocean - ETNP2014F12-01SV263 (SPAdes) (version 2) | ecosystem: Environmental > Aquatic > Marine > Oceanic ...
AAGTGATGTAAGTGATGATGGAGATGATACAGATGGTAATACAACAAATGATCTAACTCAAGTCACAATTTCCTCAGTTCCATCAATCGAAGTAACTAAAACAGCATCTGTTACGGACAACAATAATAATTCCTTAAATGATTTTGGAGACACTATTAATTATACCATAGTTATTCAGAATAAAGGGAACGTTACCTTAAGTGGAATTTCTTTAACCGATACTTTGAAAGATGGTAATGGTAACTTACTTAATTTGACCAGTGGCCCTACTTTTGTTTCAGCTTCAGCGGGGTCAAATCAAAACCTTCTTATAGTTGGAGGGACGAGTACGTTTACAGCTGTATTTAATATAACAAATCAAGCATTGAATTCTGGAAGTTTAATCAATACAGTTTCTGTTACTGCAAGCTCTCCAGGGAACACAAATGATGTAACTGATTTAAGCGATGATCCAACTACTGCCGCAGTTAATGATCCAACAGTAGTTCAGCTTTCAATTACAAAATTAATTGAGGTTACGAAAACCGCTTCAGTTACTGACAATAATTCTAACGGATTAAATGATGCAGGAGATACAATTAATTATACAATTACTGTAAGAAATGGTAGTAGTGCTAGCCTGACAGGAATAACTTTACTTGATACTCTAACCGATGGGAATGGCACTGAAATTTCATTAATATCAAGTCCGACATTTAGCTCATCTACTTCAAATTCAGTTGAAGGTACTTTATTGAGTGGAGAAACTGCTACTTATACAGCAAGTTATACTATTTCTCAATCCTCATTTAGTTCAGGGAGAGTAATAAATACAGTAACTGCAAGGGGAAGTAGTCCTGGTAACACGAATGATGTAACTGATATAAGTGATGACGGGGATGATAGCGATGGAAACACAACTGATGACCCAACAATTGTAGTAATGGCTTCTGGAGAAATGGCTATTGAAGCAACAAAAACAGCTGAAGTTACTGATAATGGCGACGGAGAAATTAACAAGGGAGATATTATTACATATAATATTCAAGTTGAAAATATTGGTGAAACAATAGTTACCAATCTTAGCATTATTGATAATTTATCTGATGGTGATGGAAATATTCTATCACTTAATAACGGTCCTTTCTTTACAGGGTCTGATCAAAACTCAACAGAAGGAATCCTTCAGCCAGGAGAAATAGCAAGTTATATAGCATTTTATATTATTGAGCAGTCAGCTGCTGATTCTGGTAAAATTTTAAATAGTGTTATTGCTACAGCTGGAACTGAAAGTACTAGCACAGTTTCTGATGTCAGTGATGACGGTGATGATGCTGATGGTAACACAACAAATGACCCAACAGAAGTATTTATAGCGCCAGATCCAAAAATAGAAGTTGTTAAAACAGCTGAAATAACTGATCAAGGGGATCAGAAAATAGGTAAAGGAGACATCATAACTTATACAATTGTCGTTACAAACACAGGGAATATAACACTTTATGATTTAAATATAGTTGACACAATAACTGATGGAAATTCAAATGAATTAGTCTTAAGTAATGGTCCTTATTTTTCAGGTTCTACTGAAGGATCCAATGAGGGTATTCTCCAAGTTGGAGAAGCAGCTACATATGTCGCATTTTATATAATAGAAGCTTCGGCTTCAGATACTGGAAGAATAAATAATACTGTATTGGCAACTGCTAGTTCACCTGGAAATGTTAATGATGTAAAAGACGTAAGTGATGATGGAGATGATACTGATGGTAATTTAGTTGACGATCCTACTGTAGTTGAGATATCACCGTCACCATCTATTGAGGCTACCAAAATTGCTCAGGTTTTAGATGATAATGCAGATGAAAAAACTGGTCCAGGAGATACCATTAACTATACAATAACTGTAGAGAATACAGGAAATATTGAGGTTACGGATCTTAATTTGATCGATACAATGATTGATGGAAACGGTAAGCCGAGAACTCTATCGACAGGGCCTACATATGTAAGTTCAAGCCTTAACTCTCAAAGAGGGACTCTTCAGGTTGGAGAAATTGCAAATTATATCGCGAGTTATAAGATAAAGGATTCAGATGTTGAAGGGGGTAGAATTGAGAATTCAATACTAACTATTGCGAGCAGTCCTAATAATAGTGGTGATGTAACTGATATAAGTGATAATGGAATTGATACTGATGATAATACGGTTGATGATCCTACAATAACAATGATAACTTATGTAAGAAAATATTTTGAAATATTTAACCTAGTTACTTCAAATGGTGATGGATTAAATGATTATTTCGAATTAAGAGGCATTGAAAACTTCGGTCCAAATGAAGTTAAAATTTATAACCGATGGGGTGTATTAGTTTTTGAAACAGAAAACTATGGAAGCACAGCTGACTCTGACAATGTATTTAATGGTTATTCTCAAGGAAGAATAACAATAGATAAAACAGTTAAGCTTCCGCCTGGAACTTACTATTATGTAATTCGTTTCTCTGGTGAAAATCCTGGCAGAAGAGCTTATAGCGGTTATCTGTATTTAAATGAATAGGTGAGATTAGAATATTTATGAATAGACTGAGAAAACATAAAAAAATAAAATCCATTAGAAATCTAATGTTGATTTTCTTTGTCATACTAGATATGAGTTCATTATATTCGGTTAATTCTATTCCTTTAATAGAAATTAAAGAGCAAAATTTATTAAGACCCTATTATCACGTAATAACAGGTTCATTTAAAAAGCGATCACTAGCTTCTAACCATATTAATGATCTTAAAAAAAGTGGTTTTAAAAAAGCAAAAATTTTACCTGTTAGCAAAAACGGGAATTATAGGGTGTCAGCAGATAGTTATAGTGATATAATTCTTGCTAAAAAATCGAGAGATAATTTGAAGAAAGGAAAATACAAAGATGCTTGGATTTTGAAAATGAAATTTAATCAGAAAAGTCCTAATGTTGGAACAATAGTTAATAAAGTCAAGAGAAAAATAAATTTAGGTAAATCAAGTGACGGAGTTGATGAAGTTATTAAGAGGGTCATGGCTAAAAGACAAAATATAGCGGGGCAAAACAAAATAAAAAAGAAAACGGATGAAAGAGAAAATAAAAGAATTGATTCAAAATCTGATTTAAAAATATCTCCTGAAGTTATAATTATAGGAGATCAGATAGATAGTTCTTCAGAAAATAATCTTCCTATTGAAGCTAATAATTCAAAACCAAAAGTAATCAATGAAAATAATGTTGTAATTATTAATGAATCTGAAATTCAGCAACAAACTAATAATATTAGGGAATTTGAATTAGGTGATGATTTAAATCAAGATTCTAATCAACAAAGGGGAAGAATAATAAGTGGCAACTTAAAGAATGATCAAGGAAGACCAATCCCAGGAGCAGAAGTTATTGTTTTAGGAACTTCTGAGTCAATAATCACAGATTTCGATGGTAATTTTAAAATCAGAGTTTCTAATGGTCAGAAAGTAGAAATTTCAAGCATTGGTTTTTCCAAGCAAACAATTGAAATTAATGATCAAGAGGGTTTAGATGTTATTCTTAATTTAAAAAGTCAAGATAGTGAAGAACAAGATTCCGCTACATCTAGTAAGAAAAGAAGAAAGGATAATTTAGATAAGAATATTTTTATTGCAAGAAAACAATATAATAAATATGATTATGACATTGTTCAACAAAAATATTTAGATCTAATTAATTCAGGGAAAGAAACAAAAGAATCACTTGAATATTTAGCTAATTCATTTTTCAACAACAGTGAATATGACAGGGCGGTAATATGGTTTAATAGATTAATATCTAAATATCCAAAAGAAATATCAGCTGAAAACTATTATAGAGCTTCTTTAAGTTTTAAAAGTCAGGGCTCTTATGAAATATCTGATGATTTACTGAGAAAATATATTTCATTAACAGATAATCTTGTTATTAAAAATTATTATGAAAATAATCCTGATTATCTTCAAAAAATTTCTCAAAACGCAGAAAATTACAGCATACTAAAAGCCCAGATTAATAGTGACGGTTCAGATTTTGGCCCATCTTTTTATGGTGATGACAAAATTATTTTTTCATCCACTGCAAGTAGTACAGGTGATGATTTGTATGAATGGTCAGGGGAAAGATTTTTGGATCTATTTATTGCTGATATGGATTCAGAAGGGAATCTTATCAATCCTGAACCTCTATCTGGCGATATAAACACAGAATATCATGAATCTTCAGCTATTTTAACAAAAGATAAAAAGATCATGTACTTTACAAGGAATAATTATTATTCAGGTAAGTTAGGTTTTGATAAAAACAAGCAGGTTAATTTAAAAATTTATAGAGCTGAAAGTGATGATGGAGGAGAGGTATGGAATAATATTGAAGAATTACCCTTTAATAGCGATGAATACTCTGTTGCACACCCTGCAATAAGTGTTAATGAGAAGAGACTTTATTTTTCTTCTGATATGCCTGGTAGTTTTGGATATTCTGATATTTGGTATGTTGATATTTTTGAAGATGGGACTTATAGTGAACCTATTAATTTAGGGCCTCAAGTGAATACTGAATTCAGAGAATCCTTCCCCTTTATTAGTGAAGAAGGTCTGCTTTATTTTTCTAGTGATGGAAGAATTGGTTTAGGAGGATTTGATGTTTATTTATCAAATCTTGATTCAAGAGGCATGCCTAAGACTTCGAAAAATCTTGGGCCACCTATTAATAGCAGATTAGATGATTTTGGATTTATTTTTAGTTCAAATAGAGGATTTGGTTATTTTTCTTCAAACAGAAATGGAATAGAGGGAAGTAGTTCAGATGAAGTTTACAGAGTTGAAGTTGGAGATGAAAACATTACTTATAATCGATTTGGAGAACCAAAAGGGGATAGAAATTTTAACATAGATGAGTCTAGAACTGAAAATTTCAGCATTAATCAATCTAGAGCCAATAATTTTAGTACAAACGATTGCCTGGAAGTAGATTGCAGCTATTTTTGTGACGTTTCTATTCAGGGTATTATTAGAGACAAGAATACAAGGGAAATGCTTAAAGGTGTATTAGTTTCTCTCATAGACCTTAATGGAAATATATTATTTGAACAATTAACAAAAGAAGATGGTTCATATAGTTTCATAAGTGAGATTGATTGCTCAAAAAAATATTTTATAACCGCATCGAAACCAATTGGATATTATGATCATGAGTCTGAAATAAGAATTCCCAGTACATCAAAAGAAATAAAAAAGGATATATATTTGGAATGGAGAGATAACTGTTTACCAAATGACTTGGTGTGTTTATTAGATATAAATCCTATTCTTTTCGATTTAGATAAGCACTACATTACCTACAGAGCTTCTAAAGAGCTTAAAAAAATACTTACTGTAATGCTTAAACATCCTAAAATCAATATTTCAGTAGAGTCCCATACAGATTCTAGGGGGTCTAATTCATATAATGAAGCTTTATCTGATAGAAGAGCCAAAGAAACAAAAACTTGGTTAGTGAAAAGAGGTATTAATGCTGATAGGATATTAATAAGAGGTTTTGGAGAATATAATTTGGAGAATTATTGCAAGGATAATATTGATTGTATTGAAGAAGAACATCAAATCAACAGACGATCTGTATTTAAAATTTTGTAGATTTCTAGGTTAGAAAGAATCCACCTTTTTATACGCATTAATAACCGCTTTTTCTCCTTCAATACCTTTTAATGAATTTCCATGTTCCATACCTAAGACTCCTTCATATCCTTTTGAGTAAATATGCTTAAAAATATTTGAATAGTTTATCTCTCCTGTCGTAGGTTCATTTCGTCCTGGATTATCACCTATTTGGAAATAAGCAATTTCTTCCCAACATTTTTCAATGTTTGGGATAAGATTTCCTTCTTGTATTTGCTGATGATAAATATCGAATAATATTTTACATGATGGAGAATTTACAGCTTTACATATTTCATATGCTTGAGGACTTTCAGTTAAAAAAAGACCAGGATGATCCTTGAAATTTAATGGTTCTAATACCATAATTAAGCCATGAGGTTCCAATAAATCTGATGCTAGTTTGAGACTTTCAATAACATTTGCCGTTTGATAAGAAAGTTTTTTTCTTAAATCAAGATGGCCTGGGACAACAGTCATCCATTTTGCATTAATTCTTTTTGCTACCTCAACACTTTTTTTAATTTGTTTAAGGAAAGCAATTCTCATATTCAAATCTCCACTTGCCAGATTTGGTTTTTTCCATGCAATTTCATGGGCAACAAACACACCCATTTTCATATCACGTTTTAACATAACGTCAGCAATTTTATTTTGCATAGAAAGCGATCTATTTTTCATTCCATTATCTTCAAAAGCAGTAAAACCATTATCAGCCATGAAATTTATTTGATCAATAGGATCATCACTAGCAGAATGTTTAAACATTCCTAGGTGAGGGGCGTAATTTAGCTTAAAAAAGCTATTTCTTTTTTTTAAAGACTTGGCGTAAACAGGCATTTTTGTTGCAAGACCTAGCCCTACAAGCGAGGTAAACAAAGTAAATTTTCTTCTATCCATTTAACTTTTTTTAGTGGTACCTCGCAGAATCGAACTGCGGACACAAGGATTTTCAGTCCTTTGCTCTACCAACTGAGCTAAGGTACCATTTAGATGCAAATATAATTTCCTTTTTTATTTCTCTATAATAAATACTATAAAAATCTTTGCTTAAATTTATAGTTTAAAACCCTCCAAAATGTATTTGACAATAGATATTGGAAATACAAACACTAAATTTTTTTTGTTTTCCCATGAAAAACTGATTGAAAAAGGAAATTTTCAAAATGAAAAGGGAATCAAAGCTATACAACATGTTTGCAACAGTAATCAAATAGACGCCATTATATATTCTAATGTTTCAAATAGCAAGCAAAATGGTTTGAAAAGAATTTTTAGAAATTATATTGTTTATGAGGTAAATAGCAATCTTAGACTACCATTTAAAAATGAATACAAAACGGCTTTAAGTCTTGGTTCTGATCGTATTAGTCTAGTTTGTTCTGCAATAAATAAATATCCTAATAAAGATGTCCTTGTAATTGATCTAGGCACATGTATTACATATGATTTTATTTCATCAGCTAAAATTTATAGGGGAGGTGCAATTACGCCAGGATTTATGATGCGTTACCAATCGCTAAATCATTATACAAGTGAATTACCTATGTTAGAGTTTAATGTTCCAAAAGATTATAATGGTAATTCTACTTTTGAGTCAATTCATTCAGGAATTTATTATGGAATTATTGATGAAATTCAAGGCAGAATAGATTTTTACGAAAAAAAATTTAAAGATTTAAAAGTGATTTTAACAGGAGGAGATTCAAATAAGTTGTCTAATAGACTAAAAAGTGGCATCTTTGCTGATTCAAATTTCATTGGGGAAGGATTACTTTATCTGTTAAAGTTTAACTTATAGGTATGAAAAGAACTATAACGCTTCTAATTTTTTTAACAATAAATTTTTTTGCTTCATCTCAGATTGGATCTAGCTCTCCATACTCATTTGCTGGAATTGGAGAAATAAATTTTAGAGGGAATCAAATAAATAGGTTTATGGGTGGTATAGATATTTATAATGACTCTATTCATGCCAATCTTAATAATCCGGCCTCATATGGGGATTTAAAAATGGTTACTTATTCAATGGGAATAAATTATAAGGTAACTAATTTATCTGATAAACAATCTTCATATAAATCAAGTAATTCTTCACTTGATTATCTTGGAATTGCAATTCCCGCAGGAAAATTTGGTTTCGGTTTTGGATTAGTTCCATATTCCTCAGTTGGGTATCGCCTAGAAGGCAGGAATGATTTGTTAAACTCTAATTCTACAAATCAATTTGAAGGTTCAGGAGGGATTAATAGAGCTTTTTTTTCACTTGGATTTCGATTTGCAAAATACTTTTCAATTGGCGCTACTTTTAATTATGGTTTTGGTGAAATAACATACCGTACTACAAAGCTTATTGATAATATTGAATTAGTTACAATTCTTCAAAATAAATCTAGCCTTTCAGGATTAAGTTATCAGATAACCTCTAATTTAAAATTACCTGTAACTGAAGAGTTAGATTTTCATTTAATGTATTCTTTATCACCAGGATCAAATACAAAGTCGAAAAATTCTAGAATATATTTAACTGATTCACAAAGTAATATAAATGTTGGATCTGATTTTGAAGAAGTTGATTTAAGTACAAGTGGTTTAAGCAATACCAAAGTCAATCTATCTAAAATGTCAGCAATAGGTGTTGGATTATCTAAAGAAAAGAATTGGTTTTTTGGAGCTCAGTATTCTATGGTAAATTCTGAAAGCTTTAGAAATGATTTTATAACCATCCCAAATTTGACATATCAAAATGGGTCGAGAATATCAGTCGGGGGTTTTTATATTCCTAATTACTCTTCCATAACTGATTATTGGAAAAGGATTGTTTTTAGATTAGGATACAGAAATGAATTAAGTGGGATTATTGTTAATAATTTTGTATTAAGAGAAACTGGTATTACATTTGGGTTTGGTTTACCTATGGCAGGATACTCAAATACAAATATTGGTTTTGAGATAGGCAAGCGTGGATCAATTGAGAATAATTTAGTAATGGAAAAATTTTGGTCTTTGAGAATAGGTTTTTCACTCAATGACATTTGGTTTATAAAAAGACAGTATAATTAATGTATCTAAAGAACTTTTTATTGACAGTCAAGTTATTGTTGATGCTCACAACTAATATTTTAGCTCAATTAAGTAGTGAGGAGTGTATTCAAAATCTTTCAATTTTTGCAGAATCTGCAAAAGTAAAAAACTATGAAGCTGCATATGAGCCATGGATGAAAGTTAGAAATGAATGTCCGTCTATTAATCTAGCAATTTACTCCTATGGGGAAAGGATTTTAAAGTTTAAGTATCAAAATTCATCAGGAGATGAAAAATTTTCCTATGCTAATGACATTTTAAAACTTTATGATCAGTGGCTAGAGCATTTTCCCACTAAAAAAAATAAAAAAGTTATAGGTGATATAATAAGCAGTAAAGCTCAAGCAATGATTGATTATAAAATTGGAGATAAGACGCTTATATATAATACATTCGATAAGGCTTTCACAACTGACCCTCAAAGCTTTACCAATCCAAAGGGGCTTTATAATTATTTCAAAACATTGTATGATTTATATAGAGAGAGAGAGAATCAAGTAACCATGGAAACACTTTTTGATAAATATGAAGAAGTTTCAGAAAAATTTGAGTTTGAAGCAACCAAATTAGCAAAAAATTTAGATGTTATATTAAAAAAAGAGGAAACAGGATCACCTTTAACTAATCGAGAAACTCGGAGCAAAAAGGTATATGAAGTTAATAGCAACGCTATTGGTATCATGCTTAAAAATCTAGATGCAATAATTGCAAAAGAAGCTACTTGTGAAAATCTAATACCACTTTATAATAAAAATTTTGATGAAAATAAAACTGATCCTATTTGGTTAAAACGAGCTGCAAGCAGAATGGACAACAAAGAATGTTCAGACGATCCATTATTTGTCACTCTTGTTGAAGCCTTGCATAATTTAGATCCTTCTGCTGATTCAGCATATTATTTGGGATTACTTAATGATAAAAGAGGAAATGGAACCCAGGCTTTAAAATTTTATGAGGAATCAATTAAGTTAGGTACAGATCCTTATAAGAAGGCTAAAATTTTATACAAAATTGCATTAAAATTTAAAAATAGCGGTAGAAAATCATCCGCCAGGAATTATGCCAATAAAGCTCTGTCTTATCAACCATCTTTAGGTAGAGCATATTTGTTAATTGCTAGTTTGTATGCAAGTAGCGCAAATGATTGTGGTGACAATCAATTTGAAAAGAGAGCAGTGTATTGGTTAGCAGCAAATATTGCTCAAAAAGCAGGTAGAGTTGATGCTTCAATTAGAAAATTAGCTAATAGAACAAGGGCAAGTTATCTAGGGAGAGCTCCTTCTAAAACAGATATATTTACTGAGGGTAATGAAGGGATTAGTATTAAATTCAATTGTTGGATTAATGCTAGTATTAAAGTCCCCAAATTATAAATGGAAATTTCAAGATCAGAAATATTTAAAAAAGTTATAATCATAATTTCAATTTTGTTTTTTATTTCTTGTAAAAATCCTGAAATAGATTTTGAAACTGGCAACAAATTTTTTGAAAGTCCTCTTGGAATTGCATCCGATGTTAAACTAGTATATACAGATTCTACAAAAATTCAAGCAGTATTGACTGCGCCTATTCATTTAGATTATAATCATTTAAGCTTTAAGTATTCTGAATTTCCTGAGGGACTAAAGGTTACTTTTTACGATGATAATGGTAAAGAAAATAAGATTTATGCTGATTATGGTATATTTTATAAGTCTACTAAAATAGTTGACCTGAAAAAGAATGTAAAACTGATATCAAATGATGGATCTGAGCTATTTACTCAGCAACTTTTTTGGGATGCAGAAAATGAGTGGTTATTTACTGAGGAGCAATTTACTTTTAAAAATATGGATTATGACATTGATGCCTTTAGATTAGATACAAATAAAGAATTCAGTGAATTCAAAACAGGAAAATTGTCTGGACTACTTAATTTTACTGAAATTAAAGATTCATTGAATAATGAAAAGCTATAAAATTTCAGAGATAATTTATTTGTGCATTGCTTTAATATCAATAGTTGAAGTCTTTTTGACATGGAATTTTAATCGAAATAGAGCATATATATTTTTTGGTTTTGCCGTTATATCAGTTTTAATGGCATTTTTTAGGAGACATTATCGTAAAAAATTTAATAACCAAAAAAAATTTAGAAAATGATAATCTCGGATTTTATAATTTTTATTTGCATTTTATTATCTGCTTTTTTTTCGGGTATGGAAATTGCCTTCATATCTTCTAATAAAATTTTTATTGAGGTTGAGAAAAAGCAGAGCGGAATAAATGCGAAATTTTTAAATTTTATAACAAAAAATCCCTCAAGATTTATTGCAACAATGTTACTTGGAAATAATATTTCATTAGTTATCTATGGTATTTTTATGGGTGATAGAATAATAGACTTTATCTTTCCTGAAATTAATTTAAATGGGACTATAGACTTCAAGATTTTTTTTATTCAAACACTTATTTCAACATTAATTATTTTATTAACTGCTGAATTTTTTCCAAAAGTTTTTTTTAAT
>Ga0208766_1001828_pt1 | contig 11254 bp, 9 predicted proteins | sample ETN01SmetaG_3_FD_185792 | JGI IMG/M metagenome (GOLD analysis project Ga0208766, IMG submission 185792) | Marine microbial and viral communities from oxygen minimum zone, Eastern Pacific Ocean - ETNP2014F12-01SV263 (SPAdes) (version 2) | ecosystem: Environmental > Aquatic > Marine > Oceanic ...
GTATTTGTAAAAGTTTTTTTTCTGTAGCTGTTAATTTCACTTTATTTATTGAGTAAATTTTTTGTTTTAGAGAAAACAATTGGACTTAATAATATTAATGCAATTAAGTTTGGTAATGCCATTAAGCCATTCATAATATCTGCTATTAGCCATATTAAATTTAATTCTATTGTAGCACCTACAGGAATAATTATTATCCATAGAACTCTATATATAGTAGTTACACTTTCGCCAAAAATAAATTCAGCACATTTTTCTCCATAGTAGCTCCATCCTATGATTGTACTAAAAGCAAAAAGAACTAGCCCAACCATTACAATATATTTACCAAAGCCAGGAAGACCTTCGTTAAAAGCTAGTGAAGTTAAAGATGCGCCATTTATTCCTGACAACCAGCTATCACTAATTAAAATTACAAAAGCAGTAATTGTACATACAACCAATGTATCTATTAATGGTTCTAACATTGATATTGATCCTTGCTTGACAGGATTATTAGTTTTAGCAGCTGCATGAGCTATTGGAGAACTGCCTAAACCTGCTTCGTTAGAAAAAACACCTCTAGAGACACCAAATCTTATTGCCATCCAAATTGTTGCTCCGGCAAAACCTCCGGTTGCCGCAGTTGTTGTAAAAGCAGAGTTTACAATTAATAAAAATATATCAGGAATAATAGAAATATTTATAAAGATGATATACAAACCTCCTAAAATATATAACGCTGACATTATAGGTACTAATTGAGCTGTAGTTTTTCCAATACTTTTTATTCCACCTAATATTACAAGTGTGACAAGAACTGCAATTGTAATGCCAATTGTTATTTGAGAAATATTAAATTCCGATGATAGAACTTGTGCAACTGAATTAGCTTGAACACCATTACCAATACCAAAGGCTGCAATCATACCAAAAAAAGCAAATAAATAAGCAAGGAAATGATATTTTTTACTTAAACCATTTTTAATATAATACATCGGTCCACCAACATAATTTCCAGATGTATTTTTTTCTCTAAAATATATTGCTAAAAAAGCTTCTGCATATTTTGTAGCCATACCAAATAATGCCGTTATCCACATCCAAAAAATAGCACCTGGTCCACCTAGGAAAATAGCAGTTGCAACGCCTGCTATGTTACCTGTTCCTACAGTTGCAGATAATGCAGTCATTAAGGATTCAAATGATGAAATATCTCCATCATCTTTATCATCAGATTTCTTAAATAATACTTTAAAACCATGTTTAAGATTTTTAATTGGATAAGCATGTAATCCAATCATTAAATAAATGCCAACACCTAAAAGGAAGAAAAGAGTTATTGGTCCCCAAATAAAACCACTAATTGAGTTTAATGTATTCTCTAAAGTCATTTTTTATAAAATATATTTATTAAATTTTGCCTGTTGTCATTTTCTATCTGCAACTCTTTAAATATTATATCTGAATAATGAGGTATATTAATTCCTTTGTTATGTTTTGTTGCTACAATCGATGAGTATTGCCCATGTTCAAGGTTAGGAATAGATGAAATAATGCTATTGGTAAATTCTTTATTATTAAATGATTTATCCTGCATGATTAAAACACCATTTCTATTTAAATTATTAAAAGATTTTTTTATACAATCCTTTTTAAAATCTTCAGATTCATTTTCAAAAATATTCAACATGCTTATAACATCAAAGTTATTACTTGTGTTTGGAAATTTATCTTGATGTGACATTATATGCATTTTTTCATCAAACCCTTTGCCTATATATTTTTTGATATCAGTTATATTTAAATCATCATTTATTATTTGAGTTGTACTATTTATAGTTATGTAATCACTCATTAAAATTTCTGATGTTAATAAAATATCTCCATGTATATCACAATAGCTAATACCTTTTTTCCTACCGAAGTAATTAATAATTATCTGCTCCACAATTGCACTCATTGTTCCATTTTTGTGATGCCTTGCTATTCTTTTATTAACGTACGGGTTATCTTTGCTTTTAATATTATTTGACTCATAATCAAACAAATAATTTAAAGTACTATTTTTTTTCGGAGGTTCTTTTTTACCTATTCTAATAGACATTACCCCGTCATTTTCAGCCCAAATATTACTTTCCCCCCACCATTTTTGTCTACTTTGAAATATCACTTCTAGCGAACTTCTTGACCAATAATTTTTTTCTACTCCTTGTCTTTCAGCATACACAGGTAGTATAACCGCACCACCTTTATCTACTAAATACATAAGATGACGTAGAAACGCAGCCCCCCAATTATTTGCAAATAGCGGAAAACTTATACCAATATATATTCTATGAAAAATATTTTTCTCAAATGGATAATAAATGGATGATATTTCATGGTTTGATGGAGTGGAATGAAAAATATTAGAGTCACATGATAAACTAACAAGGTTGACGCTAGGTTTAATCATCCCATGTTTGTCGCGAATATCTGAACAATAGTAATCAACATCTTCTTTAATATACCGTTTAGACCTATGTATGATAATATCAACCATTTAATAGATTATATAAAATAAAACCTATATTCTGTAATATAATTTTAACAAAAATTTAATAAAATTTTGCTTTACAATAATTTCTGATAAATTATTATTCTCATATAAGACTAATAGTCTTTAGAGGTTTATAAATTGAGGTTTAATTTCAAGGGGTCTCATGGAACTTAGTATAGTTTGGATGTATTTAGGGTTTTTTCTTGCAGCTTACTCAGTTATTGCAAATGACTCTATTCAAACACTAGGAACATTTCTTTCTGCCAATAAAGAAGATTTTGCTTGGTATAATCTATGGTTTGCAGCTTCAATTATGCTAGTTTTTACCATTACTTATGGTTGGTATTTTTACGATGGCGATATTTCATATGAAAGATTAACACAAATTCCTCATCAGAAAATTCAATGGTACCATGCCCTTGCTCCAGGTATTTTACTTTTTTTAACACGTGCCGGCATCCCAGTCTCCACAACCTTTTTAGTTTTATCAGCTTTTGCAACTGTAACCGTTCTTGAGCAAATGCTTATGAAATCTATTATTGGTTATGGTGTAGCTGCTATATCAGCATATCTTATATGGGTTATCTTAGAAAGATTCATTAATGAAAAAGAAGATCATCCAACGCATAGAAAATTTTGGAGAGTAAGCCAGTGGATAACTAGCGGTTGGTTATGGTTTGCATGGCTACAACATGATATGGCAAACATTGCAGTTTTTTTACCTAGAAAATTAATGTTTGGTGATTTATTAATAGTGTTAGTTTCCACCATTCTAATACTCGGATACGTTTTTTATACAGGTGGGGGAAAAATTCAAGAAGTAGTAATTAGCAAACATGGCGCAAGATTCTCAAGATCCACTACCATCATTAATCTTGTTTATGCTTTTGTTTTATTCTTCTTTAAAGAGCTTAATAATCTACCAATGTCCACAACTTGGGTTTTTGTTGGGTTATTGTCGGGACGAGAATTAGCTATCTCATCTGTAATTGACGATTATCGTTTTAAATATGTATTCCCAATTATTGCAAAAGATTTTGGTAAAATGATATTTGGGCTAGGAGCAAGTGTTGCGATTGTTCTTATAATTCATAAAGTGATTGTGCCTAATGGTCTATAAGAAAATATTTCACAAATTATTCACTCTTATAATATTTATAAATATACTTTTTAACTCTAACATAGTGTTTGCAGAAACTAGAATTAATAAGAAAAATCTACCAGAGGTTATTTTCTACGGCAGATTATGGGCACAGTATGATGTGTCAGATCATTCAACTAATAATAATAACAAAATTTCAAGCATTAGAGATGATGAGGGCATGGGTAGAATTGGAATTAAAGGAAAATCCTTTATAAAAAATGGCTATGCGTTAAATTATAAAATTGAATATGCGATAGATATTGGAGATTCCTGGGCAACCAGTGACAGTACAAACTGTAATACTGATGCTAATGGTAAATCTCCTTGTAATACTTTTGCCCTTAAACAAGGATGGCTTGGTTTTTTAACTCCGTTTGGACAATTTAAATTTGGATCACTTGAATCCCCGTATAAGTATTTCGCAAAACATGATTTATTTCACGATACAATTACACAAGCACGTGATGCTAGAATGATTTCACAAGGATCCATGGCGCATAGCTCATACTGGAGAGAGTCAATGATTTATGAATTAAAGCTTGGTGACTTTAGTTTTGCCGCTATCTATGGTTTTGGCGAAGGCACAAGCAATAACGTTACAAAACAAGATACTGGCATTGGCATAGAATATAAAAATTTATTTGTACCTGGTTTAAGTATTACTTATGCGAGAAATCAAGACAACAGTGTAACTGGCACAGGCAATCAAAACTATAATGAAAAATATACAATTACTAAAAATTTCCATATAGAAGGAAACCGCAGAATTATAGTTTGGTATATGCATGAAGATATTGGCTTAGACAGTAAAATGTTCACTGGAGGCAATTATGATGGTGAAGCAGATTGGTATGGTATTAGATATAAATCTGGGCCAATGGAATTTCAGTATTCATATGGTGATACTGATGCTAGCCAAGGAGCAAGTTATAATAGAGACGGTTATAATATTGGGATGAAATATAAACTATCTAAAACATCTAGTATATATCTTGGACACTCGTCAAGCGATGCCGGATCAGGAGATGGCATAAATGAAGACATCGAATCTACAATGATAGGGTTAAGGTACGATTTCTAAATACAAATATCTCTATCGTAATATAAACCTCTTCTATAAATTATAAGTTTATTTAAATAAAAAATTTGCAACCTATAGCAATAGGTAGATAATATATGCATGGAAGCAAAAACCCAAACAAAAGAAAACACTATTACGCTTGATGAACTCACTTCGGTTTTAGACAGTGGTGCAATAATTAAGGCGCGTAATTTATTGAATTCGTTATACCCATCTGAAATAGCTGACGTCATAGAAAGCTCGCCTAGAAATAGAAGAGACTTGATATGGAATCTAGTAACAAATCATAACAGAGGTGAAACTTTGGCTGAATTAAGCGAAGAAGTCAGAGGAAATTTATTGGATGAACTTATAGATGAAAGCGGTACTGAAGGCCTTGCAAAAATTGCCGAGAATTTGGACACTGATGATTTGGCTGACATTATACAATCACTACCAAAGAATTTAATTACTAAAACAATAAAGAGTTTAGATAAGCAAAACCAAGATAGACTCGCTAAGGTTTTATCATTTTCTGATGATACTGCTGGCGGTCTTATGAATACAGATACAATTAATGTTCGATCAAGCGTTACCGTGGAAGTGCTTCTTAAATACCTTAGAAGATTAAAAAAATTGCCAGAGCAAACTGACATTGTTTTTGTTACAGATATTATGGATAAGTATTTTGGCTATGTTTCTATACAAGATTTATTAGTAGCAAACACAGGATCATTAGTATCTGAGATTATGACTGAGGACACTAATATTATTGATACAGATATGGATACACATGAAGTTGCTAGAATATTTGAAAACCATGATTTAGTATCTGCAGCCGTTGTTAATAAAGAGGGAATATTGTTGGGAAGAATTACTATTGATGATGTAGTGGATATTATACGAGATGAAGCAGATGAGTCTGTATTAAACATGGCAGGATTGAATAAAGAGGATGATATTTTTGCCCCAATTATACAGAGCACCAAAAGAAGAACAATATGGCTTGGAGCAAACTTAATTACTGCGGTACTTGCAGCGGCAGCAATAGGAATATTTGAAGCTACTATAGAAAAAGTAGTTACTCTTGCAATACTTATGCCAATAGTTGCTAGCATGGGAGGTATTGCAGGCATGCAAAGTTTGGCTCTTGTTATGAGATTTCAAGCTACAAACCAGATAGGGATAACAAACTCTAAACTTTTAATATTTAAAGAGGCATCGATAGGTGTTTTAAATGGTATTTTATGGTCTTCAATCGTAGCATCTGCAGTTTATTTTTGGTTTAATAGCATTTTTCTAGCATTAGTTATTGCTGCAGCATTAATGATTAATTTAATTATAGGAGCAATAAGTGGAGTTAGTTTGCCCCTAATTCTAAGAAGGTTAAATATAGACCCCGCTTTAGCAGGGGGCGTTATTTTGACAACTATCACTGATATTATCGGTTTTATTTCGTTGCTTGGAATAGCAACATTAATGATGTAAATCTACATTAGAATATTAAATAATTCTTATATTTGTTTATCTACAGGTTATACACATGTTTTAAACAAAAAAAACACAATATATTGTGTTTCCAAATCATTACAACCACAATAATTAGTGTTATAATTTACTGGTGCACAAGTTACTCATAACAAGTGCAATACTAAAAGAATAATAAATCTGCAGAATAATAATAAAAATTTAGGAAAATTATGACAGAAGAATTACAAAATAATAAACTCCCTGATACGGTAGAATCAAAAACACCTACTAATAATGTCAGCATACCTCCGATTCCTGGAAAATACAGGGTAATGAGGAGAAATGGCAAAGTAACCTCATATGACTTAAGTAAAATTATAGTCGCAATGACAAAAGCATTCTTAAGCGTGGAAGGAAGTAGCGCAGCTGCATCTACAAGAATACATAATGAAGTAGAATTATTAGCAAATAAGGTGGATACCGCAATTAAGAGACGTTTTCCAGAAGGTGGTGTAGTTCATATTGAAGATATTCAAGATCAAGTAGAGTTAGCGATTATGAGAGCTGGTTATCAAGATGTTGCTAGAGCCTATGTTTTATATAGAGAAGAGAGGAATCAAGCGCGTAGCCAAAATAAAAATGAAGGCATTGAAGATATGCCTATTAAAAAATCCATCATTCGAGAAGATGGCACTACCGAGATCTTAGATCTTGATAAATTAAGAATTATTATTACAGAATGCTGTGAAGGAATCCCTGATGTATCAGTAGACGTGGTGTATGATACGATAGATAAAAATATTTATGATGGAATAAAAAAAGAAGACTTATCAAGTTCGATTTTAATTTCTGTTCGCCCTTTAATAGAAAAAGATCCAAATTATTCATATGTTGTATCTAGATTATTATTAAGCAGTATATATGAAGAAGCTTTGACCTTATTAGGCTTTAAAGACTCATCTCCAACTATAAAGAATATGTCTAAGCATTATTCTACATACTTTAAGATGTATTTGGAGAAAGCATGCGAGATTAATTTATTAGATAAAGAATTGCTAACTTATGATTTAGATTATATAACCAAGCATTTAAACCCCTCAAATGACATGTCTTTTACGTATCTTGGATTACAAACATTATACGATAGATATTTTATTCATCATAAAGAAACTAGATTTGAATTACCCCAAGCTTTTTTTATGAGAGTAGCAATGGGTCTAGCTATTAATGAAAAGAATAGAGAAGAACGCACTATTGAATTCTATAACTTAATATCTTCTTTTGATTTTATGTGTAGTACCCCAACATTATTTAACTCTGGAACATTAAGACCACAACTTTCTTCTTGCTATCTATCTACTATACCAGACGATTTAAAAGGAATATTCGAAGGTATAAGCGATGATGCTATGTTGTCTAAATTTGCTGGAGGATTAGGAAATGATTGGTCTCCAGTCAGAGCTTTAGGCTCATATATAAAAGGGACTAACGGTAAAAGCCAAGGAGTAATACCTTTTTTGAAAGTTGCAAATGACACTGCAGTAGCTGTAAATCAGGGTGGAAAGAGAAAGGGAGCAATGTGTGCGTATCTTGAAACATGGCACTTAGATATAGAGCAATTTTTAGAATTAAGAAAAAATACGGGAGATGATAGACGAAGAACCCATGACATGAATACAGCTAATTGGATACCTGATTTATTCATGAAAAGACTATACAACAACCTTGATTGGACTTTATTTTCACCAAATGATGTAGAAGACTTACATGATTTAACAGGATTAGATTTTGAAAAGAAGTATGAGTTCTATGAAAAACAAGCGGATGAAGGAAAAATAGAAAACTTCAAGAAAGTCAAAGCAATTGATTTATGGAGAAAGATTTTAAGTATGTTATTTGAAACAGGACATCCATGGATTACATTTAAAGACCCTTGTAATTTACGTTCACCTCAACAGCATACAGGGGTGGTTCATTCATCGAATTTATGCACAGAAATAACATTAAATACATCAAAAGAAGAAATAGCTGTATGTAATTTAGGTTCTGTGAATTTATCTTCTCATATAGATGAAGATAATAATATTAATACTAAAAAATTAGCAAAAACAATTAAGACAGCCATGAGAATGTTAGACAATGTTATTGATTATAATTACTACAGTGTTGATAAAGCTAAGGAATCTAATTTTAAACACAGGCCTGTTGGTCTTGGGGTAATGGGTTTCCAAGACGCTTTATATAAACTAAGAATACCTTATGCGTCTGAAGGGGCAGTAGAATTTGCAGATAAAAGCATGGAACATATTAGTTACTATGCTATCGAGGCATCTATGGAATTAGCAAAAGAAAGAGGTTCTTATAAAACTTTCGATGGCTCATTATGGAGCCAAGGTATATTGCCTATTGATAGTTTGAAAAAATTTAAAGATATCAGAGGAAAATATTTAGATGTCAATATGGATCAAACTCTTGATTGGGATACATTAAGAGAAATGATAAAAACGCATGGAATGAGAAATTCAAACACTCTTGCGGTAGCGCCAACCGCAACAATTTCTAATATTTGTGGTGTTTCACAATCAATCGAGCCCACTTACCAAAACCTATATGTTAAATCTAATTTGTCAGGTGAGTTCACAGTAATCAATCCTTATCTTATTGAAGATTTTAAAAGAGCAAAAATATGGGACGAGGTTATGATAAAGGATTTAAAATATTTCGATGGTCAACTTAGATCTATAAGCAGAGTTCCTGATGATTTAAAATCTTTGTACCAAACATGTTTTGAAATTGATACAAGATGGTTAGTAGAAGCGGCAGCCAGAAGACAAAAGTGGATAGACCAGTCTCAATCACTTAACTTATATATTTCTGATACTGATGGAAAAAAACTTGATAGCGCTTATAAACTTGCTTGGATAAGAGGGCTTAAGACAACATATTATTTAAGATCTCTGGGTGCAACGCATGTAGAAAAAAGTACCTCAGATAACACAGGATCTTCTTTGAATGCCGTGAGCAATAAATCAGAAGAAAAACAATGTTTAATAGATGACCCAGATTGTGAGGCATGCCAATGATATATTTAATTTCATCGGTTGCAATTATTGTTACATTATTAATTTACACAATATCAAATATACAAAGAGAGTTAGAAGAATTAAATTTTACAAAGAATAATTTTACTACGCTAAGAGGGTGGAATAAATTAACAAATAAAGAAAGGTGATCATATGTATAACTGGGACGACCCAATAAAAGAAGCTTTAAATAAACCTGAGTCTAAACCAACAGACTCAACAAAGATTGAAGAATCATTATCAAGCGAATCTTTGTTAGAAAAAAAATCTTTGCATGAAGGTTTAACTGGAATAGAAGATATTGAACAGGGCGCTGGTAGAATTAGAGTTGACGATAAAGCAATTATAAACTGTAGAGCTGATTTAAATCAATTAGTACCATTTAAATATGAATGGGCTTGGAAAAAATATCTAGATGGTTCAGCAAATCATTGGATGCCAGAAGAAGTAGCGATGCATGATGACATAAAATTATGGAATGACCCGAAGGGGCTTACGGAAGATGAAAGAAATATTGTCGAAGTAAACCTAGGGTTTTTTTCAACTGCTGATTCGCTAGTTGCAAATAATCTGGTATTGGCGGTATATAGACATATTACAAACCCTGAGTGTAGACAATATTTATTGCGCCAAGCATTTGAAGAAGCTATACATACTCATGCATACACTTATTGTGTGCAGTCACTAGGTTTAGATGAAAGTAAAATTTTTAATATGTATAGAGAAGTACCTGCTGTAGCAACAAAAGCTGAATGGGCATTACCTTTCACTCAAAGTTTAGGAGACCCTACATTTAAAACAGGAACAAAAGAAAATAATCAGAGATTATTGCGCGACCTTGTTGCATTTTATGTAATATTTGAAGGTATATTCTTTTATGTTGGTTTTACACAAATACTATCCATGGGCAGAAGAAATAAATTGACTGGTGTTGCGCAGCAATTCCAGTATATTCTGAGAGATGAATCTATGCATATGAATTTTGGAATAGATGTAATCAATCAAATTAAAATTGAAAATCCAGATTTATGGAGTGAAGAATTTCAAGCTGAAATGATAGAATTAATAAAAGAAGGAGTAAAACTTGAGACTCAATATGCATACGATACTATGCCTAAACCAATATTAGGGATCAATGCTAGTTTGTACGAAGAGTTTATAAAATTTATTGCGAATAGAAGATTAACGCAAATAGGATTACCTGAACAATACCCAGGAGCAACCAACCCTTTTGAGTGGATGTCAGAAATTATGGATCTAAAAAAAGAAAAAAACTTTTTTGAAACTCGTGTTACTGAATATAAAACTGGTGGGCAATTAAAATTTGATTAAATTATTTAGTTACTATATTTGCTTCAGAAAATAAGTTTTTATAAAACTTATAAATAATATATATAGTTAAAGAATATAGTGATGCTGATATTAATGAATCGTCAAAAAATGGTATTGCCGCTACATAGCATGCTATTAAACCATTTAAGTCATGACTATATAAAGATTCAGTGAACCAGAAACCAAAATTACTAACTATAAAAAATATTGAAGCAGCTAAAAAAGAGGAAATTATCACACTTTTAAATTTCAATTCTTTCAAATAGAATTCCCCAATCAGAACAATTATTACATAAGATAAGTAGACAAAAAATACATAAGAATATGTGCCAATATATATATCAGCAATAATTTGAGAAGCTAATACAGTTAACATAGAAGTATATTTGTTATTAATAAAATAGCTAGAAAATAGAATTAAAGATATAGTAGGAGTAAAGTTTGGTATATCGCTCATATACCTTGATAAAATCAGAAGTAAAAATATTAATAATGGTGCGACAAAATTTTTCATATTAAAAATTGTTTATAAAGCTAATATAATATGATCTTCCTTCACTATTATAGTTATGAGCTTGTCTATATTTTTTATTAAATACATTGTTCATATTAAACTTCCAAGTATAGTCAATAGTATCATACAG